>Ga0105045_10003375_pt1 | contig 13702 bp, 10 predicted proteins | sample MAT02_FD_78089 | JGI IMG/M metagenome (GOLD analysis project Ga0105045, IMG submission 78089) | Freshwater microbial communities from Lake Fryxell liftoff mats and glacier meltwater in Antarctica - MAT-02 (megahit assembly) | ecosystem: Environmental > Aquatic > Freshwater > Ice > Liftoff...
CAGCGTGAGCGCGAAGCGGTGCTCTCACCGGAAGAATCCTGGTTGATGGTGAGTATGCTCAAAGATGTGGTCATTCGCGGAAGCTGCGCACGCGTGTGGAGCTCCGGGTTCCGCGTGCCGGCAGGCGGGAAGACGGGCACCACCAACGATGGCGCCGACGTCTGGTTTATCGGGTTCACCGCCGACCTCGTGGCCGGTGTCTGGATGGGCTTTGACCGCCCGCAGAAGATCAAATCCAACGCGCAGGGTGGTGAACTCGCTTCACCGGCATGGTCGGCGTTCATGACGGAAGTGTACCGACGGAAGCCGCAGCCACCCGATTGGCCGCGACCGGATGGTGTCATGGTGCGCGAAATCGATGCGCCCACCGGACAACTTGCGAACAGCACCTGCACAACCGCCGTCGTGACCGAGTTCTTTGTGCAGGGCACCGAGCCCACGCAAACCTGCTCGGAGGCGCCACGTGCCGCCCTCGACAGCCTCGGTCGTCCGCGCGCGCCCCGCGACACCGCGAATCCGTTCCGTATTCCTCCGCGGGAGTGACACGCCCCACGCTGTACACCGCCGACTGGGTGCTGCCGATCTCCACCTCGCCGATCCGGCAGGGCGCTGTGCTCGTGGAGAACGGGCGCATCGCCTACGTGGGCACAGAGGCACACGCCCCCACGCAGGGCCGACCGGATGTGGTCGTGATGGCGCTCGATCGTTCGGTGCTGATGCCAGGGCTGGTCAACGCGCATTCGCATCTCGAACTCACGGCGCTGCGCGGATTTCTGGAGGGGCTCGAATTCCGCACGTGGCTCGTCACGCTGAATGCGATCCGTCGCGATCTCCTGGACGCGGATGCGTTGCGTGATGCCTCGCGCGCCGGCGTGCGCGAAGCCCTGCGGTACGGGATCACCACCCTCGCCGACACCACAGAATCCGGGGCGCCACTTGTCGCGATGCGTGAACTCGGCGTGCGCGGTATCGGCTATCTCGAAGTATTCGGTCCCGATGTCGCGCAATCTCCGGATGCAGTGGCCGCACTGGCCGACAAAGTGACCCGACATCGGCTCGACGATACCGCGCTGGTGCGAACGGGCGTTTCGCCGCACGCGCCGTACAGCGTGTCGGCGCCACTCTTCCGTGCGACGGCCGCGCTGGCGCGGGCCGAGCGATTGCCGCTGGCCGTGCATGTGGCCGAAAGTGCAGCGGAGCATCGGTTCGTCGCGGAAGGGGAGGGGCCGTTTGCTGATCGACTGCGCGCACGCGGCATCACGGTAGCGCCGCAAGCGCGGTCGCCGATTGCGCTGCTCGGCGAGACCGGCGTGCTCGATGCGCAGCCGCTGCTCATTCACGTGGTGCATGCCGATGACGCGGACTTTACGCAGATTGCCGATGCGGGCGCGACGATCGTGCACTGTCCGACTTCCAACGCGAAGCTCGGGCAGGGGATCGCTCCGCTCGACCGGATGCTCGCGCATCGTATTCCCACCGGGCTGGGTACCGACTCCGTGGCCAGCAACGATCGCATGGATCTGCTGGGCGAGGCGCGGCAGGCCACGCTCTTTCACGCGCTCCGAAGTGGCGTTCCCGACTCGCTGTCCGCCCACGAGGCGCTCGCCTTGGCGACCCTTGGCGGCGCCAAGGCGTTGGGGCTCGATGCGCAGATCGGATCACTCGATGTAGGGAAGGAGGCAGATCTGGTGGCCTTCCCGTTGGACCTTGCTGAGGCCGGGCCGGTATATGATCCCAGCGTGACGCTCGTCCACGTGCTCGCCGGAACGATCCGGGCATCGCTGGTGACCGTCGCGGGGCAGGAGTTGGTGCGTCACGGGGTGGTTACCGCGCCGGATGATGGGCTCGCGGAACGCATGGCCGCGATCGCGGTGCGCTTGCAGGAGTGGCGACAGCGCCCCCCCGCGTAGTATCCTTCGGGTGAGGGCACCTAAACACGTCACTACCCGACGTGTGTCCCCGCAGCGCGCAACCAACTTGTCGTCAGCTTCATCGCTGGGAGGGCAGGGCGTGATAGCAGGATGTCTCGCATTGAATGCGTCATACGAGCCGCTCACTATGGTCCCGCTTCGCCGGGCCCTGCGACTCGTCATCGATGGCAAGGCGGAAATCGTCGAAGCGGAGAGTGACTCCCCGGTTCGCTCGGAACGTCAGGCCTTTCCGCGTCCCGCCGTGATCCGGCTGACACGCTTTGTGCATGTGCCGCGGCGCTTCCGCCGGCAGGTGACCAACACGTTTCTGTTCGCCCGCGATGACTATCAGTGCCAGTTCTGCGGACGTCGCTCCACGGCGCTAAAGCCGCGGGAATCGCTCACACGCGATCACCTCATCCCGATTTCTCGTGGTGGTCTCAACGAGTGGACCAACGTGGTCACGGCCTGCAGCAGCTGCAATACGCGCAAAGCCAACCGGCTGCCGCACGAAATCGGCATGCAGCCTTTGCATGCGCCTACGGAGCCGCACTTCGTGCACCTCAGCTGGGCGGTCCGGCGGCTGACGCCGATTCAAGCGCAGTATATCCGCGTGTTCTACGGCGAAGATACGTTGCGTGAGCTCGAGAAGATCGAGCACGCGGTTGCGCCGTTGCAGCTGAGTGCCGTCGGTCAATAGCGCACGGCGGGGCTCTTGGCTTCCAGGCGTCGCACCTCACCACCCAGTAGCCGGGTAGCGAGCGTGCGTACACCGCGGGTGAGGGCGGTGCCTGGGTTGCGCTGGCCTTGCACGGCGGGACGTGCCTCGCCTCGCAGCCAGCGCTCTACTTCGTCCAGATCGCTCACGTTGAGCGCCTGCAGCTCCGCCACCACCGCCACATAACTGCGTTTGCCCGGTGGAGGTGTGGGGAGCACGGCGATATGCGGCAGTTCACTGGCGGCGCGGGCATCGGCCAGCCGCGTGTAGCTCCCCAGCGGCAGCACACGGCCGTTGGCCACGCGCACCACCGCATACGAACGATCGATGACATCGTACTTCACGTAGATATCCCACTCCGTGCGCCCTTCGGTGTTGTCGAACCAGCGGCCGATACTCCACAACTCGGCCCGCACATGAAGGCGCGCGGGGAATCCACTGCGCAGCAACTCGTCAAACGGCTTGTCGGTGAGCACTCCACGTACCGCAATCAGCGGTGGATAGTTGGACGGACTCACCCGGAGATCGATCTCCGGTCGCGACTGTGCCGCCGCCACGCCGCCGACGCCGGCCACGCCTAGCAGCACGAGCAGCGCGGGGATCAGCAGCAGCCGAACCCCACGACACCCGCGATACATCGCGCGACCGAAGCGAAAGAGCGCCATCAGGCTCAGAAACGTCGGCTGAGGCGGACGTACACGTTGGGCGACTGCCCGCTCTCCGAGACCGCCTGCGCGACGTACACGCCAAAGTCGCCGAAGTCGAAGCCGCCACCGAGATCGGTGCGCCACGTGCTGAGCGGCGGCACGTCCAGCACGGCCCGCCCTGCGGGCGCCAACCAACCGCGACCCGAGTTAACGAAGATCACCCATGCGCCGTCCGCTTTCACTCGGTTGAGCATCCACCGACGATCGCCGTAGTCCTCGTCGTTGTCGTCGCCGAAGAGATTCACCCGGAAGTCACCTTTCCATTCCACCTGCAGCAACGCCATACGTTCACACTGTGCCGGTCGGCCCAGCTGGGCATAGGCGGCGTCGTTTGCAGTGGAGCAAGTCCCGGCGTCGGCGCTGCCGTCGGCGCCGTTGAGGGTGCGTCGGAAGTCGAAGCCGGGAAGCGCATCGATGCCGCTGACCGCAAAGCGCCGCTGTAGCGGTAAGCGATCCCCGCCCAGATGCCCGCCGAGCACCACGCGCAGGTTGAGCTGGGCGCCGGGGCCGAGGCTGTTGTAGCGGCGCAGATCCATGAGACCGCGCGTGTACTCGATGTCGCCGATGCTGACCGGCGTGACGCCGGCGGTCACGGGGGCCACCACGTCGATCGCGCCAGTGCCGCGCTCCACCTCAGCGCGCAGCAGCCACCCGCGGCGCGGGTTCCCGATGTTATTGCGTGTGTCCACCGCGCCGCTGACGGTCAGGAGGCGCAAGACGCCCTCGTCGGCGGCCGGATTGCGCCGCCATGCGATGTCGCTGTTGAAGAGCGAGAACACATCCCGCGCGCGGCGGCTACTCCATCGCTCCTCGCCGTAGCCCACACGCAGCTCGTTGCCGCGCCCCGCGAAGAGCGAGAGGTATCCCTGGGCGCCGTGGCGCTGCCAGTAGTCGCGGTAATCGCGCGTGAAGAGCACGCTGTTGAGCCCCACTTCGCCTTTCGTGAGTTGCCAGTCTTCCACGGCATCGACTTCATCAAACAGACGGCCGCCGAGCGCAACGCCGACCGTATTGCCACGCCGGATCTCGAGCAGCGCGCGATGCCCGAGATTTTCGCGCTCCCAGCGGATGCCGTCGCCCGTACGAAAAATGCCGAATAACTCACCACGGACTCGCACGTCGCCATTGCGCACGCGGAATCGCGGGCCGACATAGATGGGTAACCCCTCCACACGGTTGTACGTATGCGCCGTGGTCACGAAAATCTGACCGCCGGACTCATCGCCGCCGCGATCGCGTGCCCAGTTGGTGAAGGACTCCAAGCGGTCGCTTTCCGCGACCAACGAGTCGCCTTCTTCGCGATAGCGGTACCGCGCGCTCCACACGCGGATTTCACCGCGGACATCGGGGCGGTCGGCCGATTCGAGCGTGCCGCCCAGCACCGTGAGGTCGCGCTCAATCCGTGCGCCGGCAACCAGCACCGCATCGCCGTTGAGGACCACCACCTGCCCGGTGACGACACCCGCGAGCTGTGCGCGCCCGCCCAGTATGGCCAGATCACTGCGCACCGTATCTCCCGCAGCGAGCGAAAAGTCACCGCGTACGCGTCGGGTGGCTGGTGCATTCCAGAGATCCGTCACCTGGTGCACGACATCCCGTGGTACACCGCCGAGTCGGCGATCCCGCTGTGCCTGGGCCGTCTGCGTTGGCAGGGCGGCCGTCACTACCAGCGCCGCGAGCATCAACGCGGCGCGTTCACGGCGGGTCGTGCATGGCGCATGACCCCATCGGGTCATGAATGCTGTCATCAGGTTCTCCTGCAAGGGTTGACGACCTGCCACGGCAGGTCGCATACCACCGCGGAATTCGGCGGGCGACCTTCGCCACGGGCTCACGACCGCCGCGTAACTCCTGACAATATCACGTGTTCGGTCTAACTCGCCTACCGGTGAACGGTGCCAGTCGGCGCGTGTGCTGCGGACACCCTGTCCTCACGGCGACACACCCTGTGTCGGGTTGCCACTAGAACGCACCACGCGACGGTGACACAGGGCGCAAAGGTTTGAATGCCGCGCGGCGGCCAGTTATTCGCCCGATCCGGCGAGTCCGAGACGCCGCATGCGGCGATACAGATTGGGTCGGTCGGTCTGCAAAATGCGGGAGGCTTCCGCCACGTTGCCATCGCTCTGCGCCAGCGCTGCCGAGATGAGGCGGCGCTCGTACGCATCGAGCGCGTCGCTGAGCGGTACGCCGAGATCGATGGGATGGTCCAGCAACGCGGCGAATGGCGCGCTAAACGTGCTCGGCGCGACCATCATGGATGCGGTCGGCAGCACCTCATACACCTGCGGCGTGCCGATTTCGCTGCCAGCATGCAAAATGGCCAGTCGTTCTACCACGTTGGCCAGTTCGCGCACGTTGCCGGGCCACCGATACATCCCCATCGCGGCCACGGCCTCCGGGTGCCACGACACCTGCGGGCGTCCGGTGCGGGTACGGTGACGGGCCGAGAAGTGACGCACCAGCGCCGGCAGGTCACCGGGCCGGTCTCGCAGTGGCGGCAGCGTGAGCGGAATGACGTTCAAGCGGAAGAACAGATCTTCGCGGAAGCTGCCGTCGGCGACGGCTCGCGTGAGATCTTTGTTGGTGGCCGCCAGAATGCGTACATCGATGCGGATCGACTTGCCCCCTCCCACCCGCTCAATCTCTCCCGCTTCGATGGCCCGCAGCAGTTTCGCCTGCGCCTCGGCGCCCAGATCGCCCACTTCGTCGAGGAACAGCGTCCCGGTATGCGCGAGTTCAAAGCGGCCAATGCGGCGCTCCGTGGCGCCAGTGAAGGCACCGCGCTCGTGGCCGAACATTTCGCTCTCCACCAGATCGCGAGGAATCGCGGCACAGTTCACGCGCACAAAGGGTCGGTCGCGGCGCGAGCTGGCCACGTGGAGCGCGGCGGCCACGAGTTCTTTGCCGGTGCCCGATTCACCCGTGATGAGCACGCGGGCATCAGTCGGCCCTACCCGCGCAATGAGTGCCCGCACGTCGCGGAGCACCGGCGAGTCGCCGATCATCTCGCCAGAAATACCCAGATCTTCGCGCAACGCGACTGCGGCTCGGCGTGCTTGCCTTAGCTCAAAGGCCGAGGCCAGCGCGAGCAACACCCCTTCAGGCGTGAGCGGTTTTTCGAGGAAGGTGAACGCCCCCAGCTTGGTGGCGCGTACGGCATCGGTGAGTGCGGCGCGGCCACTCATCATGACCACCGGCACCTCCGGGCGCTTTTCGCGCAGCTTCTCCAACAGACCCAGCCCGTCGAGCGTGCCGGGCATCATGAGGTCCACGAGCGCGATGTCGGGCTCCGCGGCTTCGGCCATCGCCAGCCCGGTGGCGCCGTCGGCGGCGTCACGTACGTCATACCCTTCGGCGCTTAAAAGCGCGCCGACCATCCGCCGGATGTTCGGCTCATCGTCAACGATCAGAACGCTGGGCATAGTCGGGTTGACGGTCGGCCAGCAGTTTCGTGGTGAAGCGTTGGCCTTCGCTCACCTTTTCGAGTTCGACCGCTACCGTGTCGATGTTCCGCTCCATCGCGTCGAGCCGCGCCTGCACGGCACTGCTGAGCTGCATGGTGTCGGTGCGCCGGTTGATGCGACGCGCGAAGGCACGCGCGATGGGGCCTCCGATCACCACGAGCACGATCATGGCGAAGAAACCGGTGGTGATTTGCACGACGCCTTCGGGCACCACCTTGTTGATCGGTACCGTGGTCATCGCGCCACTTTCACTGCCGATCCGGATGCCCTCGGTACCGATGGAGATTCGAGTCGTTCCGCCGCTCCCGTCTTGCACTGTGAATATTCCCTGACCGTCGCGCATCACTGGCTCGGTGCTCTGAATGGCAGCGGGCGCGTTGACCGCATTGTCCGCCGCTTGGACCGCGTCGCGCACCATCTGTTCAGCGTTCAAGGCCGCTTGTTCCGCGTTCTGCGTGGCTTGTTCGGAGGCTTTCGCCGCCTGTGTCGTGGCTTGGCGCCCGCCCGCTGGCTGCGCGGCTTGCCGCACCGGTACCGGTTCGGCGGTCGCTTGCAGGGAAACTGAAATCGAGATCGGCATCAGAGCGGCGCTCACGCGAGAGAAGAGGAGCCAGCGACCACAGCGGAATTCGCGTCGCGCACTGGCAGGTGTAACGAGATGGTCGTGCCCACGCCGACGGTACTGATGGCGTCAATGCGTCCTTGATGGGCGATCAGCGTCTGCCGCGCGATCGCGAGGCCGAGCCCGGTGCCGCCGGGTTTGGTGGTGACATAAGGGTCGAAGATGCGGGTGAGCGCGTCCGGCGCGATGCCGACGCCCGCATCCTGAATGGCGATGGTGAGCTCGTGGTCGGTGCGGAATAGTTGCACCACGATGCGTCCCTCTGTCGGGCAGGCGTCCACTGCGTTGACGAGCACATTGGTGACTGCACGAACCAGCGGTTCGTAGTAGCCGTGCACGAGCGGCAAGTCCGGTGCGCAGTCGAGCACCACCGCGAGCCGGTCGGGCACGGTGCTCCGCGTCACGCGAGTGACCAGCTCGACGACATCGATGTCCGCGGCCGGGCCGTCGGGCAGGCGGCCGAACTGGGCGAAGCTACGCGCCATCGTGTCGAGACGCGCTGATTCTTCGGCGAGCACCTCGATGGTTTCGTGCAATTCCTCGGGGGCCGTGCGTCGTAGGCGCTCCACCGCGAAGCGGATGGGCGTCAGCGGATTCTTGAGTTCGTGCGCAAAGCGACGCGCCGATTCACGAAACGCTTCGGCGCGTTCCGCATCCAGTGCCTGTCGTCGTCCGACCTCGAGGTCGTGAGCCATGGTGCGCATGCCCGAGCGAAGAACTTCAAATTCCGGGGCGCCGCGGCGCTGCGCCCGGTCCGGGATGGACCGCCCGGCGCGGATCAACGCTGTCCAGCCTACCAGTTCATCGAGCGGGCGACTGAGCTGCCGACTGAGGTGCCCGGCAACCCGTGAGGCTCCCACCGCCACCAGCGCGATCACCAGTACCGCACCGACCGCCACCAGGCGCATGGAGCGGGCGGCCACGAAATCCACGCGACGCGCCAATTCCACCGATTGTCGCAGCTCCGCCTCATGTGCTTCGAGCGCCGCTCGTCCCTGAGAGGAGAGCGGCGACTCACGCGCGGCGGAGAGTGCCCGCTCCCCGCTGATCGCGACGCGTTCCCACGCGGAGCGCGCCGATACCAGCGAGAGCGCTCGGCTGGCCGTATTGGTCCAGATGAGCGTCACGACGACCGTCGGCACCACCGCGAAGAGCACGAGGGTGGCAAACAGTCGCGAGCGGAACGGGGCCCGGGGCGACGCCGAGGCGCTCGCCGCGGACCTGCGATCCGTACGGGACGGTGCCGCACCGGGTTTCTCGCCGGGCGACACCGAGCCTTCGGGCTCGCTCTGATGTGCGGTACGCTTCCGCATCTCGTTCATACTCAGTAATTTACGCGGCTGTACCCGATCCCGGAGTGGAATGGCAACGTCGTGGTCCCTCGCCCCCCTCGTGGAGCAGCGTGCCCGGGAGCATCCTGAGCGCCTGCTCGCGATGCTCCGGGACAGGACATGGACATACGGACAGGTCGACGCGGATGCGTCGTCCCTGGCTGCCGCCTTCTCTGAACTGGGGTTGGGCGTGGGGGATCGCATCGCCGTGAACCTGCCCAACGGCATTGAGTGGATCATCGCCACGGTGGCGGCGGCGAAGCTCGGGGCGGTGGTGGTGCCGGTGAGTCCGCAGCTCAGTCTTCACGAGTTGCGCTATCAGCTGCGGCACGCCGAAGCGAGCGCCGTGGTCACGATCGAGAACTGGGAGGGCGTGGATTACCTGCAGCGCTTTGAGGAGTTGTTGGGTGATCTGCCCGATCTGCAGTATGTGGTTACAGTGGGCGTGGAAGACCTGTGGTACGACGACCGGATCTTTCAGTTCGAGGATCTCGTGTCCAGTGGCGCCGGCCGGGTCTTTCCGCGACCTGCGGTGTACGACGAGGCGGCGGATCTTGCGGTGATGTACACGTCGGGCACCATGGGCAAGCCGAAAGGGGTACGTCTCTCGCACCGGGCGGTGGTAGAAAACGCCGTGCGCATGGCGGAGGTGCTGGAACTGTCGCCCGACGACCGGATGCTCGGCACCGTGCCGTTCTTCGCGAGTTTCGGCTTCAGTGTCATGGTGGGGACGATGGCGAGCGGTGCGTTGCTCGTCATGCAGGACACGTTCGATGCGGCCGATGCGCTGTCGCTGATTGCGTCGCGACAGGTCACGGTACTGCATGGCGTGCCCACGCTGTATCACCTGCTCATGCGCGAGGAGCGGTTCGACCCATCGCTGCTGAAATCGCTGCGTACGGGAGTGATTGCCGGGAGCTCGGTGGCGGAAGCGCTGGTGCGTCGGGTGCGTCGTTGGTGCGATGTCCTGGTGGCATACGGGCTCACCGAAACCGGACCGATCGTGACGATCACGCGGTTCACCGATTCTGACGAGCGTCGTATAGGATCGGTGGGATGTGCGTTGCCGGGGATCGAAGTGATGGCGATGGATCTGGTCACTGGTGATTTGCATGGTCCGGAGGCGGTCGGTGAGATCGCGGTCCGGGGGCCGAATCTGATGGGGGGGTACCTCCGGATGCCGGCCGAAACGGCGAAGGTGCATACGCCGGAAGGGTTCTTCCTCACGGGTGATCTCGGGATCATCGATGAGGACGGATATGTGAAGATCATCGGGCGGCGGCAGGAGACGATCTCGCGCGGGGGCATCCAGCTCTATCCGCGTGAACTTGAAGATCGTCTGCGCATGCATCCGGCGGTGGACGATATTTGCGTGATCGGTGTCCCCCACGATGTGATGGGGGAGCTGGTGTGCGCGTGCATCGTGGCGGTTGAAGGGGCGGTCATCACGGGGGGCGAGATCAAGCGCTTTGCCCAGGATACGATGGCGGCCGATAAGGTTCCTGATCTCGTGCGCTTCTTCGATGAGTTCCCGATGACCGGGAGCGGGAAGGTGCGTCGACGAGAACTCGCGCGGGCTATCGCGCTGAGTGCGAATACGATGAGCGCTTCGGCGCTCCACCCGAACGCGCTCGATCACACTGCTTCGTTTCAAGGGTAGTTCATGAGTCGACACATTTCCCGGTCGGGCGCACCGTCGCCCTCCCGTTCCGTGGCCCCGTTTCACCGGGGCCCGCAAGCTGTGGCGCCGGTGACGTCGCCCAGTGCCGCACCGCCATCGCACGCGCCGAATGCGGCCATGCTCATCGATTTCGACAATGTCACGATGGGTATCCGCTCCGACCTGCAGGAGGAGCTCAAGAATCTCCTCTCGTCGGACATTATCAAGGGAAAGGTGGCGGTACGCCGCGCCTATGCCGACTGGCGTCGGTATCCGCAATACATCGTGCCGCTCACCGAGTCGTCGATCGATCTGATCTTCGCGCCGGCGTACGGCTCCTCAAAAAAGAACGCCACGGACATCCGGCTCGCCATCGATGCGCTGGAGCTGGTGTTCACGCGGCCCGAGATCGGCACCTTCGTGCTGCTCTCCGGCGACTCCGACTTTTCGAGCATGGTGATCAAGCTCAAGGAGTACGGCAAGTACGTGATCGGCGTGGGCATCCGCGAGTCATCGAGCGACCTGCTCGTCATGAACTGCGACGAGTACTACTCGTACAACGCACTCGCCGGCCTCGTGAAGTCGGGCGATGACGAAACGTCGCGCTGGGACCCGTGGGAGCTATGCACGGAGTCGGTCACGCGCATGAAGCGCAACGGCGACGTGATGCGCTCGGATCGCCTCAAGCAGGTCATGCAGGAGATCGACTCGTCGTTCGACGAAAAGAATCTCGGCTTCCCGAAGTTCTCTCGGTTTGTGCAGGAGGCCCAGCATCGCGGTCTGGTGCGCGTGACCAAGCTCGACAGCGGTCAGCTGGAAATCGATACCCCGGACGGTACGACGCCGGTAGCCGTCGCCGTGACTGGCGAACACGCCACGGCGCTCATCGACGGCGAGCCGCGTCGTGAACTCACCGACCGCGAGCGCGAAGAGCGCCGGAACCGTCGCGGCCGTCGTGGCCGTGGCCGCGATCGGTTTGATCGCGATCGTGGGCCGCGTGGTGAAGAAGGTGTAGACGGGGTGGACGCCGAACCGGGTGTGGATGGCGGCGTCGACGCTGGTGTGGATGCTGATGTGGATGCTGGCGACGAGATCGACGTGACCGAGCTGGTGGCGGCGCTTCCGTTTGCGCCGCTGCCTGTGACGGCGGACGTCACCGCAGCACCGGCCAATGAGGCCGGTGTTGACGGGGAGGTCGCCGTGGACGGGGCGCTCGAAGCGCGTGACCGTGGGCGTAGCCGTCGTGGTCGCGGGCGGGAGCGCTTCCGCGATCGTGAGGGTCGTGAAACGGCCGCGCCGGCTGCTGGTGTGGATGTTGCCGAGGCGGCAGGGACCGAGCCTGCGGTGGCCCAGGCAGCCGTGGTGCCGGTCACGCGTGCCGATCGGCAAAACGATGCGGCGGAAGCGTCGCTGAGCTTTGGCGCGCCGGTGGCGGCCGGAATCGGCAGCAGTGGCGAGCGTCTCACGCGCAGCGAGGCCTTCGACCTCGTACGTCGCGCGGTGGAGTCGCTGGTGGAGGCCGATGACGCCACGAGCGCGAGTGCGGCTCGTCAGCGTGCGTTCGAACTGCTCGCGCGCGACAGTGAGTCGTTGAGCGTGCGCAACTTCGAGCGGATTTTGCAGGACGCGCACGACGCGAACATGATCGATCTGCGTCGTCGCGGGCACGACTGGGAAGTGGCGCGCGCGGCCGAAGCGGCGTCGATCGTGGATCAGCTCAAAGTGGTGGACGACGCGCAGAAGGCCGAGGCCAAGGCGGCCGCCGCGCTCCTGCCGCAGGCGCCGCGTGGCATGGGCGCCCGTGGCGTGGGCCCGCGTGGGATCAACGGACGCGGCAAGGTGGCGGCTGGTCCGTCGGCGGAGTTGATGATGGTGGGTGTGGTCGGGGGGTCGCGCCCGGCTGCGCCGGTGGCGGTGACTCCGCCGGTGGTGGTCGCGCCGGTTGCGGCGGCTGTCGTTCCTGCGCCGAAGGCTGTCGCAGCGCCGGTTGTCGTCGCTCCCGTGGCGGCTCCGGTGGTGCCCGCTCCGGTGGCGCCGGTGGTCAAGGCACCCGCCAAGACTGCCAAGGCGGCCCCGACCAAGACGGCGAAGGCGCCGGCTGCCAAGGTTCCGGCCACCAAGGCTCCAGCCAAGGCGGCGGCTCCGGCCAAGAAGGCGCCCTCCAAGCCCGCGAAGGCCCCAGCCAAGGCCGCCACGGCCCCAGTCAAGGCCGCAAAGCCGGCTGCCAAGGCTGCTGCGCCCGCTGCGGCCAAAAAAGCCGCCAAGACGCCCGCCAAGAAGGCGTCGAATAAGCGGTAACCGCGTGCCCGACCAGTCGACCCCGAACGCCGCCTCCGGGCGGCGTTCGGCGTTTGGGGAGCCGCTGCCGAGCACTTTTTACGACCGCGATCCGGCAGTTGTGGCTCGCGACCTCCTAGGATCGGTTCTGCGCGTCACCGGAGCCGACGGTGTCGTCAGCGGGCGGATCGTGGAGACCGAAGCCTACCTCGGCCCCCACGATCCCGCCTTTCACGCCGTGGCCGGTCGCACGGCGCGCACCTGGCACCTCTTCGGTCCGCCCGGCACGGCCTACGTGTATTTCATCTACGGCATGCACTGGTGCGTCAACGCCGTCACGCGGGAGGAGGGCTTCGGGAGCGCGGTGCTGATCCGCGCTATCGAGCCGATCGAGGGGCTCGCGCTGATCCGGTCACGACGCCCCGCAGCGCGGCGTGATGCCCAGTTGTGCAATGGGCCTGGTAAGGTGTGCGCCGCGCTGGATATCGATCGCCGCTTTGACGGCACCAGTCTCACCGGCACTGGGGCTGCGACCATTTACGCCAGCGACCCCGTGTCTGACCATCACGTGATCGTCGGTCCGCGCGTGGGGATCAGCAAAGCGGTTGAGTGGCCGCTTCGGTTCAGAGCTCCAAGACGGCACGACGGCGGCTTCGTAGCGGTGAGGCCGCCACGTTGATACGGTTGATTCTTCGCCGCGCAGGAGGCGCGAGTGTTGCGCGAGGGCACGCTGAGCCGAGGCGGTGGTCGTCCGCGTGTTCACGATGCCTCGCGTGTCGGTTTCCTCGTGGGTAACAGTGTCGACCTCTCACTACCTCATGTTCATCTTAGGTGTTGGTTTCACACGCAATGCGCCGCATCGCTTTCAAGCTTTACACTAAGTGCTCTGCCTGCGGATGCGACAGGATAAACCCATACGGAAACGAACGCGCGACACATCGTCGCCAGTGCTATCGCCCGCAGCGGTTGGTCCGCCGGAATCCGGTCGTCAAGCGAGACGTATTTGAACA
>Ga0105045_10003377_pt1 | contig 13698 bp, 9 predicted proteins | sample MAT02_FD_78089 | JGI IMG/M metagenome (GOLD analysis project Ga0105045, IMG submission 78089) | Freshwater microbial communities from Lake Fryxell liftoff mats and glacier meltwater in Antarctica - MAT-02 (megahit assembly) | ecosystem: Environmental > Aquatic > Freshwater > Ice > Liftoff...
AACCGAGCTCTCTTGCCCTGCTCGCCTTGGTCGGTGCTGGTGGAGTTTGGTATCGACGAAAGCGTAAATTCGTCACTGCCAACTCAATCTCGAATTAATATCGCGAACGGCAGCGGCGGATTGTCGAAATAGCTCTTGTTCATCCTCGGACAGCCGAGGATGAAGAATTCGCGTTACCCCTGCTCGTCCGATCACACAGGGCAACGATAGGCAAAGATCACTCTGAGCCAGGTAGCCATCGATCAGCGTACTGACTGGCATTGTGTGCCTTAGATCGTAGACGATCGAATCAAGCACGGTCATCGTGGCAAGCGCAATGCCGTAGTTGGTATGCCCTTTGCGTTTCGAAACTTCGTATCCCATGCTCACCGTCTCTTGAAACATCCGTTTGGATGTGTCGCTGGGATAAAAACGTTCGCCGCCGGTCATGGCAAGCGATTGTGCCGCGAACTGCGTATCGCCATGTTCGCCCAAGATGTAGGCGCGAATATCGTCGGAGTGAATTCCAAGTTCCGTCGAAAGCAACGATCGATAGCGAACACTGTCCAGTAGCGTCCCTGTCCCGATCACTCGCTGCCAAGGAAATCCGGAAAGCTTCAGCGTCAGATACGTCATCGTATCGACCGGATTGGTTACAACCACGAAGATTGCGTCCGGGCTGGCTTGGGCCAGCGGCGGAATCCATTCTTGAAAAATCGGCAGGTTGTCGGTTGCCAAGTCCCAACGTTTTCGATCGGGCCTGCCGTAAGGTGCCGATGCGGTGAAGACGATGATATCCGAGCCCATGGAATCGGCGATGCTGCCTGAGCTTATCCGCATGTTGCTGTTTCGCAGAGCGCTTGCGTGCATTAAATCCATCGCGTCCCCCTCGGCTTTTTCCGGCGAGCGATTGACCAGCAAAAGCTCACTCGCGATCGGTTGCATCACGGCGGCAAATGCGATGGAGGACCCGACGCGACCGGTTCCGACGATCGTAATCTTCATCGATGTCTCAAGATGATGTGATATTTGCGAGTCTATGTCGCGAGGACGAAACGTTTGAAATCAGCGTAACACAGAACGACCATGATGTGCTCGCCAGCGATTGACCAATTGCAATGCCGGCGGATGCATCGATACAAACTGGACAACCGACGTGGTTGAGGTGTTCCATTGGCCTGCAACAAGACTTGGCTGCCCACCGGCTCGATGAAGATCGTCCATGATCAACGCTAAAACCGCAGCATGATCAAAGTTTGCTTCGTTGATCTTTATGGGACGATTGACCCACCGGAGCCGATAACCGGTCTCGAATTCAAGATCGGACTTTCTGGCAAGCTCGGTACGAAGGGTAATCGCCAACCTCAGCCGAATTCGATCGATCGCGACCGTGCGATTCTGGGTCTGATCTCGGCGCTCGTTCGCCTCGGCGGAAACGCCAGTCGGTTCATGAAGGACCATGATCGCACTGCTCACTTTATTGCGATGTTGGCCGCCAGGGCCGCCTCGTCGGTGCGCTGTGATTCGACACTGCGATAAAAACATCTCGAGGGGCAATAGCGCAGGATGAGGCGAGACTACGGTTTGAACATCGCAAAGCGTCGTAGGATCAGGCCAAGAAGCAGCGTGTTTGTTTGCTTCCTGATTCATATCGATGACCGAGATTCAGTGGCCGGTGAAGCAACAAATTCAGCAAGAGTTCGGTGCAACCAAGCCCAAACAGTTTCGCGATCGATAGAGACTTGTCCTTCGACGGTTGCGCCAATGGGACCGTACATGATTTCGGCATTCTCCGTCGTCGGCAGTCGGCATTCGACGATGAACGAAGCTCCATCGGGTTGTGGTAGCTCGTTCGGCGGAAGCTCATCGATCGAATCCACGATGGCCCGAATGACGCTAGCGCTATCTCGGTTGACGATCAACTTCACCGGATCATCCAGAGTAATGCTTTGACGATCCGTCGTGTTTAAACGCAAGTAGACGCAGCGACGCGTAGGGTCGCCAATACGGCACCATTTCGATTGCCCTTGTTCAAAACGATTCTGGCGATCTCGCAGGATCATCAATGAGGTGTCTCGGTCTTCGGTGGTGTTGAGGACCGGCAATATCATGCCCTCTCGAGGCGCTGTCAGTCTCAAGCGTTCGGTGCGATTTTCCAACGACTTGAATTGCGATTGGATCAGCTCCCGTGTGGCCTCGTCAAGTTGCCACGCGATGTCATTGGAATCACCTCGAAGTGCTCGGCGTTGGAGATACTCTGACTCGATCGCAGCGATGGCCGTTCGTGATTTGAATCCTGCGAGCTGTATATTGAGATCATCATCGCGAAACTTTGCAATTTCATCCCCCTCAGCAACTCGATCACCATACTCGCGATCGACCCTTTCGACCCAACTGGACTCCGGCACAAAAAGCGTGATTGCGTCTTGGACATCCAGCCAGCCAGCTACCTTCACATCACGCCGAATCGGTACGCAAAGAACACCAACGACCGTCAAAGCCGACCCAAGGACGACGGAGAGACGGCGAAACCAATGCGAATGGTTCCAAACTCCGCGACCACGCAAAATCATACTTCCGCTCCGTAGGGTTTGAATCGATGACATCGTGACAAAGAAAGCGACCAGCGAAAATCCGACCCACCATAGATTCCATTCGCCAAGGATCGACATGACAAAGAGGGAAATCGCTCCCACGACCACGACGCGATTGGCGATCGATGCAACGTGGTATCCCGCAAGGCAAATTGTCAACAGGCGATAAGGCGATCGGCCTTTCCGCTGTCCTGCAAGACGTGTCATCACTAGCGAATCCCAAACGAGCGAAGCTTGTCGGCGCAGGTTTGGCGTTCCCAATACATCAGAAAGCACATAGTAGCCGTCTAGTTTCATCAACGGATTTGCATTGAAAACGATTGCGCTGGCACCGCAAACGATCATCGTATTCATGGCAATTAGTTGCAGTGCCCCGCTCGGAGCCAGCCACCAAAGCAGTGTTGCCATCGAAGCGACGATCAGCTCGACATAGACGCCCGCTAACATCACCGCAGCCCTCTGCAATCGCGAATCGACTCGCCATATCTGTGATACATCGCAATACGGGCATGGCATGCCGAGAAAGAAAAACAGCCCCACATCGCCAACCGGCACTTGCAAGCGACGGCAAGCGACCGCGTGGCCAAGCTCATGAAGGCATTTCATGACAATGAATACGATAGCGATGGAACCGGCGATAGAAGCATTCGAGTCGGCGGTGATATAGAGCGTTTCTATTGACTGGATCGCCCGGGACCATCCGACGACAAGCGATGCAGCGGCAAGCAGAATCACCAATGACCAAATCAGAATCGCAAACGGACTAAGCAGGCCGGCAGAGCGTTTTGCAAGTTTGTTGGCGATCGCGTCGATCGAAAACAACGGCACCTGGAAGGCTAAGGCTCGCATTGGAAACGTCCTCCACTGCCGAATTGCCGTCGGAGCACGGTTTTGAAGCAGACCAGCCGCTGACAATTGCCCGATTAGCGGATCAGTGAGATCTTGATTCGCGTTAACGGTTTGCAATGCCTCCCAATCCACATTCCGCAATCGCGAGATGCGACCGGACATCGCGTCGACAATCGTTTGCCGTCGTGGCATACGAGTGTCAACGATCCGCACCAAATCAGCACGCAGTCCTCTCGGTACGACAGGGATTTCAGTAGGCGGCATGGACAAACGAAGCAGCGATGATTTTTGCTCGTGGATGACAACTTAGAAGATGTATATGGTGCATTCTGCTTTTCCCCATCAATACCGATCTTCGTGAAACCGTTTGTTTCACAGTGTTTTTGCAGAGAAGAATGTGACTCACCGTTTCAATCGCTCTACAAGTGCCACAGCGCATTGCATTCGAAACCAAGCACGGGATCCGTTTGGCGGTGGCTTGGCAATCCCTTGTGCGTCAAGAACTACTTCCAGTGTCCCTTTTTGTCGCTGCCCGTCGATATTGATTGACTTTAGAATCACCGAGGGCTTGAACTCTGGGGCCGTATCCTCCAACAGGTCTGCTGTGCTTTTCTGGTAGACAGCGACGACATCGTTCGGTCGAAGAAAATCTCGCCAAAGCTTGCGGAAACTGTCAACGTTGACCGCCGAATCGGCTTCGGTCATCCCTAAATTCAAACGTTCCATAAACGGAGCGTCGGCGAATGAGGGAGACTCGATCGCACAGGTGAATGTCTCACCGGTTACCAATCGGATTGCGGTCCAGTAGATCAACTTCGGCACGATCGGGAGATCGCGATTTCCGCGTTCTTGTTCGCCATATCCAATGACAATATTGCTTAAGTCGCCCAGCAATGCGCGAGGCGAATTGGTTACGCCACGACCTCGCTTTTCATTTCGTCGCCAGTTCGATTTTGGGTTCTGCAATTGGTCGTCGACCATTCGTTCGAATACGCCTAACAATGCATCGAAACCCACTGTTGTAGGCTCGATGATCTGAAGCGCCGCGACTGTGGCTTCCAAGGTTGACAATGCGGCCGCATTGGGTTCTCGCCGAATGCGATATCGACTTGGTGACGACGGGGCCAGTGCGTATCTCGGCAAGCTAACAAGCCGTGGGATTTCGCGCATCAGCTTTTTTGACTGAATCCAGGTCCCATCGATCACGATCAATTGCCTCGGATGTTCGCCTGCATCGACCTCGCTTAGCAGCCTCGCTTGAGCGCCAGGATAAAGCAGCCCAACTCGGTCAGAAAGCGACATCGCATTGAACTTGTTGGCAAGTGTTTCGATGTGTTCTGCCAACAAGTCGCAGCGCTGTAGCGATTGATGAACGATTCTCGCCGTATTGAAACGGTGAAATCGCTCGCGACGATGCTGAAGAATCAGCACCTCGGTCTGGTTCCAGACGGTTGGTATCGCGTCGCAATAGCAGACCGCTGCGGGGCGAAAACATCGAACGCAGCGCTGACTCACTTCGTTGCCGACGTTGGGTAGACGAACATACGAACTTCGGTGCCCGGATGAAGTACCCAGTCTTTTCCATCGCTGGTTCGCTCATTCGCGACGTTCGTTTGGATGCGATAACGTGATCCTGCAAGTCGCTGCGGCTGGACGGATGTGATCCGCCCTCGCAATCGATGCTCTGTCTTGGTCACGGGATCGATCCAGCGAACGGAAACAGACTGATCTCGACAGGCTTGTGGCGACAACTGGTCGACACTCAAGAGCGCGTGAACGTCAAGTCGATCGAGCCTTGCCAGTCTTGCAACGGGCTCGCCGATCGTCACCCATTCGCCTCGTTGCTTGAATACTTCGATTACAACGCCGGCAAGTGGACTTTGAATTTGCAATCGGCGTAGTGTGTCTTCAATCACCGAAACGTCAGCGGCCCTCAGATCGACCTCGATTCTTGCTAATTCAGAGGCCTTTTTCGCCCGAGCGACCTCCAGGTTTGCACGCTCGACCGACAAGCGAAGGCGCCGGATCGTCGAAATCGGTACCGCTCCGGCGGCATCCTTGTAAATCGAACGATTTGCTTCCAATTCGGCTTCCGCTTCTTCCAGTGCAGTCTCTGCATACTGGATTTCAATGTCGTCAGCCGTTTGCTGCATGGCCGACTGAAGTCGAAGTGTTGCCGCGCGGTTCCGAATGCGAATGGCTCGGTCTTCAAGTCTCGCAATCGGATCTCCCCACTGGATAGCATTCCCAGGTGCAACAGAAAGTTCTGCAATCAAACCAGACTCAGTCGATGGCACGTTCAACTCTTCGGAAAAACGCACAACGCAATCCTGAACTGGAATCGCACGACTTTCGTCCAATGGTGCGACATCGATAATCGGATCGAGCGGGCGCTGAGTCACGCTGGTGGTTGCCAAGTCACCTACTGAGTCAGCAAAGATTTTTGGTTGAAGGCTAAAAGTCGAAAGGATGATTTTGGCCATCACGATCGATCGAATGATTATTGTCATATCCACCTCGCCCATGTGCGCGTAACGGCACGTACTAGGTCATAAAACACAACTTCGATCAACGGTCGCTTTCCACATTCGATCGTGGCCGTGACCGGTGCGCCGTAAGTCCAATTTTCGTCGAGTTTGTCAACGCTTGAGGATTCGATCTTTAGCTCGACCCCCAGCGTCTTGGAGTCCTTGTCCGCTTGGGTCGTATTCGCTTCCCAATCAATCACCGTTGATCGACGACTGAATTTAGCGAAGAAAACTCTTTCCGGACGGGCAATCGTGGCGACTTTCGCCGTTGTGCCTGGGTCTTCGTCGAACTGGTCAAGAACGATCCCGATGCGAGATTGTTGCACTTTCGCATCAACCATCCAAGTTGCCCGAACCGGCTCGACTCGAATCAGCGCATCTCCGCGACGTACTGGCCTTCCCATCGCGGTCAGTTCAGTTTGCCATGCGTCGACGATGCCATCCCGGTCTGCTCGGATCGTAAGGCGATCACTTGCGGCTCGAAAGAGTTCCAGTTGCTCATCTAAACCCGCGATCTCCTCTTCCAACAAACGTTGTTGTTGAACCAGTTCTTCGTCGCTTGTCGATGATCGATCCGATTTCGGATATTGCGTTGACGGCACTTCGACAAGCGACGCGATCGACCGTTGCAGTCGTTGGCTGATAACATTTCGTCGCGCTAACAACGTCGTCGTCTGTTCATCCAATGCCCAGTCTCTCAAAATTATCAGCGTATCGCCCTTCGCAATCGACTGTCCATGTTTGACTTCAACGGCTTCGATTACCGCATCGGCAGGGGCATAATGTGTCCGTGTATCCTTGGGTCGCAGCGTTGCAGGGACGGTCACGGTCATTGGCACCGGAATCATTGCGATCATGACGGAAACAGCGACCCCACCAAGCAACGCAAAAACGCGACGGTAACGAGACGGCGCGATCGTTAAAGCGGTGGGAGCAAGCGCTAAGTATGCTTTGGCCAACGGGATCGATTCGAATCGAGTTCGATCTGTCAGAACGGCAAATGCTTGACGAGACCATTGCTCGAGCGACTGCGATGCGACGGAATCGAATTCTTTCGATTCGCGGGTTTGGAGCAGGAGGCGAAACTGATCGTCGACGCTGCGCGTGGCAGCCAAACAGTATAATGAGGCGTCGATGTCTGAATCTGCGACGATGTTAGTCGTCGAGTTCGGGGCGATAGTGCAATCGACTAGGTTGGACCTGTCTTGGAACTCAAGTGATTCGATTTGTTTGACAAGTTCGCGGCAGGCTTGGCCTCGACGATCGATCGTCTCGACATGACTGACTGCCGTCAGTTTGACGCTGAGTCCATGCATTCTTGCGAGTGAAACTCTCGCACAATCGAACATCAAGGCCGTGGCGTCCACGATTTCTGCTTCGACCGCAGCGGACGTTTTCAGCGTGTGAAGCCGATTCAACGTTTGCAACCACTGCTGGTTCAGCGATTCTCGACGGCGCGAAAGTCGAGTTTCATCAGCTCGCAAAAACTCGCTCGCCAGATCGCACAATTGAGTGATGAACCGAAGGTATCCTCGCTGAGTTGAAACGCCAGCTTCGTCCTCGAGAAACACTTCGACCACAAACCTCGGAGCACCTAGGACGCCGTTATCATCCGCGCTGGCGAGGTCAAGAATTGGGACCATCGCGGCGGGAAACACGGTTGGATTGGATGGGAGATTCGGATCTGTCGCATCAGGCGTTGGCGGGACAACGGCGGGCGACCGACGACTTGCAATCTCAAGCACCAAACACGAATGGGTAGCAACGCCAAATGGTTTGATCGAGGCGTCGGTGTGCATTCCCGTTCGAACGATGGCAACCGGATCGCCGTTCTTACAATCCCAGATCACGGCGCCTTGGGCGGCGATGGCGCAAACCGTTCGATCAAGGAGCGTCGCAAAGAACGCATTTCGCGGGATCGCCTGTCGCGAAAGTAACGTCACTTCTCGAATGATCTCGGAGATTTCGCGTCTTGCGCGTTGAACCAAGTCGTCGCTAGCGAGAGCCTTCTGCTGGGGTTCAGACGCACCTCCAGCGGCCGACATCGTGGACGTCGAAAAGAAAAATGGTTGATCTGCAAGCGTCGCGTTCAATTCGTTGGCGATTTAAAGGGAGCTTCCCGACAGAAACAGATTTGTGCTTATCAGTTTTCACCCACCGACATCAATCGCAATCCGGAAGATCGGTACGCTGGTCCCATGCTTGCAAAAGGGAAATCGACCGAGGCGACGCACTCGAGATCCTTGTGAAAATTACGCTCAGGTAAACAAACTCCCGATCGGTAGACCCGAATCGGTGATCGGGACCGGACGATCGCCGTCATAAAGATTCTTCGTGTAATCCACCCCGACAGCGGCGCAAATCGTGGCGAAGAAATCGGGAACGCCGACGGGATTGGAGATGATTTTTTTCGCCATGTCATCCGTTTCGCCAATCGCACCACAGTGCTGTAGACCGCCACCGGCGAGCACACAAGTGAACGTGTTGGCCTGATGTCCCCGCCCGCCTCCGCTGTCGAATTCAGCCGGACGTCCGAATTCGGTCGTGATCACGATCAATGTCTTATCAAGTAATCTCTTCGCTTCCAGATCAATGATGAGTGACGAGACGGCGGTATCCAGTTCCTGAATCAACGCATGCTGTTGCAAAATACCCGCGTTGTGGACGTCCCAACCGGAGCCGTTGAGAAAGTTCAAGTTGTGCGAGACCTCGACAAACCGAACACCCCGCTCGATCAATCGGCGGCTCAGCAAACAGCGCTGACCAAACTCGCCTCCGTACCGGTTTCGCAAGTCGTTCGGTTCCCGATTCAATTCGAACGACTGATTGAATCCCGGCCCGCTCAACTTGAGACTCAACGCTATAGCGTCGTCGTAGTCGCGAAGCCGCGTGTCCTCGTTGGATGTTGAACTTTGCTGCAACGCAGCCAAAAAACGTTCGCGCCGAGACTGACGGTCGGGAGTGATCACAGCAGGCCGCGAAAGTCCTGCGGGACCTTGACTCGTGTCGGTCAAGTACAAGTATCCGCTGCTCGCACCGAGAAATCCAGGTCCGCGTGTGACATTGGGATAACCGATCAGAACATAGGGCGGCGCACCATCGCTCGCTGCACCCCGCTCATGAGAAATGATCGATCCGATCGAAGGATACGTCACGGTCCCTGATACGGGCCGACCGGTATGCATCCGGTTTGTCGCAGCGGCGTGTTCATCGATTACATCATGATGCACCGTTCGGACTGCGGTGACTCGATCCATCAGGGTTGCCAAACCTCTGAGATGCTCACAGACTTGAACGCCACTCACGGCGGTATCGATCGCATCGTAGTAAGATCCAGGCTTCTTTTCCTTGGGATTGCCCTTTGACTTAGGATCAAACGTGTCGAGCTGTCCCATTCCGCCGCCGAGCCAAATGGAAATGACATGCTCTGCTTTGCCTTGAAGGACATTGTCTTCCTGGGTGGCGAAGCCAATTCTGGGAAGCGATAGCCCGCCGGTCAGTGCGGCGATCGTTGCGAAGCTGTTGCGGCGATTGATCATCATGGGATCCATACAAATTCTCGGTGATTGATAAGACTCCAAACGAAATCTTCGTAGGCATCTCGCCAGGACGGTTCGAGCCTCGGGTCAGCGGGTGGTCCTGCGCCTACGCGATGCTCAAGTTCTTGCTGAATCGTCGTGGTTTCAGGTTGCAGGTGATTGAACCATGTCACCAAAGGTAACTCCGGCAACGCATCCGGCAACGTCACTTTCTCCTTCGAGACCAATCTCGATTCGAACCCACTCGTTAGCACGTTGACGAAAACTTGACGCTCGTTTGCGTTCGGATATCGGCAAAGAACACGCAAGAACAGATCGTCAACCAACCGCTCGGGCGAGTCTGCTTCGATTGCCAGTTGAGCGAGTTCAGTTTTGTAGGCGGCCCGGGTGAGTGTCATCACCAGCGTCCCGTTTGCGATGATTCCTGGCTGCAACACGTTGGGAGCGGTGTCTCGAACACTGATCGGCTTTTGCCGATTGCTAGACCATCCGAATGCCTCCATTACGTCGGTGACCGCTCTTGCTTTTGGCAACGATAAACTTGGGCGGTCGCGTTCGTTGTTGAGACCGGCCAGCATCCAAGCTCGATTGGGGAATCCCAGCGATTGACGTTTATCAATGGGGCGTTGGCCATCATGTACAAAGGTAAGTTCCTCCGTATCCATTCTGTTGCCAGTCGCGACGTAGAGCGAGTCAACTACTTGTTCCGCTGTCAATCGACGTCGATCGGGTGCATTGAAGAATCGCTGCTCTTCAGCCGCGAGATAGTTATTCCCGTTCGCTTGCCGCATGTAAGCTTGCGACGTGAGGATCGATCGCATCAAGTGCCTCAGGTCATAACCGTGCATGACGAGTTCATTCGCGAGCCAATCAAGCATCTCCGGATGACTTGGTGTCCTGCCCTCCCAGTCATCAACCGGCTCGACCAAGCCGCTACCCATCAGCCGCTTCCAGATTCGGTTCACAATAACGCGACCGAAACGCACATTTGGCGGCGCCGTGATCAATGCAGCAAGACGCTCACGAGTGTCTTCGTGGTTTATTAAATACTGGTCAAGCTGTTCATTGTCTTCGATACCCGTCGCGGCTGTGAAAGGCCACGCCGTTTCAATCAGTTCGTCAGGTTTAAGGGTAACCTTGATCAGTGATTCACGGCCCTTTTTTTCGAAGAAAGCATCGGGAACGCGGCTTGTATTAGGCACCTTCACGGGCTTTCGTTCCATCATCGCGGCGAGGGAGTAAAGGTCACGCTGCGTGGTGCTGTGATAAGGCGAATCGTGGCATCTCGCGCATTGAAGTTCGATCCCCAAGAACGCTGCGGCGACGATGTGAGACTTGGCGGCAAACGGCGAATCGCTTTCACCGGCGAGTGCAAATGCGGCACTTCCGCCGGTCGCAGCGCTGCCGCGCATCATGATGAGTTCAGTGATCAATCGATCGACCGGCTTGTTGTCTCGCAACGATTCGTACAAAAACCAGCGAAATGGTCCTGTGCTTCCCATCGATTGGTTGAGCAACGTCGGATTCTCAGCCAAAATGTCTTGCCAATAGCTGACCCAGTGGTCGGCGACGCGGTCATCTTCCAGCAACCGGTCGATCAATCGCTCTCGTTTATCGGCTTGTTTGTCGGCAAAGAAACGCTTGGCCTCCTCGGCGGTCGGCGGAACACCAACGGTATCCAAATAGACTCTTCTGATAAATGATTCACCATTGATGATCGTTGACAAAGCCACCTGCTCGTCGCTCACCGGTGGCGAAGGCCAAATCGCGCCATCACGAACCCATCTCTCCAGTGTTGCGATTTGTTTTTCCGTCAGGCCTGATTCGGTTGGCGGCATCGATCCGCTACGGATCTGCGAAATCAATTCACTGGACTCCGGATCGCCGGGAACAACGGCAGGCAGTTCAGACTCGCCAGCGGACAGCACTGATTCGCGAGAATTCAACTTCAAGCCTCCTTTCTCTTTCTCGCCATGGCACCGAAAGCAGTTGTCTCGCAAAATCGGAAGCACTTGCGTGTGAAACTTCTCTGACAGACTCGAATCAGTCGCCGCCGCAGCGCTCACTGCGTTCGCAATCTTGAGGTCAATATAGGAATCGATGGGATGTGCAGATTCGGAGTTGCGATTCGGTAAGACAGTTGAAAAACCGCGATCAACCGCCCAAGATTTCGCCGCTTGGTGACGCTGCGCCCAAAATGCGTCCATGCTGGAGGCCGCCTCGCGTCGAGCGCGATCATCAAAGGAGGCCAGCGATTTCTCGATCCGTTCCAGGGCAGGCTCGACAGCGGAGTCCGTCAACGGCAACGCATCGACTCGGTGGGGCATAAGGACTTCGAAGGAGGAAGCGTTCGATCCTTGGACGGCGACGCAAACTTCTCCCGTTTCGGTTCTTTGGCCCGTTCCCCCAACAATCAGCTCCAACACAACGCGGCAACGCAGTGGTTCAACTTTACCATTTGCCTTCACAGCCACATTGCCGAAAACTTCTTGCTGATGGTATCCATGCCGTCGCAATCCAGGCATTGGCGGCTGAGCAAGCGGGGTGACTGGTTGTTCTCCGTCCAACGACTTTCGGTCCACGGGCTGCGTGCTCGCTACCAATTTTCCGTCAACCCAGAGCCTCGAAAGGCCACGCGCACGCAACAGGAACCGATTGTCACCCCGAGCGAGTTCTACATCGGCTGCCAACCGCATCAGCAGCGGGCCTTTCCAGTCGTCGCGGATCCCCCAATCGTCGTAGCAAAGCGGAATTCGCGGCAACAAAAACGTATCTCCAAGCCAACGTGTTGTTTCTGTGGGCCAAGCCTCATCTTCGTTCAGCCAGCGATCTGCACTCGGGAAGCGTTCGCTCAAAGTGACGAGAACACGATCTTTGGGAATTGCTTGAAGATCGGGCATGACCTCGTTTGCTTTGAGCACTTGCGACGGTTCACCAACGCGATCGAATCGCTTCGCGATGACTTGATCACTCAGTATCTCACGATGGACTGCAATTGAATCAAGCAGGCCGACAAAGCTATTGTTTTTGGTAGCGGACCCGATCCAGACGTCGTCATTGTCAATAATCGGCGGTGCCGTTGTTGCTCCCCCCATATCCCAAGCACCTTCAGTTTTTTGTCCATCGATCCAGCCGCGGATGGTTTCTGGCACGCCAAAGCGATAAGCGACGGCGACATGATGCCAACCTGCTGAGATGCGAAGTGAGTCGTTCGATGTCCAGCGATGCCAATGTGCGGAACCTTCCTCTGGCTTTGTTGCAAACAGAAAACTGATTTGCGCCGAATCGTCTGATTGCACCAGTCGCAATGCCCAGTTTTGATTATCGCGAGCGACACGGGGATTGCCGGTGCGTCCTTTTCCAACGATGTAAACCGGTGACTTGGGGCCTGACTCGCCCGACGTATCATCCAGTTTCACCCAAGCTTCCAGCGTGATCGCATCTCCGCTTGTGAAGTCGAAGCGGCCGGTTGCGTCCGAATCGGCGACGGCTAGGTAAGCACCCTTGGTTACAAGCCGAATCGCTGTGTTGTTAGCCTCGAAACCAGGAAACTCCGGTGCGCGCGGTCCGGCTTGATCTCGCATCACCTCGCCATGCGTCGAGAAAACAGTTGTCGTTTCGGTGCCGAAATCCCACCGTGCGACGTCGGGCCGATCATCGGCTGGCAACGAACTGACGGGGCAAATGACAGACATCAATGCAACAAACAAAATGATGTTGTGATTTTTTGCCGTTCGATGGTTATTCATGATCATGGCAATCCGGCAATGAAAACAGAGTCAACCTAAACTCGGCGAACCACTAGTCTGGCGAAGAAGGATCGATTGTACCATTTCTGGAACTGTCTTTTACCTCTCGATCGACCTGAAAACGCCCGTTTCATCGGATCAATCGTCTCAATCCCGACCTGGGACGTTCGAAGGCCAGCCCTTTTTCTCGCTTCATGTTGAGGTAACGACTACAATGCAATGTGGCCGGGTCAATTATCTCTCTACGCTCATCCGATCTATTCCTATGAATCGATATCTGCTTGTCCTCGCAGCATTCGTGTTCGCATCACCAGCATTCACCTGGGGTGGCGACCTTCTTTCGCCTGAAGCCGCAGACCGCCTTGGGATGGTTGAGTCGTGGCATCGGCAGACAGGAACGGTCGGCGGCGCCAGTTCGATCGTCGACATGCAGATCTGGGTAGAGCATACGAAGGAGCGT
>Ga0105045_10003378_pt1 | contig 13693 bp, 14 predicted proteins | sample MAT02_FD_78089 | JGI IMG/M metagenome (GOLD analysis project Ga0105045, IMG submission 78089) | Freshwater microbial communities from Lake Fryxell liftoff mats and glacier meltwater in Antarctica - MAT-02 (megahit assembly) | ecosystem: Environmental > Aquatic > Freshwater > Ice > Liftoff...
TAATGCTCTTTAATTCTCAGAAATAGAGCGATTTTGAAAGCAACTGGAATTTTGAGTCGATGATATAGAAGTGGCAAGCATTATGGTTTCAAACTGAATCCTTTTATCCGACAGAATTAATAATTGTCATAAATTTATATTTCAATTCATCTATCCGATTATGCTCACCGCATTTCATTTAAATTCCGCAGAAGATTTGAATAATGATTTTGTGAATGCCATAAAAGGGGCCTTCAAATCGAACCCAATTATTATTATAGTCGAAGTAGATGTGAGAGAGCCATAACTTAATGAGGAGCAAGCTAAAATTTTGGATGAACGAGTAGCGGAACACAAAGCTGACTATTTGACGGACGAAGAATCAATCGCCCTGTTGAAGGAAAAATATAGCTTTTAAAATCCAAATTTCCCCGGGCGCTCAAAGGAAATTGGAGCGGCAATTGAATATTACGGCGTGAGAAATCTAAAAGCCGCTGAGATGTTCATCAACAATTTGGGGTCTAGCCACCAAGCCTTAGAAATAAATCCATATTTCGAAGTTAGATATAAACATATCCGATCATTGAAAATAGAGGATTTTCCTTGTTCGATCTATTTCGTAGTCCGTGACGGTGTCGATCTAGTTGAAGTATTGGCATGCTTTCACAACAAACGAAACCCGAAGCGAAGGCCGTAATCTTCAATTTGTGAGTAGAAAAAGGGCTCTCATGCCAACCCCCGAGGTATCTCGCATACTGGTATCGGTAGCATTTTATGCTTATTCAGTTCGTGCATCCGTCGGTATATCGTCAAAGCTTCTTGCTCGCGGGTGCTTAATTTGCTTTCGTCGCCCGAGAACTCCATTGCCCATTCCAGCTCGGGATAGCTCGCCCCTATTTGCTCTTCATCCGTGCGGCTGTCGCCCCAGAGGCCGTCGGTAGGTGGGGCAATCATTATCTCTTCCGTGATACCGAGCTCCTTGCCCAGAGCATAAACTTCCGTTTTGGTGAGGTCGGCTATGGGGCTTAAATCCACGCCGCCATCACCGTACTTGGTGTAGAAACCAACACCAAAATCTTCTACTTTATTACCCGTGCCTGCAACGAGTAATCCGTGCGCTCCGGCAAAATAGTAGAGTGTGGTCATTCGCAAGCGTGCGCGTGTATTCACCAAGCTGAAATCATGCCGTTCGGTGTCAGGATTGTCAGGTAGTACGGATATAAATTGGTCGAAGACGGTGGTGAGAGCTACCCTTTCCAACTTCACATTTGGGTGCTTTTCACGAAGCTGAACCACATGTTTAACGGCTCGGTTCACTTGGTCGGGGTTTTGATGAATAGGCATTTCCAAGCACCACGTCTCAAGGCCCGTGAGCGCACAAAGGGCGGAGGTGACTGCGGAATCTATGCCGCCCGAAACGCCTACCACGAAACCTACGCAATTGGCATCATTGGCGTAGTCGCGGAGCCAATTTACAATATGGTCTTTAACCTTGGAAGTGTCCATTTGGGGTGTTTTTAAAAGAAACTATCTAGCCGAAAGCTTGTTTAGAAATAAACACCCAAATTGAGCGCAAAAAAGGAAAGTTGGGCTTTTACATTGCTATTGTCTGCGTCAGCCACTTTCTCTCTGAAATCCTTAGCCAGGACATTATTCAAACCGTTATTAAATTCCACACCACCATAAAGGCGAGTGTTTCCCGAGATACTATACTCCAAACCGACCTCAAGGTGGAGACCCGCCCTGAATAAATTAAAATCATTCGTAGCATCCACGTCGTTCATGGCCGATACTGCGCCGCCCAAAATAGGCTCTTCCTCGTAATCTTTTGTCGCCCGTAAGTTAAAGCCTGCATCAAAACCAACACGGAAGAAATAATTCACATATCCGATTTCATTTGTGCGAAGCATGATATTAGCAGGAATGGTGAGGTAGTTAGCCCGGAATTCGGTTGTGCGCTGAGTTATTACGTCTTGTATTTCTTCTCTTCTGTAAGTCAGCGTACCTCCCAGATTATCCATAAACAGACCCGTACTGAAGTAATAATTCCCATTGTCATTGATTCGAAAATCGACATTCAGACCGTATCGAATGTTAAGGCGGGTGCCGTCGGGTTCTAATTTCCCGGCAGACCCAGATGAGCCAAACCAAGACAATAAAGGTGAAAGTTCTATGCCCAGACGCACTGCGGATGTGTTGCCCTGTTGAATAGCTGCCGGCGGGGCGATTGGCAGAGGCGCGGCAGGTTCCGTTTGAGCTAAAACCCAAAAGTTGCACAAAGCAAATACGGTGAGCAGGCTAATCTTTTTCATTAGTTTTGGATTATTATTCGGTGTCAAATTTACTCTTTTTCAAATATGCGCAAAGCGCGTCAGGCATGCTGGTTAGCAGCGATTACAGTCTGCTTTTCCTGTAGCGAGAATCGCTGGGAAAGTGACACGAAATCAATTGATTACAGGCCATCGTTCGTTCGCTTAGACCATATGGTTTTCGACCCTTCGCACACGCCATCCTTGGCTGAATTCTATCGCAATCGACCTGAGATAGTCAATGCATACACCTTCGACATTATGCAAATTGCTCCTTACGGCAATGCCATGACTCAAACCTTGCTCGATGGTTTCCGCACCGATCCCAATTGGCAAGAAATGCAAGCTATTGTTGATCAAACTTTCCCCGATCTCAAAAAGGAAGAAGCCGAGCTTGGATCGGCGTTGAAGCGTTACGCCGTGTTTTTTGACCGATCCGATCTTCCTTTGTTGGTAGCTTATAACTCGGGTTTCAACTATGGAGTTTATCCCGATTCGACTTGGCTCGGAATAGGCCTGGAGTGGTATTGCGGTGGCGACAACGCCGTGGTGAAGCGCTTGCCGCCCGATCTTTTCCCTCAATACAAACGCCAAAACATGGCAACCGAATACTTGGTTCCCAATGCCCTAACGGGCTGGATATCGGTAAAAATGGAGCGTAAGTTTCAGGGAAATCGCCTCCTTGATTATATGATCTTTGCCGGAAAGGCGCGCTACACGGCTGAAGTCCTGCTCGAAAGCCGACCCACCGCCAACATTTTTAATTACTCCGAAAAAGAGATGGCGTTTTGCATAGAAAATGAGTTCAAAATGTGGGATTTCATCGTCGGCAAGGACTTGCTTTTCACCACCGACTTAAAAATTATCAATCAATTCACCGGCGATGGACCCTTTACGCCTGGTATGCCACCCGAATCGCCGGGAGGCGTGGCCAATTGGTTGGGCTACCGCATGGTGAACGCCTACATGGAAGCAAAAAAAGATAAAACCCTTCTCCAACTTTGGGATTCAAAAGAAGCTCAGGAGATTTTGAAATATTACAAGCCGAAGAAATGAAAACCGAAATATTCAAACAAACCAAAATAGAACTCAACGTCGGTCTCGACGAAAACCACGTGCCAGTAGAAATGGCCTGGAAAGCCAGCGATGGCGGGGGCGAAGGGACGTGCAAAGCGGCAATGTTAGCCCTTTGGGACCATGCTGAATCGAACACCATGCGCATCGATCTATGGGACAAGGAGATGAGCGTTTATGACATGCAACGCTTCTTTCACCAAACGTTTGCCACCATGGCCGATACGTATGATAGGGCAACCGGTCAAAAAGAAATTGGAAGCCACATTCGCGCTTTCGCCGATGAGTTTGGTAAGAAAACGGGGATTCTGTAATTGGAAATTCAGAATTCAGAATTTTCAATTCTCCATTCTGAATGCTTTGTTTGTCTGCTCAATAAATGCGGCCAAATCATCTCGCCCTTCGCTCAGCGATGCCGATGTTAAAAATTGCATAGGCGTTTCTTCCCAACTTTCGAGCATCTTCTCGTTGTACGCATCAATATTTCGCTGCAAAGCCATAGGCTTGAGTTTATCGATCTTCGTAAAAACGATGCAGAACGGGATCGATCGCTTGGCCATCCACTCCATTAAATCCAAGTCGATCGCTTGTGCCTCGTGCCGCGAATCTATCAACATGAATACGCACATCAGATTTTCCCTTTTTTCGAGGTAGGGGTACATCAGCTTTTGGAAGCTCGCCTTGAGAGTCTTCGACACCCTGGCGTATCCGAATCCGGGCAAATCCACAAGATACCATTGCGGCCCCTTGGCAGGAGGCCGCTCGATACTAAAGTGATTGATCAACTGGGTTTTCCCGGGTCTTCCAGATGTTTTCGCCAAGTCCTTACGGCCTACCAGCATATTGATCAAGGAAGATTTCCCGACGTTGCTCCTTCCCACAAAGGCGTACTCGGGCAGGGCGGGAGCCGGGCATTCCGACATGCGCGTGCTGCTCTTCATAAACTCCGCTCGCAAGTGAATAGTAGGTTCCATGTCGCTAGGCCTTTTCGCCAAAGCGCTTCTTAAGCCACTGGTCGAGCAGGGTATTAAAAGTGTTGGGGTGCTCCATCATTGGCGCGTGGCCGCATTTATCAATCCAGAATAGCTCCGAATCGGGTAACTTTTCCTGAAACTCATCCGCTACTTCGGGCGGCGTAATGGTATCGTCCTTGCCCCAAATTAGGCAAACGGGCATCTTAAAATCGCCCAGGTCGTTGCGCATATTATGCCGTATCGCCGATTTGGCCAAAGCCAATACCTTAATAAGTTTGGTGCGGTCTTGGATTAAATCGAAAGTCAAATCGACTAGTTCATCCGTTACCATTTCGGGGTCGTAAAAGGTCACTGCAATCTTTTTCCGAATGTATTCTTTATCATCGCGGCGCGGAAAACTTCCCCCAAAGGCATTCTCATACAGGCCGGAGCTGCCCGTTAAGATCATCGCTTTTACCTTTTCGGAATGCGATTTGGCGGTGATCAATGCCACGTGCCCACCTAAGGAATTTCCCAAAAGGAAAATGTCGTCGAGCTTTTTATGCTCGATAAACTCCACGATAAATTTGGAAAGCGATTTTACGCCGGTCTTCAATAGGGGCAAATCGTATAGCGGCATCATTGGCACCAATACCCGATGCGTTTTTGAAAAGTGATTGATCACTCCTTCAAAATTGCTCAAGGCTCCAAATAACCCGTGAAGTACGAGCAAGGTCGGTCCGGTACCCTTGTCGATGAATTTAAACTCGCCTTCTTCTTGTAATTCGATCTTCATAATTATATGCGCCAAATATAAGTTTTTCTCTCCGCCGCAATAGGCTATTCGAAAAGGAGATTGCAGCAATTCACCGTTTTAACCACCTCACCGAGGCACGATGAAGAGTCTCCATTTCAAGGGCTCAAAAAAATCAATTGCCAGCAATAAAAAGATTGAAAACGCGATTTTTATGAACAAAGTGGTAAATAATGGGAGATTGTGGGTGAAAGTGGTAAACAATTTCTACTTTAGCACTTGGGAAAAATCCGGATATGCTCAACCTTTTAGGAGAATACGATTGCAAGCTGGACGCCAAGGGGCGACTGATGTTTCCTGCGGGTTTGAAAAAACAATTGCAGGACGTTTTGCATGAAGGTTTTGTGCTGAACCGCGATTTATTTGGCCCTTGCCTGGTGCTTTATCCGCAAAAACAGTGGGATGAAGTGTCGGCTGAGATCAATAAGCTCAATCGGTTTGTGGGAAAGAATGTCATGTTCATTCGCAAGTTTAACAATGGAGCTACTCCTGTGGAACTCGATGCAGCCGGACGATTATTAGTGCCAGCACCGCTTTTGGAGCATGCCAATCTCAATAAAGATGTGAAGGTGGCAGGCAATGGCGACCGAATTGAGATATGGGCGAAAGCCGCCTACGAGGCTATGCTGAATGAAGATGTAGATATGGCGAAGTTGGCTGAAGAAGTGATGGGTAATCGCTCCAAGGGCGATGACGAATAATATGTACCACAGCCCGGTATTGCTCCGGGAGAGTGTGGACGGATTGCTAACAGAATTAAATGGCATCTATGTAGATGTCACCTTCGGCGGTGGAGGGCATAGCCGCGATGTTCTTTCAAATCTCGGTCCAAATGGGCGCTTAATTGGTTTCGATCAAGACCCAGACGCTGCCGGCAACGTGCCCGATGATAAACGGTTTGCATTGGTTCCCAGCAACTTCAGGTTTATTTCAAACCATCTGCGCTTTTACGGCATACCAAAGGTCAATGGAATTCTCGCCGACTTGGGGGTTTCATCGCATCAATTCGACAGTGCCGACCGCGGGTTTTCGATCCGCAATGAAGCGAAACTCGATATGCGGATGAATCAGCAGGAAAGTCGATCGGCCTATCAGGTAGTGAATGAAACGAGTGAAGAAGATTTGATCCGGATTTTCCGGCTCTACGGCGAATTATCGGAAGCGCGAAAGATAGCTTGGCGCATAGTGCAAGAGCGGGTCAAGGCGCCTATTGTAAATACCACTGATTTGGTACGGCTGGTTGAAACGCTCGTGATACCGCCAAAACGCAATCAATTTAATGCGCGGATTTTTCAAGCCCTCCGCATTGAAGTAAATGGCGAAATGGATGCGCTGCAGGAATTGCTACAGCAATCTGTAAGCCTGCTCGCTGAAGGCGGCCGATTGGTAGTAATTACCTACCACTCGCTCGAAGATAGAATGGTGAAGCGCTTTATGCAGAGCGGCAATATGGACGGAGAATTGAAAAAAGATTTTTACGGCAATCCCCTTAGGCCATTTACTCCAGCCAAAGGGATGCCGATAGTACCGGCAGAAGCCGAGATTGAACAAAATAACCGCGCAAGAAGCGCCAAACTTAGAATAGCTACACGAAATGGCTAACCGAATGATCAAAAAGGTAAGCACCGACGAAACCAAGCCAAAAGCGGGTATCGGCAAAGGTCTGTCCGCTTTGATAAGTGGTCGATTCCTGACCCGCCAATATGTGCAGGAGAATTTACTCTTCATTGTATTTTTGGTCGCTGTGATGGTAGCTTATATTGGCTACGGTTATTTCGCCGAGCAAAACTCCAAGATGCTCGTTGCTGCCGAATCAGCCCTGGCAGAAGAGAAGGCCACCAATCTTTCATTGGTAGCGCGGCTCGACCAACTAAAAAAGCAATCGCATGTGGCGCAGTCCTTTCAACATATTGGCTTGGTAGAGTCGCTGCGCCCGCCCTACATCATTCGAGTCGAAGAAGGCGATCTGGATCCAAAAAAGGAGAGGAAATAACATGGATCGCAATCGACTCTTCACACGCGCTTATGTACTTTTCGCAGCATTTGCCATCGGCGCTATATGCATCGCGGGTAAGATCCTACACATTCAATTTATAGACGGAGCAAAGTGGCAAACAAAGGTGGCTCACCTTACCACCGAGCTTCGCGAAATACCAGCTACGCGCGGCAATATTTACGCTGATAGCGGCGATCTCTTAGCCACATCGGTCCCCATATACGAGATACGTATGGATATGAAGGCCGAAGGACTCGACGCCGCCGATTTCAATGCGAATATCGACTCCCTTTGCATCGAGCTAAGCGGCCTTTTCGGCGATCGAACCGCTGCCCAATACCGCGATCGATTGGTAACCGCCAGGAAAGCAGGTAACCGGTATTACTTGGTGAAGAACAATGTAGATTTCGATCAAGCTCGCCAAACGGAGAAGTTTCATCTCTTCCGTCGTGGGCGTTTCAAAAGTGGGGTGATTTACGAAAAGCAAAACAAGCGCATTCAGCCGCTTGGCGATATTGCTTCGCGCACTATTGGCTATAGCCGCCCAGGTATTCAACCCGTGGGTTTGGAAGGAAGTTACGACGATTTGCTCGGCGGCCGACCAGGTCAGCGCTACGAGAAGCGATTGGCCGGTGGGGTTTGGATGCCCATTAAAAATTCGAATGAAGTAGATCCGGAAGATGGTTGCGATATCTACAGCACTATCGATGTGAATATTCAAGACGTCGCCAATTCGGCATTGCGTAAGCAATTGAAAAAACACAATGCGCGCCACGGATGCGCCATCCTAATGGAAGTTAAAACGGGCTATATCAAGGCCATCGCTAACTTGAGCTTATCGGGCGATAGCACGTACACCGAGTCTTACAACTACGCGGTGGGTGAAGCTACAGAACCTGGTTCTACCTTCAAACTGGCTTCGATGATGGCGGCGTTTGAAGATGGGAAACTCACCATTCACGACTCCGTTGATACCAAGAATTGAACACACCGATTCTACGATCGCATCATGCGCGACAGCAATCACGAAGGGTACGGAAAGGTAGATGTGCTCACCGCATTTCAGAAATCTTCGAATGTAGGTATCTCTCGCCTCATCAACGATCAATATGCCGCCGACCCCGAGCAGTTTATCTCTCGCTTACGCAAAATGGGCTTGGGTCAACCCCTTGGTATTGAGCTCCCCGGCGAAGGGAAGCCCCAGCTAAAGTCGCCTACGGATCCAAGTTGGAGCGGAGTAACGCTGCCGTGGATGAGCATTGGTTATGAACTATTGATGACGCCGCTGCACATACTCACCTTTTACAATGCTGTGGCCAACAATGGGGTGATGATGCGCCCGCTATTCGTAAGCGAAGTGAGAAAGAATGGTAAGCTGATCGAGAAGATCGACCCACAAGTTATCAACCCATCTATCGCGTCGCGCAGCACCATTGAGCAAGCCCGCCAAATGCTCGAAAGCGTGGTTTCGGAAGGTGGTACCGCTTCTAATCTCCGATTTGGAGCTTATTCCATCGCCGGTAAAACAGGTACCGCTCAGATAGCTAATGCCCAGTATGGCTATAAATACGATCAGGCAGTTAGCTACCAAGCTTCTTTTGTGGGCTATTTCCCTGGTGAAGCTCCGGAATATGCGTGCATTGTGGTAGTAAACGGCCCTTCTAATAATGTGTACTACGGCAATCAAGTGGCTGGTCCGGTTTTTAAGGAAATTGCCGATAAAGTCTATGCCCAGCGCTTCGATTTAATCAAATCGCAGGAGTTGCCACACACCCATACTGCTTTGCACGTGCCCATTTCTAAAGCTGGTAATGCGGAAGATTTACGTGCCATTTTCAAAACGCTTCGCGTGCCTTATGAAGAGGTAGGACAGCAATTGGACTGGGTTAGCACTACATCGCAAGTCGATTCGGTGGTGATAAGCCCGCGCAGCATTAAGGAAGGTCTCGTTCCAAATGTGTTGGGTATGAGCTTACGCGATGGGCTGTACGTGCTTGAGCAAATGGGACTGGAAGTGCGAATTTCTGGAAAAGGGATGATAGCGCGTCAAAGCATTTTGCCCGGTTCTACTGTTCGCAAAGGACAAATAATAATGATCGAATTGACCTAATGGCCATGAAACTGCTGAAAGACATATTGTACCAAGTCCGCATACAGTCGGTGAATGGCACTACCAACGCAGCTATTCAGCAGATAGCTTTTGATTCGAGAAAGGTTTCGAGCTTTTCGCTATTCGTAGCGATAAAAGGTAGCCTAAGCGATGGCCATGAATTTATAGACACGGCTATAGCGGCGGGCGCCGCAGCAGTGGTTTGCGAAGTGCTTCCGCAAAAACTTGTGAACGATATTACCTACGTGCAAGTGGACGATAGCCACGAAGCACTTGGTATGATGGCCGCCAATTTCTTCGACCATCCTTCGCAAGCCCTGAAATTAGTGGGGGTTACCGGCACCAATGGTAAGACCACGTGCGCTACGATGCTCTACCAGTTGCACCGACTTCTGGGTAAGAAGTGCGGTTTGCTTTCCACTGACGAGAATCGAATTCACAACGATGTAATTGTTGCCACCCACACCACGCCCGATCCTTTGGCGCTCAATGCCCTCCTCCGAAAGATGGTGCAAGCAGGCTGCACGTATTGCTTTATGGAAGTAAGCAGCCACGCCCTGGTGCAGCACCGGGTTACCGGACTTCAGTTTGCAGGTGCAGTGTTTACCAATATTACGCACGATCACCTCGACTACCACGGCACCTTCGACGCATACATAGCCGCAAAAAAGCTCTTGTTCGACCGGTTGCCGAAAACGGCTTTCGCCCTGGTGAATCTCGACGACCGTCACGCACCTACGATGCTTCAAAATTGCAAGGCCATCACTCTGCGCACTTTTGCCATCAAGTCTATGGCCGATTACAAAGCCAAAGTTCTCGAAAATCAATTTAACGGTCTCTACCTCCACCTCGACGGGGTAGACCTATACACCAAATTGGTAGGCCGCTTCAATGCCTACAATATTCTTTCGGTTTACGGTGCTGCCATGCTTCTCGGCGGAGAAAAATTGGCCATTCTCACTGCCTTGAGCAATGTGAACCCTGTGGCCGGGCGGTTCGAATATATTCGTTCGGAAAGCGGAGTTACAGCGATTGTCGATTATGCCCACACACCCGATGCCCTTCAGAATGTTTTAAAAACAGTAGAAGACCTTCGCACCCGCAATGAGTCAGTGATTACGGTGGTGGGCTGTGGTGGAAATCGCGATGCTGCCAAGCGACCAGAGATGGCGCGAATAGCTTGTAAATACAGCGATCGGGTGATTTTTACATCTGATAATCCGCGCAACGAAGACCCCGAAGCAATAATCGCCGACATGGCCAAAGGGGTGGAGCCTACACATTACCGCAAGACTACGAGCATCGTAAATCGCCGCGAAGCCATAAAAATGGCTTGTACGGTTGCCGTGGCTGGCGATATAATCCTAATTGCCGGTAAGGGACATGAAAATTATCAGGAAATCAAGGGAGAGAGATTTCCTTTTGATGATATGGCGATGGTGCGCGAAACCTTTCAAATGATCAAATCCTGATGCTCTACTACCTCTTTCAATACCTCGATTCTACCTGGCATCTGCCCGGAGCAGGAGTGTTTCAGTACATTTCATTCCGAGCCGCGATGGCTGTGCTTACCTCTTTGCTCATTTCGCTCGTATTTGGCGGCTCGCTGGTCAAAGTGCTCCGTCGCAAACAAGTGGGCGAAACGGTTCGCGATCTCGGCCTGGCGGGACAAATTCAGAAGCAAGGAACTCCCACCATGGGCGGACTCATTATTCTCGCCGCCATCCTAATTCCCACCCTGCTCTTCGCCCGGCTGAATAATATCTACGTAATCATCATGCTCATCACCACCATATTCTTGGGTCTGATTGGCTTTGCGGATGATTATATCAAAGTATTCAGAAAGAATAAAAAGGGCCTCGCCGGCAAATTTAAAGTCGTTGGTCAAGTTACTGTTGGCATCGTAGTCGGCACCTTGCTTTACTTCAACGATGCGGTAATTATAAAGCAAAAGGTGAGCCCGCGATCGGCATCTGAAGCAGCATCGCCTACCGAGTGGGAGGAAGTACACTCTGTGAAAACCACCATTCCGTTTATCAAAAACAACGAGTTCGACTATGCTTGGTTGCTCAGCTTTCTCAAGCCGGTTGATGCCCTCAAATGGTCCTGGCTTATCTTCATTCCGCTTGTAATATTTGTGGTGACGGCCGTTTCGAATGGAGCTAACATTACCGACGGTCTCGATGGTCTGGCGGCTGGATCTTCCGCGATTATCGGGATTGTTTTGGCCATTTTTGCCTTTGTATCGGGAAACTTGTTTTTCGCCGATTACCTAAACGTAATGTTCATTCCCAATTCGGGTGAGCTCACGGTATTCATCAGTGCCTTCGTGGGCGCTTGTATCGGGTTTTTGTGGTACAATTCGTATCCCGCACAGGTATTTATGGGCGATACGGGTAGCCTCGCGCTGGGAGGTATTATTGCAGTATTTGCCATTGCCGTTCGAAAAGAATTGCTCATTCCGCTATTCTGCGGTGTGTTCTTGATCGAAAACCTTTCGGTGATGATGCAGGTGGCTTATTTCAAATACACCCGAAGGAAATATGGCGAAGGACGACGAATTTTCCTGATGTCGCCCTTGCACCACCACTATCAAAAATTGGGATATCACGAGTCTAAAATCGTTTCGCGTTTTTGGATCGTCGGCATCTTGCTCGCTGTATTATCCATTGTAACCCTAAAGCTGCGTTGATGAAAATCTTGGTTTTAGGCGGCGCGGAAAGTGGAACAGGGGCAGCTCTGTTGGCAAAAAAGCAGGGGCTATCTGTGATGGTCTCCGATGCAGGTGCTATCAAACCTGTCTATCGCCAGCAATTAATCGCCGCGGGGATAGCTTTCGAAGAAGGCGGACATTCGGCTGCATTTTTAGCCGATACCACCACCGTGGTAAAGAGTCCGGGTATCCCCGATGAAGCCCAAATGGTAGTCGAATTGAAAGCTTCTGGAGCCGAGATTATCTCCGAGATTGAGTTTGCTTCGCGATACACCGCCGCCAAAATAGTAGCCATTACGGGCACTAACGGCAAAACCACAACTACGCTCCTTACTTACCACATTCTTAAAAAGGCCGGGCTCGATGTAGCCGTGGCCGGCAACGTGGGCAAAAGTTTCGCCGGCGTCCTCGCCGACCGCGATTACGCCTGCTTCGTGCTCGAAGTGAGCAGTTTCCAACTTGATAATATCACGCAGTTTCGACCCGACATAGCGGTGATTCTCAATATTACGCCCGATCATTTAGACCGCTATCAATACCAATTGGCTAACTACGTAAAAGCCAAATTTGAGATCGGAAAGTTTCAAACCGCCACCGATCATTTTATATACAGCGCCGATGATCCTATTCTCACGGAAGCGCTCGATAATTTCCCGCTTAAAGCCGAAAAACACCCCATTTCTATAAAGGTTCCCGTCGAGAACGGCGCCTTTTTAGACAACGATTTCATCAAGCATTCACTCACCCTTAAATCATTTGAAATGTCCATACACGAATTAGCCCTGCAGGGTAAACACAATGCTTACAATTCCATGGCAGCCAGCATAGCCGCACGCATATTCGAAATCCGAAAGGAAGTAGTTCGCGAGAGCCTGAGCGATTTCCAGAATATTGAGCACCGACTCGAATTTGTCGCACAAATTCACGGTATCAAGTTCATCAACGACTCCAAGGCCACCAATGTAAATTCCACCTGGTATGCCCTCGAAAGCTGCAATGAGCCGGTAGTTTGGATCGTAGGCGGTGTGGACAAGGGCAATGATTACTCCATGCTAGAGTCTTTGGTTCGAGAGAAGGTTAAGGCCATCGTTTGCCTGGGGAAAGACAATAAAAAGATCATCGATTACTTCTCGCCTTTTGTGGAAAATATCGCCGAAGCACAATCGGCCGACGATGCCGTGGCACTGGGCTACCGCTACGGACGCAAAGGCGACGTAGTGCTGCTATCGCCCGCTTGCGCGAGCTTCGATTTATTCGAGAATTACGAGGACCGTGGTCACCAATTTAAACGTGCCATCCGCGCTTTATAATCCCAGCCATGTCGAGAGAAATGAATCAAAAGATAGGGCTTAAAACCCACCCTTTGCTCGATGCGCGCATGCGTTCGCTTGAAGTTCAAAAGGCTTTTTCGCTCGAGCAAGTATCCATCATATCAGGAGTGGTAATCATCAACGACTCTGCAGCTACTACGGGGGTTCAGTCTATCGAAAGCTTGCTGCAATTAGGTAAGAAGGTGTGCTGGGTGCTCGATGCGAAATTGGTGCTCGACGAGCATCCCGATTTAGCCGTTGCCATGAAGGAGTATGCGCATACGGTCATTGCCGTAGGGCCAAACACTGACTCGTTTTTTGAGCGGTTCAATTGTTCTTTCAGGCTTTTCGCTTCGGCGGCATCGTGGGACGAAGCCTTGGAAAACGCCATTGCTGCTTGCAAAGCAAACGATACGGTATTAATTTCCCCCGGTA
>Ga0105045_10003379_pt1 | contig 13693 bp, 14 predicted proteins | sample MAT02_FD_78089 | JGI IMG/M metagenome (GOLD analysis project Ga0105045, IMG submission 78089) | Freshwater microbial communities from Lake Fryxell liftoff mats and glacier meltwater in Antarctica - MAT-02 (megahit assembly) | ecosystem: Environmental > Aquatic > Freshwater > Ice > Liftoff...
CCGCCTGACCTTCTTTTCGGCAGCCCGCCGGTTGCGTCTGATTGTGGATGCTGGCGGTGCGATTCTGAAAACCACGGCTGGCGATCATCGGCGCAAAACCACAGGTGCCGGCGGCTGATTCAGTTCGGCGAACCTGCCCCGCTCAGCAAGACCAGCCGGTTCGGTTCGGTTACGGTAATCTTGCGGCGTTCCGATTGGACGATGCCGTCACGTTCCCACCCGCTCAGCAGGCGGCTGACGGTGTGCAGCGTGGTTCCCGTCATGTCGGACAGGTTCTGCCGGGTGATCGGTACGGCGATCTCGATCCCGCCGTCCACCTTGCGGCCCATCTGGGTGACAAGCCGAAGGATGGCGCAGGCGATGCGCTGTTCGACCTGCTGAGTGGCCAATTCGACGATCCGGTTGTTCATCTCGTCCACCCGTTCACCCACCACCTTGTAGGTCTCGGTGGCGAAACCTTCATAGTTGGCGGTAAAGTCTGCCCACAGCCGGTTGGGCCAAGCCAACACCACGCAGTCATCCGCAGTCATTGCGGTCGCCGGATAGGTCTTGCGCCCCAGGGCGGCCCCGATCCCGAACAATTGCCCGGGCGCGATATGCAGCGCGATGATCTGATCGCCGCCTGGCGTGGTGCGGATGACCCGAATATGGCCATCTAGCAACAGGAAAAACCGGTCAACGGCCATACCCTCGCTGAACACGGCAACGCCGGGATCAAACCGCATCCCTTGCGCCGCATCCAGAATCGAGCGGATCTGGGGCCGGGCCAGCTTGCGAAACGGCGGAATGTCGGCCAGCAGGCTTTCGTCAAGTTTGTGCAACGAAGCCTCCAATGGTTTTGCGTTACGGCGCAACAATTACCGATCTTAGACCAGAACGCGGGCAAGACCAACCACCAGCCGGCCGGCAGGGCTTGGAACCATTTCATGCCAGTATCCTGCCCGTTGGATTTGCTGGTCAGGGTCACGGCCTTTCGGGGGACGTCTCAAGAAAGAACCGAAGCATCTGCGCCGAGGCGTCCGGGCCGCGCCTGTCGGTGTAAGACCCCGCCGCGCGTCCGCCTGACCAGGCGTGACCAGCGCCTTCCAGCATCCACAGTTCCACCTGAACTGCCCCGTCCGGCCCGGTAAAATGACTTCTGGAATAGCCGCGACCCCGCACTGTCCGCCTGGTGATCTTTGCCGCAGTCGCGCCCTCGCCCATCGCAGACGCGACTATGATCGCGGCATTTGACGGGTGCACCGTGGTGTCGTTGTCGCCCTGAAATACGATCCGACGCGCTGGCGTGACCTGAGGCAACCTGGACGGCGCCGACACCTCTGTGCAGCCTCCGTCCCGCATCGCGGACAGTGCAGAAAGCATATTGCGGGCCGACCCTCTGGCAAGCCCGGAATGAATTCCCGCAGCGGAAAAGACATCCGGGTAGACGTCGGCGAGAATGGCCGCCATTGCACCCCCTGCAGAAAGCCCGGCCACAAAGACACGGCCACGGTCCAGTCCGTGATCCCGCATCAGCTTGCGCGTCAAGGAAGCCAGCAGCGCAGGCTCGCCCGTTCCGCGCGACTGATTGCCGGGCTTGAACCAGTTCCAGCAAGACGCTGGATTGTCCTGGCCGGTCTGTGCGGGATAAACGATGGCAAGGCCATGCTTTTCCGCCAGGACGTTCATATGGGTTCCGCGGGCAAAATCATCCGGGTCCTGATTGCAGCCGTGCAGCATGACAACCAAGCCGTTTGGCTGTTTTGTGTGGCCGGCAGGCAAGTATAACCTGTAGGCGCGTGAGGCTCCGGCACTTCGATGGGTCCGGCTCAGGAACTGTGCTCCCTCCGGAACGGTCACGGTTGTCTTGCGGCGCTTTTGTGCCGGCGCTGCATCTGGCAGCCAGGCCTGCGCCACGCGCAATTGCTGCAGGACGACCCCCAAAGGGCTGCCGATGCCGGCCCCTGCGGCCTTCCGTAACTTGTTGGCCTTGGGCTTCAGGCCCATCACAACACTTAATGGAGACTGAGCGGACCGCGTGGCTTTGCCCTGTTTCGCAGGGCGCATCAGCCGGTTTACCCGGCGCATCGCGGCGGCAAAGGCACGTGTCATGATGTAATCCTCGGAAAAGGCGACTGTTTTGGCAAAATCGGGCAGGCAATCAGAGACAAGCGCCTTGCGGAGCGCCTTACGTCCCCACCAACGCGCGTTCACGATATCGGTTTCGCGACAATCGCATTTCCGCGCAAATGCCGCAGGGCCAACGGCAGCGTTGGGTCGGTCAGTGCGAAACGACTTAAGATCAATGTCGCGTAGGGCGGGGTAAAGGGTGGTCGCTGCCAAGCGGGCGACAGGCCCATGGTCGCCGCGTCGACATCACAAAACACGGGGGCAGCACCGTAATGGGAAACTGGCGTTGTACGGGGCCACAAAGGGCAACGCCTGAGTGATCACCAGTCCCCTCGCCCACCGTTCAGTTAACGTGAACGTGAACCCCAAGGTCTGAACCTATCCGATTTCGTCGCGTTGCCTTTATTCAAACACATGGAGATTACGCATGACACGCTTTCTTGCAACTACGGCCCTTGCCACCCTTATCGCAGGCGCGGCTTCCGCTCAGGACATGATTGGCGCCAGCGACGTCAGCATTTCAGGTAACGATGTGATGATCGGCAGCGTCACCGCCAGTCAGGACGGCTATCTTGTCCTGCACGCGATGAAGGATGGCAAAGTTGTTGCGCCCGCCTCGATTGGCCATACCGCCATCAAGGCTGGTGACAACATGAAGGTGATCGTGACTTCGGACGAAGTGCTTACGGAAGGCACCGGTTTCGCGGCCATGCTGCACGTCGAAAGCAATGGCAACGACACCTATGACTTTGCCGAGGGTATGACAGACGTCGACACCCCCGTCATGGCGGACGGCGCGGCGGTCGTTCAGACCTTTAACACGACCGCCGCGATGATGGACGGCACGATGGACAGCACTATGGACAGCACTACGGACGGCACGATGGACAGCACTACGGACGGCACGATGATGCCGATGATCGACGCCGCCGATGTCAGCATAGATGGCGCGACTGCCACCTTCGCCAACGTGGTGGCCGAAACCGACGGCTATCTCGTGATCCACACGATTCTGGATGGTGCCCCGATCGTGCCGGCGTCTATCGGCCACGCGCCGGTCATGGCAGGCGACAACGCCGATCTTGCGGTGACAATCGCGTATGACTTCGTGGCAGGCGAGACCTATTTCGCCATGCTTCACGAGGAAACCAACGGCAACGACACCTATGATTTCGGCGAAGGCATGACCGACGTCGACACCCCCGTGATGAGCGGCGGCAAGGTCGTCGGCGAGGTCTTTGGCCAATAGGCGCAGCTTGGAAAAGTTCGAAAATGGGCCATCCGGGAAACCGGATGGCCTTTGTCATTCCAGCCGGCGTGCTTGCCAGCGGCCGGTGTCCTGTTTGCCAAAGATGTCAAGTTCGCTCGGCCCTTCACGGCAACGTTGAAGCGGCTTTCACGGGAAGCCGGTCTGATCTAAAAGCAGCACAGCTTGGGGTTTCTCACCCCCGGCCCCCTTGGGACATTGTCGCACAGAGGAAGACACATGGCTGATCTCCTTCGCAAACCGACCGGCTCGCGCGGCAAAGTGCATGACATCACGCCGGAGAGGGCGGGTTGGGGCTATGTGGGGTTTTCCCTGTACCGGCTGGAACCAGGGGACGCTGCGGTCGAGGTGACCGGGGACCGCGAGGTCATTCTGGTACTGGTCGAGGGCAAGGCGCAGCTTCAGGCCGCCGGGCATGACTGGGGCGAGATGGGCGCGCGGATGGATGTGTTTGAAAAGACACCGCCGCACTGTCTTTATGTCCCTCCAATGCAAGAGTGGCGGGCGGTGGCGACCACGGCATGTACTCTTGCTGTCTGTTCGGCGCCCGGCAAGGGCGGCCATCCGGCGCGGCGGTTGGGGCCGGAGGGGATTGAACTGACGCCGCGCGGCAAGGGTGCCAACACACGCCACATCAACAACATCGCCATGGAGGGGCGCGAGGTGGCCGACAGCCTGCTGGTGACCGAAGTTTTCACCCCGGCGGGGCATTGGTCCAGCTACCCCAGCCACCGGCATGACGAGGATGACTTTCCCCGCATGACCTATCTGGAGGAAACCTATTACCACCGCCTGAACCCCGGCCAGGGCTTCGGGATTCAGCGAGTCTACACCGGGGATGGCAGCCTTGACGAGACCATGGCGGTGAAGTCGCACGATGTGGTGCTGGTTCCGAAAGGCCACCACCCCTGCGGCACGCCATATGGGTATGAGATGTACTACCTGAACGTGATGGCCGGGCCGCTGCGAAAGTGGCGGTTCCAGAATGACCCTGACCACGACTGGATCGCGAAGGCCGACGCCTGATCAGGGCGGCGGCTCAAAAAGGCTGCCGAAAACACAGCCTCGCCCCCGTCCGGGTAGAACCGGCCAAGGCCGGAAATAATCATGGCTTGGCCAGCCGGTGATCCGGTCGGTTGAGTCTGCACGCTCCTGTTTCTTTACAGCAAGGCTGCCATCAGGCAGTTTTGACCGGAACGCGGGATTCAAGCCAGCGGAACAGCAGCACGATCACCCCGGCGATGGCCATATAGACAATCGCCAGCAGCAGAAGCGGTTCGTAGACCACGAAGGTATCCTGCCGGATGCGCGAAGAGACGGCGTAGATGTCGACGACGGTGATAGTCGCGACCAGCGGCGTTGCCTTCAACGTCAGCACAGTCTCGCCCCCCAGTGTCGGCAAAACGCGTTGAAGCGCCTGCGGCAGCCAGATGCGGCGGAATACGGTGAAGCGAGGCATTCCCATCGCCTTTGCAGCCTCCAACTGGCCATAGGGCACACCCTTGAAGGCACCGCGCATCACCTCGCCCGAATAGCCAGCAACCGAAAGCGTGAGGGCCAGCACCGCATAAGGCCAGGCCTGGCGCAGGATCGGCCAAATCGCACTTTCACGGATCCACGGAATCGACGGGAAAAGCGAGCCGAACCCGTAATACAGCAGCCAAAGCTGGAGGAGGAGAGGCGTACCCCGGATCAACCCGCAAAAGGCCCGGGCCGGGGCTGCAATCCACCAGGGGCCTGCCGCCTGTGCCAGCCCCAGAGGAATGGCCAGCAGCATCCCCAGCACCATGGTCACGACCAGAAGCCAGCTGGTAGTCCAGATGCCGCGCAGGATAAGGACCTGATACCTTTCTACGGCAAGCCAGCTCCAGTTGAGAGAGATCGCACACCACAGGACCAGCACCACCGCGATTGCGGCCATGACAATCCGGCGCGGGGCCCAGAAGCCCGGGGTCAGGGTGGGCTCGGGCGTGGCAATGCTTTGTTGAAATGGCAGTTCAGGCATCAGCCCGACCCTGGCCGAACCTGTCCGCGCCGGGCCCAGGCTTCAAGCCGGGAAAACAGCAGCGTGGAGAAGATCGAAATGGTAAGGTAAAGCAGCCCGGCAGCCATGAAGAAGGTGAAAAACGCCTTGGTCGTGCTGGCGGCCTGCCGGGTGATCAGCGTCAGCTCGGCATAGCCGACGACGGCCAGAAGGGCCGTGTCCTTGGTAGCGATCAGCCATAGGTTCGCAAGGCCGGGGATCGCTGCGGCCAGCATCTGGGGAAATGTCACCCGCCAGGCCAGCATCAGGGGCGGCATGCCCATGGCGCGCGCCGCCTCGATCTGGCCCGAGGGGACAGACAGAATAGCGCCGCGCAATACCTCGGTCGCATAAGCGCCCTGAACCACGCCCAGCACAGCAATACCGGCGACGAAGCCAGAGATCTGGATGCGCTCGAACCCCAAGGTCAGAAGCAGGTTGTTGATTGACGATGTGAGGGCAAAATACAGGATCAGGATCAGCACCAGTTCCGGCACCGCGCGTACGATGGTGGTGTAGACGGCCAGCAGGTCGCGGGTAACCGGCCCGCCGTACAACTTGCCATAAGCGCCTCCGATGCCGATCAGAAGGCCCAGCCCGAAGGCACCCAGCGCGATAAGGACAGATTTGACAAGGCCTGCCAACAGGGCCGATCCCCAGCCGGGTGGCGAGAATGCCAGCAAGTCAAGGGTCGAGGCTAGAAGCGCGCCGCCAGTCATGATTTGAACGGCGATTGAACGTGCGGGACCGACCGGCGGGCTTTCGCCCCACCGCACTCTTCCTCCCCCGCGAGGGGGGAGGGAGGCGCAAGGTACCCGCCGGGGACGCCCCGCAAGGTCACGATTTAGCCGCCGTAGATCGACGAAGCGAAGTATTTGGCGGTGATCGTGTCATAGGTGCCGTCGGCGATGACCTTGGCAATCGCGGCGTTCAGCTTTTCGCGCAACGCGTCATCGCCCTTGCGCACACCTGCCCCGACGCCAAGGCCAAGGATTGTCGGATCATCAGCCACGGCACCCTTGGATTCGCAGCAGGCCATGCCGGTTTCCGAGGCAAGGAAGGCGTCCATCGCGATGCTGTCGGCCTGGGTCGCATCAATCCGGCCGGCGGCAAGGTCAGAGTTCGCCTCATCCTGGGTCTGGTAGATCTTGATCTCGGCCGCGTTGGCGGCGAAGTATTTCTGAACATAGTCGGCATGGATGGTCGAGGCCTGCACACCGATGATCTTGCCCGTGAGCCCTTCGGCGGTAGGGGCAATGTCCCCTCCTTTCGGCCCGACAACCACGGTGGGGGTGTTGTAGTACTTGCCGGAAAAGTCGATCGTCTTCGACCGCTCTTCGGTGATCGACATCGAGGCCATGATCACGTCGATCTGCCCCGAGGTGAGTGAGGGGATGATGCCATCCCAGGCCACCGGAGTGATCACGCAATCCATCTCGCCGGCGGCGCAAACGGCGTTGATGAAGTCCACCTCCCAGCCAACCCAGGTGCCGGATGCATCGGGCGAGGCGAAGGGGGGATAGGCTTCGGCGGCGATGCCGATCTTGACCTCTTGCGCGGCCACAGGGGTGGCCAGAAGCAGTGCTGCTGCGATTGCGGTTGTGAACTTCATGGATCGTCTCCTTATTGAGTTAATTGGTTCCGTCTGTCAGGCAACGGTTTTCAGGAACTGTTTCAGCCGCTCCGATTTCGGCGCGCCAAACAGCTGGTCGGGCGGGCCCTGTTCTTCGATCAGGCCGTTGTGCAGGTAGACGACATTGGTCGCCACCTCACGCGCAAACTTCATCTCGTGCGTGACGAGAATCATCGTGCGGCCTTCGTCGGCGAGGCCCTTGATGACCTGCAACACCTCGCCCACCAGTTCTGGGTCAAGGGCGCTGGTCGGTTCGTCGAACAGCATGGCCTTTGGTTCCATGCACAGGGCACGGGCGATGGCGGCGCGCTGTTGCTGGCCGCCGGACATGAAGGCGGGATAGGCGCCCTCCTTTTCGGCAAGGCCGACGCGGTCCAGTAGTTTCCGCGCCCGTGCGATGGCCACGTCTTTCGGGCATTTCATCACATGGACTGGCACCTCGATCAGGTTTTCCAGCACGGTACGGTGGGTCCAGAGGTTGAACGACTGAAACACCATGCCCAGCGACTGGCGAAGACGCTCGATCTGCCGGCGGTCTGACGGGTTCCCGTCGGGGCGCATTGCCACCACCTCGCCCGCGATGCTGATAAGGCCGGAAGACGGCGTTTCCAGAAAGTTGATGCAGCGCAGCATGGTGGACTTGCCCGACCCCGAGCCACCGATGATGGCGACGACATCACCCTCCTGCGCGGTCAGCGACACACCTTTCAGCACATGATGGGCGCCAAAGCTCTTGTGCAGGTCCGCGACCCGTATCGCTTCGGCCGATGAAGATGCGCCGTCTGCCATGTTCCCCCACAAAGCTGCTGTCATAAAACCGTTGAAATCCGCGCCACGCAAGCCCTTGATTCCGGGGCGGGCGCTTGAAGGGGGCCGGACCGTCGTCTAAGCAGGGGTTGGTCCGGGTTTGGGCCCGAGGGGAAGGCGATGCGCATTCTGATCACCAACGACGACGGCATCAACGCCCCGGGGCTAGCAATACTGACCGAAATCGCCACCGAAATCGCCGGGCCGGGGGGTGAGGTCTGGACCGTGGCGCCTGCCTTCGAACAATCCGGAGTCGGGCATTGCATCAGCTACACCCATCCGATGATGATTGCCGAACTGGCCCCAAGGCGATTTGCGGCCGAGGGCAGCCCGGCCGATTGCGTGCTGGCCGCGATTTATGACGTGCTTTACGGGGCCAAGCCCGATCTGGTGCTGTCCGGCGTGAACCGGGGCAACAACGCGGCCGAGAACGTGCTGTACTCCGGCACGATCGGCGGCGCGATGGAGGCTGCCTTGCAAGGCGTGCCCGCGATTGCGATGTCGCAGTTCTTCGGCCCGGAAAATGCACAGCTTTCGGACCCGTTCGAATCTGCGCGCCTGCATGGTGCAGGCGTGGTGCGGGCCCTGCTGGACCGGGGTCTGTGGACCGAGGAAGACTACCGCGTCTTTTACAACATCAACTTTCCGCCGCTGCCGGCTGCTGAAACTTTGGGGATGAAGGTCGCGCCGCAAGGCTTTCGCCGCGATACCGCTTTCGGGGTAGAGCCGCACCAGTCGCCCTCGGGCAAAAAGTTTCTGTGGATCAAGGGCGGCCCGCAGCACACGCCTACCCTGCCCGGCACGGATGCGGCAGTGAACCTTCAAGGGTTCATCTCGGTCACGCCGATGCGGGCCGACCTGACGGCGCATGATCTGCTGGCCGATCTTGAGGCGCGTCTTGGATGAGTGACGGCCCGGAGGATCATGATGACGCCTCCGATGGGCTTGCCGAACGCAAGATGCGGTTTCTGTTTGCGCTGCGGTCGCGTGGCGTGACCGATGCGCGGGTTCTGACCGCGATGGAGCGGGTTGACCGGGGCCTGTTCGTGCGCGGCATCTTCGCCGACCGCGCTTATGAAGACATGCCCCTGCCCATCGCTTGCGGCCAGACGATTAGCCAGCCCTCGGTCGTGGGTCTGATGACGCAAGCCCTGAACGTGTCACCCCGCGACACGGTGCTGGAGGTGGGCACGGGGTCAGGCTACCAGGCTGCTGTTCTGGCACAGCTATGCCGCCGGGTCTACACGGTTGACCGCTATCGCCGTCTGGTGCGCGAGGCAGCGGACCTGTTTCGCCAGCTGGACCTGAACAATATCACCACAATCACGGCAGATGGCTCTTTCGGGTTGCCCGATCAGGGGCCGTTTGACCGGATCATCGTGACAGCGGCGGCGGAAGACCCGCCGGGGCCTTTGCTGGAACAGTTGAAGCCCGGTGGCATCATGGTGTTGCCGGTCGGGCAGTCGGACACGGTGCAAAGCCTGATCAAGGTGACACGTACCGCCACTGGCCTTGATTACGAAGAACTTCGCCCAGTGCGCTTTGTGCCACTGGTCGAAGGCCTTGGGTCCGAGTAAGATGCAGTCCCAGAAACTGGGTCAACCCGGACAGCGTGGTCAGAGGCGGTCGCACATGCGTAAATTTGACGGTATTCCCCGGTTGGGTCTGGTGCTTGGCGCCAGCATGCTGGCCTTGTCCGGCTGTGTGCAGAACAGGAACCTGGACTGGGACTTGCGCGCGGGCGCAGGAGACACGTCAGGTGCGGCACGACAGGCCACCGCAGCAGTGCCTACACCGGATACGAATGGCGTACTGTCTTACCCCGATTACCAGCTGGGCAAGGCCCGGCGCGGCGATACTGTCGCCTCTATGGCCGGACGTCTGGGGCTAAGCCCCGAAGCGTTGGCCCAGACCAACGCGCTGCGGCCGACTGACCCCCTGCGCGACGGTGAACTACTGCTGTTGCCGTCCCGGGTATCGGCGGCACCGCAACCTGCGGTCATCGGTGGTGGCGGGTCGGTGGACATCACCTCGATCGCAACCACGGCCCTGGATTCGGTTGGCCCTTCGGCCTCTCCCGCCGCGTCAAAGCCGGTTTCAGGCCAGCCGCTGACCCACCGCGTCGCCCGTGGCGAGACCGCCTTTACCATCGCGAGGACTTACAATGTATCCGCGAAGGCTTTGGCTGACTGGAACCAGTTGGGCGCTGAAATGAGCGTGCGCGAGGGCCAGACCCTGATCATCCCGGTGGCAACCGCCCCCGCCCCCGACCCCGAGCCAGTGGTGACCCCACCCGGCGCAGGCAGCCCCACGCCCGAGCCGCCCTCGGCCACACAGCCCTTGCCGGACGAAAAGACCGAAGCCGCAGGCACCAAACCCAAGGCCACCCCGCCCTCGCCCGATCTGGGCGGGCAGGCAACGGGGGCCTCGTCGACGAAGTTCGCCATGCCGGCACAGGGCAAAATCATCCGCGGCTATGACAAGCGCAGCAATCAGGGCATCGACATTGCCGCGCCGGCCGGCTCGTCGGTCAAGGCGGCCGAGGCGGGGACAGTTTCGGTGATCTCGTCCGACACCAATGGCAAGGGCATCGTGATCATCCGCCACGCGAACAATCTGCTGACCGTCTATGTCGGCGTCACTGGGGCCACGGTGGCGAAAGGGGCCAAGGTTTCGCGCGGGCAAGAGATCGGCAAGGTTGCGTCGGGCGATCCGGCTTTCCTGCATTTCGAAGTGCGCAACACGTCGAAGGAGAGCTTCGACCCGATGACCTATCTGCAGTAAGGCGTCAGCCCGGCAGACTGACCAGAACCTTGTCGATCCGGCGGCCGTCAAGGTCGATCACCTCGAATCTGTGGCGCTCGACGGTGAAGACCGCGCCCAGTTCGGGAATGTGGTTCAACTGGTGCAGTACCAACCCGGCAACCGTGTCGTATTCCCCGGCGATGGCGCGGGGCAGGCCCAGCTTGTCGCAAAACTCATCCACTGGCATCCAGCCTGCGACCAGAAAACTGCCATCCTCGCGCCGGACCATTGCGGGTTCGTCCGCCTCGCTTGAAGCGACGGCGCCGGTGATTGCGTCCAGCACGTCGTCGGTGGTGATGGTGCCTTCGAAATGGCCGTATTCGTCATAGACAAGGGCCATATGATGCTCGGCCTTTTGCAGCATCTCAAGCACATCGAGCGCCTCGGTCCGATCAGACACGACCGGCACCTCGCGAAGGAGGGCCTTGATATCAAGCGTTCCACGGCGTGACACGACCTGGAAGGCATCGGCCAGAAGCACGATGCCGACCACAGCGCCGTCGGTATCGGCAACAGTCATCCGGGGCCGGGCGATGCGGCGGATGGCAGCCAGCGCCTCGGCCCCGGTGGCGGTGAGGGGGATCATGTCCACCTCATGCCGGGGGGTCATCAGGGCACTGGCGGTGCGGTCCGACAGGCGCATGACGCCGGCCATCATCTCACGCTCTTCGGTTTCCAGCACGCCACCTTCATGGGCTTCGGCGAGGAGGACGTGAACCTCTTCCTCGGTCACGCGGTTCTGGCTGGCGCCACGCTGGCCCAAGAGCCAGAGGATCAGTCGCCCCGAGCGGTCAAGAAACCAGACAACGGGCGCGCCGATCACGGACAGGAGGGTCATCGCCGGGGCGACGCGGATGGCCACACCTTCGGGATTGCGCAGGGCCAGTTGCTTGGGCACAAGCTCGCCGATGATCAGGCTGAAGTAGGTGATGGCCAGCACCACCCCGCCGACGCCAAGGGTCGCCGCAAGGTCAGCCGCAACCCCTTGCGCGATCAGCCAGGTTTCCAAACGCGGGCCAAGGGTCGCACCAGACAGCGCGCCGGACAGGACGCCAACCGCCGTGATGCCGATCTGCACGGTGGAGAGGAACTTGCCCGGATCCTCGGCCAGCCGCAGGGCCATGCGTGCGCCGCGGCTTTTCGCCGCAAGCGATTTCAGCCGTCCCGGACGGGCGCTGACGATGGCGAGTTCGGACATGGCAAGAACGCCGTTCAGGACGATCAGGGCCAGGATGACAAGGATTTCGGCGATCATGATAGGCGGGGAGCTAGGGCTTGCGCCCCGGCATTACAAGCGGCGACTGCGCCTGGCCCCGCAGCACCACGCCTTCGCGGGCGGCAAGGTCGCAGAAGAACTGCCACGCCACCCGGCCCGAGCGCGAGCCGCGTGTCGCCTGCCATTCGATCGCTTCGGCATGCAGGCGGTCATCGGGCACGGTCACCCCGTGCGCCGCGCAGTAGCCACGGATCATGTCAAGGTATTCGTCCTGGCTGCAGGGGTGGAACCCAAGCCAAAGGCCGAACCTGTCAGAAAGCGACACCTTTTCCTCCACTGCCTCACCTGGGGTGATTGCAGTGGAGCGTTCGTTTTCAATCATCTCGCGCGGCATCAGGTGGCGGCGATTGCTGGTGGCGTAGAACAGCACGTTCTCGGGCCGCCCCTCGATGCCGCCATCCAGCACGGCTTTCAAGCTTTTGTAGTGCTGGTCGTCATGGCTGAAGCTGAGGTCGTCGCAGAAAAGGATGAAGCGGTGCGAAGCCCCGCGCAGATGGGCCAGCAGGCGCTGGACGGACGGCAGGTCCTCGCGGGAAAGCTCCACGATCTTCAGGGCATGGCCTTCGGCACCGATCCTCGCATGCACAGCCTTGACCAGCGAAGATTTCCCCATCCCCCTTGCGCCCCACAAAAGCGCATTGTTGGCGGGCAGGCCACGCGCGAAGTGGCGGGTGTTTTCCAAAAGCGTGTCGCGTGCCCGGTTGACCCCGATCAGAAGGCCGATTTCCACCCGCGAAACCCGGGTCACCGGTTCCAGCCGGTCCGGCGCGGTATGCCAGGCAAAGGCATCGGCGGCGGCGAAATCGGGCGCGGGCATCGGTGCGGGGGCCATACGTTCCAGAGCGGCGGCGATCCGGTCAAGCGGATCGGTCACTCTTCCGGCTCCGGCTCTACCCAGGTGCCGTTTGCCCTGGCCTCGGCCTCGCGGCGCTTTTCGATGCGGCGGATCAGGAAAATCGACACTTCGTAAAGCGGGTAGACCGCGAAGAACAGGATCAGTTGGCTCAATATATCGGGCGGGGTCACCAGTGCGGCGACGATCAAGATCAGGACGATTGCATATTTGCGCATTCCCCCCAGCCCGGCCGAGGTGGCAAGGCCGGCCTTGCCCATAAGCGTCAGAAGCACCGGCAGCTGGAAGCAAAGCCCGAAGGCAAGGATCAGTTTGAGGCTGATGTCCAGCGTCTCATTCACCTTGCCCTGAAAGACGATGTCGATGCCCTGATCGACCACTGGCGCTGCGGGGTCGATGACCGTCGCATCGGTCAGGCTGGGAACAAGGGCCGCGACCACCGAATAGGCATCGGCAAAGCCAAGGAAGAAGGTCATCGCTATCGGCGTGACCACATAATGCGCAAAGGCTGCCCCGGTGAAGAACAGGATTGGCGAGGCCAGAAGGAAGGGCAGGAACGCCTGCTTTTCGTTGCGATAAAGGCCAGGGGCCACAAAGCGCCAGAGCTGGTAGGCGATCACCGGAAAGCTGACCATCAGGCCAGAGACAACCGAAATCTGGATCAGAGTGAAGAAGTATTCCTGTGGCGCGGTGTACTGCATCACGGGGTTCGGGTCGCCCAGCGATCGCATGGCGGACTCAATCGGTGCCAGCAGGAAATCCAGGATCGGATCGGCCACCACAAAGCACAGGATCATCGCAATCAGGAACGCGCTGACAGACCAGATCAGCCGGTTGCGCAACTCGGCCAGATGTTCGACCAGCGGGGCCGAGCTGTCTTCTATGTCGTCCTTGGTCGTCATGCGTCTTCACCTGCACCC
>Ga0105045_10003380_pt1 | contig 13691 bp, 10 predicted proteins | sample MAT02_FD_78089 | JGI IMG/M metagenome (GOLD analysis project Ga0105045, IMG submission 78089) | Freshwater microbial communities from Lake Fryxell liftoff mats and glacier meltwater in Antarctica - MAT-02 (megahit assembly) | ecosystem: Environmental > Aquatic > Freshwater > Ice > Liftoff...
AAAAATAAATGGCTTTCCGCTGCATTATGCAGAAACCGGTAATGATACTTTACCCACATTGTTATTCGTGCATGGAACACCGGGAAGCTGGGACGCTTTTCAGCATTATTTAATGGACAGTTCCCTGCTGCAACATTACCGCATTATTTCTATTGACAGGCCAGGCTTCGGTTACAGCGGTTTTGGAAATGCAATGAATCTTTCTGCACAAACAGACATCATAGCTGGCTGGATGGATAGTGTGAACAATAAAAAGCCCTTTATCATTATTGGACATAGCCTTGGTGGACCATTGGTTGTAAAGATGGCAGCCGCACGACCACAATACACCAAAGCGATCGTAATCCTTGCTGGCTCACTTGATCCGGCAGCGGAAAATCCGGAGAAATGGAGACCTGTTTTATTTAGAACGCCCTTGAATTTTTTAGTGCCAGGTGCATTGCGGCCAAGCAACGAGGAACTGTGGTATTTGAAAAAGGATTTAAAAGAAATGACTGCCGATTACGAAAGAATAACCTGCCCCGTTTTTATACTACATGGCAGAAAAGATATGCTGGTGCCTTATAGCAATGTGGCCTATGCAAAAAAAATGTTTACCAAATCAGTAATGGTTTCAGTCACCACATTTGAAAAAGAAAACCACTTTATTGTATGGACGAGGGAAAAAGAAATTAAAACGTTGTTAATGAAGTTATCAGCTCAACAATAATATTCCTGCTCTTATTTACTCCTTAAAGTACTCCCTAATTAATAAGTATTATGAAAAACTTCTTGCCGGCAGTAAGTATGTTTTTACAAGATTTAAAAACTACACCGTTACATATTTTTAAAACGAATGCCACGTGTTTTACAAAGTACTGTTTAAAGATTAATCTTATATGAACAGTAAATTTTTGAGCACATACATTTGATCAAGTGACCGGTTCTATTAATTCATGCCCATCATTTTTTTATATACATAGACTGAGGACTTTAATATGTTAATCCAGTTACTTTTGGAAAATAGAGGTCAGGCTTACATTAAAAGCAATAATCCTTTTATCATTGCGTTGTTAGTACTATTGGTTAAACGAAATATGGTTTCTCCTTAAACTATGAATTGGAAATTTAAAAGAGCTAACCCGTCCATCATATTTTTAATACTGATCATTCTTTTGATTTGCGTAGGCGACTTTTTGTTTTTTTTAAAGAACGGGCAGTTTAAAGACGCAGCACTTAGTATTATTGTAACTTATAGCCTGTTTTTAATCCCGGTAATATTGTTCCGAAATTACCTGCGTTTATATGCATGGTTATTGATACCCGTTATTTTGTTTGTGCCTGTAACGCTGGCCTGCATCATATTTTATAATGTACCCATCAACGATTCCATCGTTTTGCTGGCTTTAGATTCTAACGTGCAGGAAGCATCCGAATTGGCAAAGGGCTTTATCCTTCCTATTGTATTTTTATTTATTTTTTGCATGGTTGTTTACCCAATATTGGCAGGTAATGTGCCCGTGAAGGTTCCATTTAAAAATAGCGCTTTTATTAGCGGGCTTGCTTTGATGGTATTGTTAACAATACCGTTTGTTGATAGCAACGGCCTGGGATTTTTTAAAAAAATTCGTGCAAGACTATATACCATTTATCCTTCCTCGCTTGTGTATGCAGGTACCAGAGTTTACAAACAATACCAGTTGATGCATGCAACGCTGCCGCAGCGGCAGTCTTTTAGTTTTAATTCAAAACAGCACCCTGCCTTTCAACAAAAGCAGGTTTACATATTGGTGGTAGGGGAGAGCGCTCGTTACGATCATTTTGGAATAAACGGTTATTATAGGAACACCACACCCAAACTGTCTAAGCAAAGCAACTTAATATCATTTACAGACACCAAGGCCAGCGCCTTTATCACCGCTTTTTCCGTACCGTTAATTTTAACGGGTCTGGGCGCAAATGATTTTGATAAACACCTTTCACAAACCTCCATTATCAGTGCTTTTAAAGAAGCTGGATTTAAGACGTACTGGATTTCCAATCAGGTAGACAACGGGCATATCAAAATACACACAGGAGAAGCGGCAAACCAATACTTGTTGATGACGGATGCTAAAGCCACGCAAAATTTGCATACCGATTCTGAATTGCTGGGTGTGCTGGATAAGGTATTGAAAGAACCGGGCGATAAAAAATTTATTGTGTATCATAGTTTGGGAAGCCACTATGATTATTCCGCCCGTTATCCTGGCTCGTATGATTTCTATCAGCCTTCCAATAAAACCGAATTTACCCTTGCGAATGATTACCGGAAAAAAAATATTATCATCAATAGTTATGATAACAGCATCCTTTACAGGGACAATGTTTTAGACAGTATTATCAACCTTACCGCTAACCAGCAGGCTGTATCTGCGGTTTATTATATATCCGATCATGGCGAAAACTTGTTTGATGATGCCCGCAACCTTTCACAGCATGGATACCCGGTTCCGTCTAAATATGTAGCGAAGGTGCCTTTTTTTATCTGGTATTCCGATTCGTTAAAAAAGCTTCAGCCACGTAAAATTGCGCAGTTGCAATTACGACGGAATAAGAAAATTTCTGCTGTCAATGTTTTTTATACTTATTTGGATATGTGTGACATTGTGTTTGAAGGAAATGACAGCCTGAAAAGCCTTTGCCAACCTAAATTCAAAGAAGTTCCCAGGAGAATTTTAGGTGGCGGAACTAATGTATATGATGCGGATTTATTAGAATAAGCCCATTGAAAGATGATTTAATATTTATGAGATTAAGTTTTCCATTTTTATAGGACATTTTTTTATCCTCCCTTTTATCATCTGATACAACATACCTGCAGCAACTACGATTGAGGCTATTTTTTTCTGTAAGCCATAAAGGCTAACTTTTACCTGGTATTATTTTATCAGCAATGTAAAAATCTTGTCCAATGATTTGGCCAACTAAAAATGATAAAGGATGCCTCATTTTTGCAGTCGCAAATGCCATGCAGCCGAGGCGAATAAAGTGTACCTGTCCTAAGGAAATGATGATACAAAATACCTGCGCATAGCCGGCATTTTTTAGGCTTTTGGCTCTAGGGTATCAATACAACTTTTTTGCGATGGTTAGGCTAAATCCTTTTCAGTATAATACAAACGTGATTGTGGCATGAATGGCTTTGCTGGTAAAAGAAAAGAGCGTAATAGACGAAGGTAAGAATGACCTGTTGGTAGTACAATAAACACCGTGGGTGCAAGTCCTCAAACAGCAATGAGGATATGAATGTAAATGCTGATAAGAATAAGAGGATCAGGGTAAGTTTTAAAAAGGTGCAGCAGGCTGGGTTAATAAAAAAGATTGGAAAATGGTTGAGCAATAACTGGCAAACAAGGATCGATAATAATCAGGTATACATGATGAGTAAAAAAAAATACATATGGGATGATGAACGATGAATAATGAAAATAGATTAACGAATGGTGGCACTTTTATTACTACTTTTAAATTTAAAAAACTAAACAAAACACATGAAAATAATTAATATCATAACTGTCTGTCTGTTACTATCCATAGCTGTAACAGCTTAAACCTCACCTCATGGGATATCCGTAAATGATAAAGCCCCCGACTTTATTGCTAAAGACCAAAATGGGAAAAACGTACAGCTGAAAAATGAATTAAGAAGTGGAGCCGTGGTGGTAGTTTTTTATCGTGGACAATGGTGCCCCTATTGCAACAAGCAACTAAATGCATTACAGGATTCATTGGGGTTCATTAAAGGAAAAGGAGCAACATTAATTGCTGTCTCTCCGGAAAAGCCAGCTAATATTTCTAAAACAGTTGCGAAAACAAAGGCTACCTATTCCGTACTTTTTGTTGATGGGCTTAAAATTATGACGAGCTATGATGTAGCCTTTAAGGTGGATAGTACCACCATAGAAAAGTACAAAAAGTTCGGAATCGATTTTTATGATGCAAATGGTAGCAATGGGGCCACCTTACCGGTACCTGCAGTTTATATCATTAACAAGGATGGTATAATTCTTTTTTCAAACATTTTGACCCGGATTATCGCAAGAGAGTTTCCGTTCAGGAGATATTATCGCATTTGTAGATTCCGTTTTTTTTAAGAGATGTAAGCTAACCGACATTTAATCTACCACAATCGATGTAGTTTGTTATTGCAAATGTCAATGTAATATCGTACGAAGAGTCAACTGGTAAGTTAAAAGATATATATGACGGCCTGATTGAAAAGAGAGGTAAACTGGCAGATGTACATACTATACAAAGCCTGGACCCTGATACAATTATTGCCCACATGGAATTGTATAGGTCGATTATGTTTAGCCATTCGCCATTAACAAGGGCACAGCGGAAAATGATAGCCGTGGTAGTATCAGCAGCTAATGGATGTTCTTATTGCCAGTAATATCATGGGGCGGCTTTAAATAACTACTGGTAAGATGATGCAAGGATTGAATTACTAAAAAGCAATTATGAAACCGCCGGGCTTAATGATATTGATTCCAGGCTCTGGCAGAATGCAATTGAATTAACTATTCAACCAAATGATTTTGAAAACAAAAACGGGATAATAAATTTAAGAGAAACTGGTCTGGATGACAGGGCTATTCTGGTTGTCACTTTGGTAGTAGCCTATTTCAATTTTGTAAACCGTATTGTTATGGCTTTGGGTGTACAATTAGAAGAAGGGCAAGGCGAAGGATATAAATATTAAAACCAGCAATCGATGACTATTCAGCAATCTGTTCATGCTATTTTTAAACAACTGGAAGGCTCATTGGAACAGCTTACCAATCAGCAGTACTATCAAAATATAGATACACTTTCAGGCGCAAGTATCGGGCAGCATGTAAGGCATGTGGTAGAAATGTTCGTTTGTTTACAGGACGGCTATACATCTGGAATTGTAAACTACGAAAACAGGAAAAGGGATATTACCATTGAAACATCAAAGGAAACAGCCATTGGTGTAATGAATAAAATAAATGCTGCTTTATTGAATGAAAATAAATCCCTGGTATTAGAAGCAGGCTTTGATGAAAACAGTGATGCGTTAAATAATATCCCCACCAATTATTTCAGAGAGATTGCCTATAACCTTGAACATGCTATCCATCACATGGCTTTAATTAAAATTGGCATAAAGGAAGTTTCGGAAATTAAATTGCCGGATGGATATGGAGTGGCATCATCAACCACAAAATATCGAAAAGAAACAGTAGGATAAGGCCAATCAAAAAGTACTGGTAAAACTTACATTTAAACCCGTTGCCGCAGGCACTAACCTGCATACACCGCCTACACAAATTAAACCAGCTCTTTGCCTGCCGTAACTTACTAATAATTTATGCGGTCCGGTGGTATAGCTGCCACCTGCATTATAGTAATGAATTTGTTTATTATCTTCTCCATAGTTGTACATATCGCTTGCAAAAATACTAAAGTGTGGCGCATAGCTCCATTCGGCTAATATGCCAAACCAGTTACCTCTATCCTGTTTGGTAAAGAGATGTTGTAGTTCTGTCCGGAAAGCTTTTTTAGTAGCATACTTGTATAATACTTCCGCCACTAAAATGGTAGATTTTATATTTTCATAATTGCCGCCTTCTACCACCGATTTGTTATAATAAATATGCTGCAGCAGATAAGAAGAAGTGAATTTTGCAGTGTGCTTTTTCTTTACATTCAAATTGAGATCACTGTAGTATAATTGTTTTCCTGCACCAAGAAATTTACTTTCAAAGCTGGTAGGTGTTTGAGCAATTATTTGCAAAGCATGATACCGGGCGTAATTAAATGCAATACTCATTCCGTATTTGCCACCCAGCTTTGTGTTTTTGGGGATATCGTAATAAAAATCTGCCTGCCCGCCAATTTCACCCAATGCCTGTGCGTTATAAACATAGATGTTAGAGAGATAATATTCCTGTTGTTTGGTAAGCGCCGGTATATAATTTATCAGCAACAGGCTCTGGTCTGCATTCCGGTCGGTTCTGAATCCCATATTCTCTAAGCGGCGCAGGTTAAGATTGAATCCAACATTATTTTTTGTTAACCCATAGTTTATCAACAAGGCTTTGCCGATATTGGTATTTTGCTGATTGGCTGTATGTTCGTCTTTGCTTTTAATAATATATTCTGCAGAGAAATTAGTTGTCACATCAGCATAATTTACCCTGCCACTAAATGCATTAACAGTTGGTTTAAAAGCCGGGTCGGGGCCGGTATATTGCTGGTATCGGCTTACAAAACTTGAACCAATTGACAAACTCCTTTCATGATTTATTTCTGCAGGTTTTACAATTTGATAATTGGCATCAATGGCACGGATGGTTCCTTCGCTGTTATCAAAATTCTTCCGCTGTTTGCCATAAATAACTTTCAAATCGAAATTGTTTGTTGGTGAGATGCGGATGTTTATCCCTTCCATTGCGTTGTTGATTCCAAGTTGCCTGTTTTCCCAACTTCTAAATACCAAACCACTGCCAAACTGCTCATAAAAGTTACCAACGGTCAATCCGAACTTAGTATCCTGGTACGAAAAATACTTTTGAACAAGCTTTGCATCATTTAAAAAAAACGGATAACCTTCTACAACCGGCAGGTAAGCTTCATACTGCATACCCATTGATATTTTTTGAAAACGGTAATCAGCTTTCAGGTAATTGTTGGAGCCAATTCTATCTTGAGGTAGTACTGAGTTTGTTTTTACATCTCTAATATACAATTGGTTGTTGGATTCAAACGAACCGCTTATATTGCCATACTTACCCAAATCAATTTGGGCCATTAATCTTGTAGGCAACAATAATAAAAAGTAGAGCGAAATTTTTTTCATGGATTATTGGAAACATTTAATTGATTAATTTTTTCAATAAGCACATCTTCATCTCCCGGGATATAACCTGTTTTTTGATAAACAATTTTTCCCTTGCTGATAACAATAACGTAAGGAATATTAATTGCATTAAATGCCCTTTTTATTTCATTGCTTTCATCCAGATATACATCAAAAGTCCAGCCTTTTGATTTTACCAGTGGCCTTACTTTTTGTACGCTTCTTGCTTCGTCTGTTGAAATGGCAATCAGTTGAAATGATGTTGTTTTCCCTTCATCTATTTTATCCTGCAAAGCATCCAGTTCGTTAATACAAGGCACACACCAGGTTGCCCAAAAACTGATGACTGTTACCCTATTGGTATCAATTATAGAATTAAATGGAACAACCAGTCCATTGCTGGTAGCAACTGGAATGTTTGGTAAAAGCGTTTGTGAATAGGAAGCAGCAGAGACAAATAAAGCCAATGAAAGCAGCGTTGATTTATAGTTCAGTTTCATTAATGACAGCATTAATTTGATAGTAGAACGTGTAGGTACAATATTTATTTCACTGTTATTGTCGCCTGCACGACATAGAAATAAAAAGTCGTAAAGCTTTGCGGTACTATGTTTTAATAATACCTTTAGTGGATGAAAAAAGTGCAATATCTTATATTTATTTCATTGTGTGCAGTTGTGTTTTCCTGCTCTAAGATTAACGACTCCACAGCGGTTCCAAAAGAATTACGGATCATGCTAAATACGCCTACTGTTTATAATGATGGATTGGATGAACTGGTTGTTACGGTCTTTGATTCTGCAAACAGGGAAATAACTGCAAGAAGTGAAATATTAATTGACGGAAAACTGATAAGTGGTAATATTTTTAAAGCGGGTGATAATAAAACATATACAGCAAAAGCAAGGTTAAATGGAAAAGAATCTGCGCCTGCCAGTTTCAATGCTATCCGCCATGCTATCAACAAATTCAGTAAAAAAATAACCATTGAAGACTTTGCAGGTATGTGGTGTAGTTTCTGTACCCAGTTTACTTACAAGATCGATACGATGGTAAGAAACAATAATAAAATTATTCCAATCACTGCCCATTCAGGCGATATTTTGGAATATGTATTTGTTCGCCAAATGCGTCAGAAATTCCAGACAAGTGATTTCCCTTCTGCCTATGTAAACCGCACCCGCATTTGGGACGAATCATCTGCAATGCTACAGAATGATTTAGACCGAAAATCAAAATGTGGGTTGGCAATTCGTTCTACTATTAATAATAACCAGGTCACGGCAACTGTGAAAGTGAAGTTTGACATTACAACTTCAGAAAGCTTGAACATAGTAGTAGTGCTTGTTGAAGACAGCCTTATTTATCCGCAATCGAATTTTTATGACTCACAACCAAACAGCCTGTTTTACAATTTGGGAGACCCTATTCAAAATTACAGGCACAACAATGTAATGCGGGTTGCGGCAACAGATATTTTTGGAGATGTAATACCGGCTAACGCAGTAAAGAAAAACACAACATGGGAAAAAACGTACACTTTGAACGCCTCAGGCTATCAGCTCGCCAACTGCAAAGTGGTTGCATTTGTACAATACACTCAAAATAACGTGATTCGTTGGGGTGTACTAAACGCACAGGTGGTTAAGGCAGGAAGTAGTATTGATTTTGATTGATGTAGTTTTATCAGGCAAAAATTAATTTGATTGTTTTTCATTTAGAAGCCCAGAGATGAAAACGCAAGCTTGGTGCGAAAGCCGCTGCCGTTGGGTGTAGCAGTTATATTATTCCTTTCTAAAGATGCCGATTAAGACAGCGTCTGTTAAAAAAACTTCCTGTGAATCAATTGGAGGTTAAGTTAACCGATGATTTGAGTACGTTTTTTTCTTAAGAAAATTTCTATATGACCGTATAAATTGAAATGGTTATTGACAGGGGCTTGAATGCAGGATAAAGAACTTTTGCCAATATGCTGGAAAACCTATTTGATGACGATGGTAGGCTTAACAAATAAAAAAGACCGGTTCGATACATCCAATAAAAATTGTTTTTGAAGGATTCCATTATCGAGCACCAAACAAAACGAATCTGTTGAGCGGGTGTTCAAATTGGTAGAGTGTTTTAGCTTGAAACTCACGGTTCAGCCATGTAACAAAATTTGAGAAAACAATGGATAATGAACGATAAACGAAAGTAAAAGAGGTTGGCTGTAACCCTTACTAGTGGCTCGTTTATAGGCAAAAAAAAACCAGCTAAAAAGCTGGCTGGGTGCCCACGAAAGGAATCGAACCTTCACACCCTTGCGAATGGCAGATTTTGAGTCTGCTGCGTCTACCAATTCCGCCACATGGGCAATCTTCCTGCTCCTCACTTTCTTACCTTCATATCCAACAGGGCTGCAATATTACGTCAATCATCTATTCTGTCCAAAATACGGTGCAAGTATTTTTTCTTAAAATAATATTCTTTTATTTTTAATAACTGATCGGACGTAATGGTGGCATCAACATAGTTTTCAATAATGTCTTTTACTGCTGCATATTGCTCCGTTTCCAGCGCTGCTACTTCCTCCTTAAATGTTTCGGGATCTACTCCTGTTAGCTTTTCATTCAGCTCCATCATCTCCATTAAAAAATCGGGAGGTAATGCGTACTTCTCGTTTTCTGTAAGCAACCCTTTTAATTGCAACAAATATTGAATCGTTAGATTGGGCTGCTGCAATACTTTTAGTGCCTTGTTTATCATGGAGGATTTCTCAAGCGCATCTTTCTGATCGGCTTCATCTTCCTGCGTAAAAAAGTCGGGATGAAATTGTTTCTGGAGTTCAAAATATTTTTTTGACAAGCCCATCCTGTCTACTTGCAAGCTCACCGGCAGATCAAATAATTCAAAATAATTCATGGCGCAAAGATACTTACTATGGCGTAATTGACTAAAGCGTTTCCTGGGTTGGGCATGTTTCAAATAATAGCATGGGGTTGCTAACTGTTCCAACAGTCTGTGGGTTTGGCGAGGAAGCCTCTGTAAACCTTGCTGCTTTTAGTTGTTGCTAAATAGATGATTTGAGAATGTGCCAGCCGGATGAAAAATAATGCTGCCATCCAGTCACCAAACGACAATGATGTTGCATTGGTAAACAAGGATGTAATAATTTTGTATCAAATTATATAGTGAATGCTTACGATTGGACTAATTAGAGAAGGTAAAATTCCTGCCGATAGCCGGGTGGCACTTACGCCGGCACAATGTAAATGGCTGCATAAAAATTTTCCAGATGTAAGGGTTACTGCCCAACACAGTGCCATCCGTTGTTATAGTGATAAAGAATACACAGTGGCAGGCGTGGAGGTAACAGAAGACATGAGCGATTGCGATGTTTTGATGGGTATTAAAGAAGTGCCGGTTGATATGCTGATAGCCGGTAAGACTTACCTGTTTTTTTCTCACACTAAAAAATTGCAATCTTATAATCAACAACTTTTCAAATCCATTATTGAAAAAAAAGTCACGCTCATCGATTACGAATGCCTGGAGCATGAAGATCGCACCCGTATTATTGGTTTCGGATTTTTTGCCGGTATTGTAGGGGCACACAATGGAATGATGGCTTATGGCAATCGTATCGGATTGTTCAAATTGCAGCGGGTTGCTACGGTCAATAGTTTTCAAAAACTGATACACACTTACTTCGGATTAAAGGTACCCAATTTAAAAATAGCGGTAACAGGTAGTGGTCGTGTGGCACATGGTGTTCTGGAGATTATGAACCTGCTGGGTATTCATGAAGTGGAGGTGGAAGAATACCTAGAGCGAAGCTTTACCTATCCGGTGTATGTGCATTTGAAGGGAAGCGATTTATATGAACACAAGGTAACGGGTAAGTATAGCCGGGAAAGTTTTCATGCGTATCCCGAAGAATATATTAGTAAGTTCGGCTCATTCACTTCGGAAACAGATTTACTCATTAACGGTGTGTATTGGGATAAACAGGTACCTCGCTTATTTGAACTGGAAGATATGCAGCAGCCTGGTTTTCGCATCACCACGGTGGCGGATATTACGGATGATAAAGGTGGTTCTGTACCTTGCAACCTCGGTGATGCTACCATTGATGATCCTGTTTATGGCGTGGATAAAAATACCTTTCAAAAAACAGTACCCTACTTGTTCAATTCAATTGATGTGATGGCCGTAGGAAATCTTCCCAATGAATTACCAAGAGATGCCAGCCGGTATTTTGGCGAACAGCTTATCAAATTTGTATTGGATGATATCAGAACAGGTGGAAGCAAAACGATTGATAAAGCTACGATGGTGAAGGAAGGATACGTTACTGAGGAGTTTGCTTACATGAAGGAATATGGTGGAGTAATAGGAACCACTATTTAATAATTGCATTTGCTTGAGGGAGGTCCTCACCCCCGGCCCCTCTCCAAGGGCATAGGGGAGCTTGACACTGATAACTCAAAGCTATTTTCTTATTCGATTGGTGGACGCATTTTTCTTTTACAATAATTTACAATTAGCATTGCATTTTCCAGTTCTATTCAGCGAAACATCAGCGCACTTATTGTACACTCCAAAAAGAGAGGGAAGGTAAGTTTTTAGTGGTGCCCTTGAATCACACTCGAAAAAAGTTGTCTTTCGTGTTGTAAAAGTTATTCAAATGCTACAGGTGCAAATAGTAAGGCTGCATCAACTCACAGAATTCAGGTGTATAATTTCCTGTTTTATTTTTAATGGCTAGTTCCTGTTTTTCAATCGGGCTTTGTGTGTTGCTGAAAAGTAAAATCCCCCTAAAGAACGGATGTGCTTCGGTATGTTTTACAAGGAATGATTGATTTAGAAAATGCCCGGCTTCCTGTGCGATTTCAATAAAATAATCAAGTCGGTGATAGGGGAGTAGCACGGCAAAGATTCCGGTGGGAGAAAGGTGTCGGTTAATTACTTGGAGCAATTGTTCGAGAGTAAGCGTGGTATCATGTTTGGCCGCATCTTTTTGTTGGTTGCCTGATTTTAGATCGCCTTCAAAAAAAGGAGGATTTGATAAGATACAATCATATTTTTTTCCGGGGTTAAATGCTAAGGCATCTTCATTCAAAATAGTAATCCTTTCTTTCCAGGGTGATTGGTCAATATTTTGTTTGGCCTGCACAAAAGCGGCTTCATCTATTTCGATCGCATCAAGGATGCCGGTCGTATTTTGGGCCATCATCAAACTTAACAATCCGGTACCAGCTCCGATGTCTAAGAAGTTATTTGCGTGTAGCTCCCTTGAATGCAGAACAGATGAAAGATAAGCTCCGAAGATGCAGGCATCCGTGCATACCTTCATAGCACATGCATCCTGGTAAACGGTAAACTGTTTAAACTGAAAATAATTGTTTGCCACGCATGCACGAATTAACATAAATGAATAAAAAGACCCCGAAAGGTTGAGAACTGCATCCTTCACCTTTCAACCATTAACCATCAACTTTCAACCTTCTATTTCCAAACAGCTCTTGGCGATGGACTGATATCAAGGTTGGAAAAGTCTTTTTCCAAATATTTATAATAGGCTGTAATGGCAATCATGGCTGCATTGTCTGTGCAGTATTCAAATGCCGGAATAAATGTTTGCCAGCCCATTTTTTCACCGGTTTCTTTAAGTGCCTTTCGTAAACCGGTGTTGGCACTTACGCCGCCTGCTATGCAAATTTGATTGATGTTGTATTCTTTGGCAGCTTTTTTTAGCTTATTAAGGAGGATGCTGATAATTCTGTTTTGGATGGAAGCACAGATATCCGCAAGGTTATCATCAATGAATTGTTGCCTGGTTTCTTCCGATGCGGCAAATGCTTCTTTAAAAACATTGCTGGTGCCGGCATTTTTTAGAAAGTATAAAATAGAAGTTTTTAAACCACTAAAGCTAAAATTTAAACCGTCGATTTTAGGCTCAGGAAACTGGAATCTTTTAGGATCTCCGGTAGCGGCATATTTGTCTACCAACGGACCACCGGGATAGGGGAGTCCCAGTAATTTGGCGCTTTTATCAAATGCCTCACCTGCTGCATCGTCGATTGTTTCGCCAATTACTTTCATTTTAGCAGGCGATTCGCACAATACAATCTGCGTATGACCGCCACTTACAGTTAAACATAAAAAGGGAAAGGAAGGTTTTTCACCAGCAATCAAATTAGCCAATACGTGCGCCTGCATGTGGTGTACGGCAATCAGGGGTTTATCCAATGAAAGCGCCATTGATTTGGCAAACTGTGCACCTACGAGCAGCGAGCCAATCAGGCCCGGAGCCTGAGTAAAAGCTATGGCATCAATGGACGACAATTCGCAGCCCGCTGTTTTTAAGGCAGTATCCACAACAGGTACAATATTTTGCATGTGCGCCCTGCTGGCCAGTTCCGGTACCACACCACCAAATTTTTCATGCACTTTTTGATTGGCAATAACATTTGATAAAATCCTGCCATCCCTGCAAACAGCCGCTGCGGTATCATCGCAGGATGATTCAATGGCTAAAATTGTAACCCCATCCCCGCCAGCCAGCGGGGAGTTATTCCTACCGTTTTCCATGTCGCAAAAATAATGCAATGCAAAGTTTCATTTTAATAATTGTATATCTTTCCCTTTTTGGAAGCTGAGCTTGCCAATAAAAAATTTGCTAAAATTTGATTGAAAAATAAACGGCTCTAAAAAGCAAAGAAGGCCTATGCTTTATCCACAGCAGATAGTAAAAAGAACAACACTCCAAAGTGTCCCCTTCAAAAGCTGAAATTTCCTATCAATAAATTTTCTAAAATGTGATGTGAAAAACAAACGGCTCTAAAAAGCAGTCCTATGC
>Ga0105045_10003381_pt1 | contig 13689 bp, 10 predicted proteins | sample MAT02_FD_78089 | JGI IMG/M metagenome (GOLD analysis project Ga0105045, IMG submission 78089) | Freshwater microbial communities from Lake Fryxell liftoff mats and glacier meltwater in Antarctica - MAT-02 (megahit assembly) | ecosystem: Environmental > Aquatic > Freshwater > Ice > Liftoff...
CGACACGAAGAACAACACCGCAAACGCATCGCGCAGCGGCAGCGTTTCCCGCATCGCCTGCGATGACAGCGTCGAAGAGGACATCACCATCCCGGCAAAGAACGCCCCAAGCGCGAAGGACACTCCGAAGAAATGTGTAGCGCCGTAGGCAACGCCCAAGGCGATGGCCAGAACCGAAAGCCGGAACAGCTCACGCGATTTGGTGTGCGACACGAAGTGCAGCACCCAAGGGATCACCCGCCGCCCGACGACCAGCATGAGGGCGACGAAGGCCCCGGCCTTGGCCAGCGTGATCAAGACCGTTGCGGCAATCGGGCCGATGCCGATCCCGCTGCCAACCTCGGCCACGATCTCGGCGCCCTCCTCGACCGGCATGGCGATGCCGCCCAGAAGCCCGGCCAAAGGCGGCATCAGGACCAGTGCCAGAACCATCACCAGATCTTCGACGATCAGCCAGCCCACCGCCACGCGGCCCTTTTCGGATTGCACCAGGTTCCGGTCCTGCAATGCCCGCAGCAACACGACAGTCGACGCAACCGAAAGCGCGATCCCGAAGATCAGGCCGGCCCCGATGCCCCAGCCCAGCACCCACCCCATCGCCGTACCGAACGCAGTTGCCACCGCGATCTGGCCCAACGCGCCCGGCACGGCAATGGCCTTCACCGCCATCAGATCACGCGGCGAAAAGTGCAGCCCGACCCCGAACATCAGCAAGATCACGCCCAGTTCCGCAAGCTCTGTCGCCAGCCCCATGTCGGCCACATAGCCCGGCGTGAACGGACCGATGACCACACCAGCCAGAAGATAGCCCGCGATCAGCGGGAGTTTCAGCCGCTGAGCCAGCAGGCCGAACAGGAAGGCAAGGCCAAAGCCCATGACAAGCGTGGTGATCAAGGGAGTGTCGTGGGGCAATGCGATTGTGTCCTATCAGGCCGGACCGGGAAACCGTTTGTCCAGCTCGTTGCGCGTTCAGGAATTCTTGTCAGGAGACAACAGGATAGTACGGACTGACGACAGCAATGCAATTGCTCCAGCGACGATTTCGGTCCCCGCACGACAGGTTGACCACCGGGCAGGTGATGATAGGCCTGTTCGATCCTGCCCGCCCGGCTGCACCGGGTCTGACAGCATCGGTTTCAACACGCTGCGGTGCGGTTGCAGGCCAATTGGCGCAAGTGGTTCCGCGACGGGTGTCCGCGCTGGAGTGGCTGTGGCGGACGGGCCAGATTGCCGTGACACGCCGCGATGGCTTTGCCAAGATCTACGACCTGTGCGAACGGGTGATTCCTGAGGCCCACCGCGGCCCGGTGCCGGCCGATCAGATTACCCATTGGCCTGCCGCACTGCGCTGGACCATCTGGGCTTTAAGACCTTGGGTGAGATCGTTGCCTACTGGAACGCTATCGGGTCGGACTCCGCAAGGGACTGGTGCCGCGACGGCTGGGAAAGGGATGCCAGGCCGCAGCCCTAGCAGGGCTCTACCCAGGCGTCGATTACCGCAACCGCTTCTTCCGCAGTCTCGACCATGGCGAACAGCTTCAGGTCCTCAGGCGAAATCACACCCGCGTTGGCCAGATGCTGCCAGTTGATCACCGTCTCCCACCATTCACGGCCGAACAGCAGGAACGGGATCGCCTTCATCCGCTTGGTCTGGATCAGGGTCAGGCTTTCGAACATCTCGTCCAGCGTCCCGAAGCCTCCCGGGAAGACGCAGATTGCCCGGGCCCGCATCAGGAAATGCATCTTGCGGATCGCGAAATAGTGGAAGTTGAACGACAGGTCCGGCGTGACATAGAGGTTCGGCGCCTGTTCGTGCGGCAAGACAATGTTGAGGCCGATCGACTGGCCACCTGCGTCATCCGCGCCGCGGTTTCCCGCCTCCATCACACCCGGGCCGCCGCCGGTGACGATGACGTTCTCGCGCCCATAAGTCGCAAGGCTGCGCTCGGTCATGATCCGGGCAAAGCGGCGGGCTTCATCATAGTAGTGCGACAGGTCGGCCAAGGTTTGCGTGCGCGCCGTGTCGCGCTGTTCCGGCGCGGGGATCCGTGCGCCACCGAACATTACGACAGTGGATTCGATGCCGCGTTCGTCCATGATCATCTGTGGCTTCAGCAGTTCCAGTTGCAACCGCACCGGCCGCAGTTCTTCCCGCGTCATGAAATCTCGGTCTGCGAAGGCCAGACGGTAGGCGGGCGCCCGGGTTTGTGGCGTATCGGGAATGCGCGTCGTTGCGGCGATATCCTCGGTCGAATCGCGGAACGGATGGGCGCGGGGTTCGTCTTTCATGCGATGTACTCGGATTGCGTGGATCTTTCCCAAGCCTTATAGGGTCGGGGCCGCCGTGACCAACCGAAAAGGGTTTCCCATGTCCCCCGCCGCACCCAATGCCGCCCTCGAAGCTGCCATCGACACCGCCTGGGAGGCGCGTGACACGATTACCCCCGCGACCAAGGGCGAAACGAGCGATGCGATAGAGGCGACTTTGACCGCGCTGGATTCCGGTGCGCTGCGGGTGGCGGAAAAGCGGGGCAACGACTGGCATGTGAACCAATGGGCTAAGAAGGCCGTCCTGCTGTCATTCCGCCTGACCGACATGCACGAAATTTCCGGCAGCAACGGCGGGTCAAACTGGTGGGACAAGGTGCCGTCCAAATGGCAGGGCTGGACGGCTGCCGACTGGAAGGCCGCAGGCTTCAGGGCGGTTCCGGGGTCCATCGTCCGCCGGTCGGCTTACATTGCGAAGAACGTGGTCTTGATGCCCTCCTTCGTGAACATCGGCGCTTATGTTGGCGAAGGTTCGATGGTGGATGGCTGGGCCACCGTCGGCTCTTGCGCCCAGATCGGCCGCAACGTCCACCTCTCCGGCGGCGTCGGTATCGGCGGGGTGCTGGAGCCGATGCAGGCCGGCCCCACGATCATCGAGGATGATTGTTTCATCGGTGCGCGGTCCGAGGTGGTGGAGGGTTGCATCATCCGTGAAGGGTCTGTCCTTGGGATGGGCGTCTTCATCGGCAAATCCACCAAGATCGTCGACCGCGAAACCGGCGAGGTCATGTATGGCGAGGTGCCGGCTGGCTCCGTTGTCGTGGCAGGGTCGATGCCGTCGAAAGGCGGGATCAACCTGTATTGCGCGGTAATCGTGAAAAAGGTCGATGCGCAGACGCGCTCGAAGACCAGCATAAACGAACTGCTGAGGGATTGAGATGCTGCCCACATCCCTCTTGCCCGGTACTTTCGCCGAATTGCCCGCCGCCCCCATTATCCTTGGGCCGAAAGCCGGGACTGCCAGAGCATAAGTAAGCATGCATCCGCTTACGGGCACCCGATGGGCTGGTGCGTGGCTTTTCCGGCTGAAGCACCGTTGGGATTGACAAAATCACCACCTCTCGCCACTTCGGGCAAGCAGACTGGTGCGAAAGTGGGGCGGCGGCATGGCACGTGCAGCAGATGACGACGACGCAGCGGGCCGGCCCGCATCCGAGGTACCCCCACGGCCAAAACGACCCCAGCAAGTTTATACCCTGGTGGTCGAGGTCGGGCGCAAGTTGGGCGATGGCCTGCCGGACAAGGCCACGGGCGCAGGCCTTGTGATCTATGCCAGCGGCGTGGACGAGGCCGAAGCCGTCCGCGAAACCGTTGCCATCCTGAAGGAGGCCGACCTTGCGCCCTTGGAGGTGACCGGCCACGGCACAATTGAAGAACGCCTGAAAGCCGGCGAAGTGATCGACCCCGAAGAACAGGCACTGATGGACCGGGCCTTGGCGGAAAACTCGGTCATCGTGGCCGAGATGACGCCTTTTTTCGACTGATCTGCCTGCCGTGCGCTCTGGTTGCGGCCCGCAGCGCAAGGCGGTAGGGATGGCAGCCTACCCTGCCTGGATCCTTGCATGACGCTCCTGCCGCTTGACCCCGCCGATCTGACCGCGCAGCTGATCCGCTGCCCCTCTGTCACCCCTGCCGAAGGCGGGGCGATAGCCTTGCTGGGAACGGTGCTGACGGCTGCCGGTTTCACCTGCACCCGGGTGGACCGGGGCGGCATCGCCAACCTGTACGCTCGCTGGGGGCAGCGCGGCGCGAACCGCGCGTTCGGGTTCAACGGCCATACCGATGTGGTCCCCGTCGGCGACGTCGATGCGTGGACGCATGACCCCTTTGGCGCCGAAGTGCGGGATGGCGTGATGTACGGCCGGGGTGCCTGTGACATGAAGTCGGGCGTCGCAGCCTTTGTGGCGGCGGCGGTGGATTTCGTGCAGCAAACACCTCCCGATGGCGCCGTGATCCTGGCGATTACCGGTGATGAGGAGGGCGAGGGCAAGGACGGCACCCTCGCCATCCTCGACTGGATGGCCTTCAACGGTGAGAGGATGACGCATTGTCTGGTGGGCGAGCCCACGTGCCCGCATGAGATGGGCGAGATGATCAAGATCGGCCGCCGGGGCTCGATGACTGCGCAGATCACCGCGACAGGCGTGCAGGGCCACAGCGCCTATCCGCACCGGGCAAAGAACCCGCTTTCGGCGATTGTCAGGCTGCTGGCGCGGCTGGAGGCCGAACCCCTGGACCGGGGCACGGCGCATTTCGATCCTTCGACGCTGGCAATCACCACCATCGACTGCGGCAACCCGGCGAACAACGTGATCCCGGCACGGGCGACGGCGGCGGTCAACATCCGCTTCAACGACACCCATTCCGGCGACACCTTGTCCGCCTGGCTGCGGTCAGAGACCGAGGCGATAGCCGGGGCGACGGGTGTGGAGATCGGGCTGAAGATCTCGATTTCGGGCGAAAGCTTCCTGACCCCGCCGGGCGAATTGTCGGCACTGGTGGCAGCTGCGGTGCAGGCAGAAACGGGGCGGAAGCCGGTCGCCTCCACCTCGGGCGGGACGTCGGATGCGCGGTTTGTGAAGGATCACTGCCCGGTGGTGGAATTCGGGCTGGTCGGCAAGACGATGCATCAGGTGGATGAGCGGGTCGAGGTGGCCCATATCCATACGCTGAAGGCGGTGTATGGCCGCATCCTGCGGGACTATTTCGCATGATCCGGACCGTCGCCACCCGCGACATCGCCACCTGCCAGCGCCTGCGCCGGACCGTGTTCATCGAGGAGCAGGGCGTCAGCGCGGCCGATGAGGTGGATGGGCTGGATGACCAGGCGATCCACCTGCTCGCGCTGGACGGCGACACCCCGGTCGGGACCGCACGGTTGTTTCTGAAGGGTGAGACGGGAAAGATAGGCCGCGTCTGCTTGCTGGCCTCCTCGCGCGGGACCGGCCTTGGCGCGGCCCTGATCCGCGCGGCGCTGGACGAGCTGCGCCGTCAGCCGGGGGTGACCTCGGCCTATCTGGGGTCGCAGACCCACGCGACAGGCTTTTACGAAAAACTGGGCTTTGTGGTGGAAGGCGAGGAGTTCCTTGACGCCGGAATTCCGCACCGCCACATGCGCCGCGCCCTCTGAACGACGGTTGCCGGATCGAGCGCGTTCCGCGCAAGCCTTTTGTCTCGCCTCTGCGCGCGAAGAGCGCGCAACCGGCTCGGACGAAGATGAGTATTTGCAAAAAAGAGCAAATGCCGGTCGGGTAGTCAGGGGCTGCCGGTCGTGCTAGGTCATGACCCATGAAAAACCTGCCATCCAAGGACCAGATCCGCCAGTGGATCACCGATAACCCCGGCCTTTCGGCCAAGCGCGACATTGCCAAGGCCTTCGGCATCAAGGGCGATGGCCGGATCGAGTTGAAAGCCCTTCTGCGCGAGATGGAGGGCGAGGGAGTGGTCGAAAAGACCATGCGCCGGTTCCGCGAGGCAGGCACGCTGCCCCCGGTTGCCGTCTTGCAGGTGTTGCCGCCGGACAGCGCGGGCGACCTTTATGCCCAGCCGCTGGAGGAGGGGGTGGATGACACCCTTCGCATCCTGATCATCCCGAAGAAGGGTGACCCGGCCCTGGGGGGCGGCGACCGAATTCTGTCTCGACTGGCGAAGGTGGATCTGGACGACTACGCCTATGAGGCGCGGCTGATCCGCAAGTTGGGGTCGAACCCGGCCAAGGTGCTCGGCGTGTTCCGGGTCAATGCCGAAGGCGGCCGCATCCAGCCGATCGAAAAGGGGTCGGACAAGGAATGGCGCGTGTCTGCCGACATGACGCTGGGCGCGAAGGATGGTGAGCTGGTGGAGGGCGAACTGGTCGGCGCCCGCCGCATGGGCCTGCCTGCAGCGCGGGTGGTGGCGCGGCTGGGCGACCCTTCTGGCCCGCGTGCGGCCAGCCTGATCGCGATTCACCAGCACGGCATCCCAGACCAGTTCCCGGATGCGGTGATCCTTGAGGCCGACCGCGCCGAACCCGTGGGGTTGAAGGGGCGTGAGGATCTTCGGGGCCTGCCCCTGCTGACGATCGACCCCATCGACGCCCGCGACCGCGACGATGCGGTGCTGGCCGAGGCGGACCCTGACCCCGGCAACCCCGGCGGCTTCATCCTCTGGGTCGCCATTGCCGATGTGGCGCATTATGTCACCCCCGGCAGCGCTTTGGACCGTGAGGCGCGGCGGCGGGGAAATTCCACCTACTTCCCCGACCGCGTGGTGCCGATGCTGCCCGACATCCTTTCGGGCGATCTCTGCTCGCTCCACGAAGGCGTGGACCGCGCCTGTCTGGCTGTGCGGATGGTGATCGACGCCGAGGGCCACAAGCGGAGCCACCGCTTTGTGCGGGGGTTGATGCGGTCTGCCGCCTCGCTCGGCTATGAAAGAGTGCAAGCGGCCATCGACGGCCGTTCCGATGAGGTGACCGGCCCGCTGCTGGAGCCGGTTCTGCGCCCGCTTTATGCCGCCTATTCCGCCCTGACCCACGCGCGGCAGGTGCGGCAGCCGTTGGAGCTTGACCTGCCCGAGCGGAAGATCGTGCTGGATGACGCGGGCATGGTCACGTCCGTCGCGTTCAAGGACCGGCTGGATGCGCACAAGCTGATCGAGGAATTCATGGTGCTGGCCAACGTGGCCGCCGCCGAAGAACTGATCCGTCTGAAGCGGCCTTTGCTGTTCCGGGTGCACGAGGAACCCTCGCCGATGAAGCTGGACGCGCTGCGTGAGGTGGCGGAAGGCGCGGGGATGACACTGGCCAAAGGGCAGGTGCTGAAGACCAGCCACCTGAACCGTTTGCTGTCGCAGGCGCAGGGAACAGAGTTTGACGAACTGATCAACCTGTCAACGTTGCGGTCGATGACCCAGGCCTATTACCACCCCGAAAACTTTGGGCATTTTGGCCTCGCCCTGCGCAACTACGCCCATTTCACCTCTCCCATCCGGCGTTACTCCGACCTGATCGTCCACCGCGCGCTGATCGCCGGGCATGGATGGGGGACGGACGGGCTGTCGCATTGGGATGTGGAGAACCTTGAGGAGACGGCAAAACTTATCTCCGACGCGGAACGTCGCAGCATGGCGGCGGAACGGGATACCAACGATCGCTATCTGGCCGCGTACCTGGCTGACCGGGTGGGGGCAGAGTTTGCGGGGCGAATTTCCGGCGTGCAACGCTTTGGCCTCTTTGTGCGGCTGGACGAGACGGGAGCGGACGGGTTGATCCCGATACGCGCCGTGGGGCGGGAGTTTTTTCATCATGATGAAGGCAGCCAGACGCTGACCGGGTCCGAGACGGGGGTGACGCTGGGGATCGGGCAGAAGGTTCTCGTGCGGCTGGCCGAGGCGGTGCCGGTGACGGGCGGGCTTATCCTGGACCTCTTGTCGGTTGAAGGCGCCACGCTACGGCCCGCGGGGCGGAAGACGGGGAAGTACCAGCCGCGCAAGCCCGTGCAGGCGGCGGCTAAGCGGCGGGTGGTGCGCCGGCGGAAATGACGGACCGGGGGTTTCACACCCCCGGACCCCCGTGGAGTATTTGTCAAAAGAGCAAGCGCAAGTTTGAATTAAATTGGGCGGACTGGGCGAAGTGGAGTTGGGCGGCAAGATGGTGCGGGCATTTGTCGGAGTGATCCTCGCGGTCCTGATGCACGGGCCTGGCGGCGCGCAGACGATCCTGCCCGATGCCGTGGCAGGGGGGCAGGTAGAGATGGGCACGCAAGCGGGACTTGATGCCTGGGTGCAGGGCTTCCGCGCGCGGGCGCTGGCCGCAGGGGTGCCGGCGGCGCGTTTCGACGCGGCGATGCGGTGGGTGGAGTTCGACCCAAAGGTCGTGGAGCGTGACCGCAACCAGAACGAATTCAGCAAGACGATCTGGGATTACCTGGATACCGCCGTATCCGAAGACCGGGTGTCGCTCGGGATCAAGGCGCTGGCGAAGCACCGCGACCTCTTGGACCGGATCGAGGCGCAATATGGCGTCGAGGCCGAGATCCTCGCCGCCGTCTGGGGCCTGGAAAGCGCCTACGGCAGCTTTCGCGGCGACCTGCCAGTGCCGGGGTCGCTTGCCACACTGGCCTATGACGGGCGTCGGGGGGTGTTCTTCGAGGCCGAGCTGATCGCTGCACTCATGATCATCGACGGCGGCCATGTCGACCGCTTTACGGGCAGCTGGGCCGGGGCCAGCGGCCATACCCAGTTCATGCCGTCCAGCTGGGAAAGCTTTGCCGTTGATTTCGATGGCGACGGCAAGCGGAACCTCTGGGGTGATGATCCGGCCGACGCGCTGGCCTCTACCGCCAATTACCTGCGCCACTGGGGCTGGACGACGGGCCAACCCTGGGGGCTGGAGGTAATGCTGCCGCAAGGTTTCGACTATGACCAGACCTCCGAACGCGTGGTGAAGCCCGTGGCCGACTGGACGGCCCTTGGCGTGCGCCCGATGGTGGGGGGCAGCTTGCCCGATCATGGCCCCGGCTCGATCCTTTTACCCGGCGGTCACCGGGGGGCGGCCTTCCTGATCTTCCCGAACTTTCAGGTGATCGAGCGTTATAATACCGCCGACGCCTATATCATCGGCATCGGCCACCTTGCTGACCGGTTGAGGGGTGGCCCGCCTATTGCAACTGCCTGGCCGCGCGACCTGCGCGCCCTGACGCTGGACGAACGCAAGGAACTCCAGGACCGCCTCGGCACGGCCGGCTTCGATCCGGGCGGCGTCGATGGTCGGATGGGCCCGAAGACCATCGCCGCCGTCAAGGCCTTTCAGAACGCGCGCGGCCTCGTCCCCGACGGCTATCCCAGCCTCGAAATCCTCACACTCCTGCGCTAAGCCCTTCCTCTCTGCCCAAATATCCCCGCGCGGAGCGCAGGCCGAGCCGGTTGCGCGCCTGCGCGCAGAGGCGAGATAAAGGCTTGCGCGGAACGCGCTCGATCTGAAAGCCGCCCCGGGCCCGCGATGCGGCTGGCCTGACGGGCGTCACCATGGCACAATGTTCCATCTTTGTTCTCATGCCGAGTCGCCACCATGCCTTTCGTCGAACTCTCCGCGCTCACGAACTTCACCTTCCTCACCGGGGCCTCTCACCCTGAGGAGATGATGGAACGTGCCGCCGCAATGGGGATGCCCGCGCTGGCCGTAGCCGACGTGAACTCGGTTGCAGGGATCGTCCGCGCGCATACCCGCGCCCGCGAACTGGCGCGCGACGGCGGCCCGCGCATCCGGCTGATCCCCGCTGCCCGCATCGTGTTGCAGGATGGCTTCACCGTCACCTGTCTGCCGCGCGACAGGGCGGCCTGGGGGCGGCTGTGCCGGCTCCTCAGCCTCGGTCGCCTGCGCGCGCCGAAGGGCGACTGCAAGCTGGAACGGGCCGACCTCATCGCCTGGGGCGCAGGGCTGGAGATGCTGATCCTGCCCCCCGACCAGCGCCTGACGCTGGCCGAAAGTCCGCCAGACCCGATAACGGATGAAACCCGCTGGCAATCCCATGCCCGCACCCTTGCCGTGCACTTTCCCGGGCAGGTCAGCCTTGCGATGGCCCCGCGTTATGACGGCCAGGACCCCGAGCGGTTCCGCCGCCTTTCCGCCCTCGCCGCACGTCTTGGCCTTCCCACTGTCGCCACCGGCCTGCCCTTCCTGCACCACGGCAGCCGCCGCCGCCTTGCCGATGTTGTGACCGCCATTCGCCTCGGCACCACCGTCGACAAGCTGGGCCGCCGGGCGCTGCCAAACAACGAGGGCCGCCTGCGGTCGGGAGGGGAGATGCTGCGCATCTTCGAAGGGCATGAGGCCGCCGTCGCCCGCGCCGGAGACATCGCCACCCGCGCCGTCTTCTCGCTGGACGAGTTGCACTACGAATACCCCTCCGAGAACGCCAAGGGCGAAACCGCGGGCCAGCGCCTTGCCCGGCTGGCGCAGGCGGGTCTGAACTGGCGCTATCCCGAAGGCGCCTCTGACCGGGTGCAGGCGCAGATGGCCCACGAACTGACCCTGATCGCCAAGCTGCGGTATGAGCCTTATTTCCTGACCGTCCACGACATCGTGGCCTTCGCCCGCAGTCGGGGAATCCTCTGCCAAGGACGCGGGTCGGCGGCCAATTCCGTGGTTTGCTATGCACTCGGCGTTACCTCTGTCTCGCCCGAGATCGGCACCATGGTCTTTGAACGCTTCATCTCCGAGGCGCGCAACGAACCACCCGACATCGACGTCGATTTCGAACACGAACGACGCGAAGAGGTGATCCAGCACATCTACGAAAAGTACGGCCGCCACCGCGCGGGCCTTTGCGCTACCGTGATCCACTATCGCGGCAAGCGCGCGGTGCGCGAGGTTGGCCGCGCCATGGGCCTGTCAGAAGACACCCTTGCCGCCATGTCCAGCCAGATCTGGGGCTGGGGCGGGCCGGGGGCGGTGACCGACACAAGGCTGGCCGAAATCGGGCTGGACCCGAAAGACCGCCGCTTGCGCCAGACCATGCGGCTGATCGACGACATTCAGGGCTTTCCCCGCCACCTGTCGCAACACGTCGGCGGCTTCATCATCACCGAAGGCCGGCTGGACGAACTTTGCCCGGTCGAAAACGCCGCGATGGAAGACCGCACCATCATCCCTTGGGACAAGGATGACATCGACACGCTGAAGATCCTCAAGATCGACATTCTGGCGCTGGGGATGCTGTCCTGCATCCGCAAGGCATTTGACCTTCTGGACCAACATCACCACCAGAGATTCAGCCTTGCCACCCTGCCCACCGAAGACGCCGAGACCTACCGGATGCTCTGCCGGGCGGACTCGCTTGGCGTCTTTCAGGTCGAAAGCAGGGCCCAGATGAACCTCCTGCCCCGGATGCGGCCACGCTGCTTTTACGACCTGGTGATCCAGGTCGCGATCATCCGACCGGGGCCGATCCAGGGCGACATGGTGCATCCCTTCCTGCGCCGCCGGAACGGGCAGGAGAAGGTCAGCTTCCCCTCCGACGCGCTGGGAAAGGTGCTGTCGAAAACCCTTGGAGTGCCCCTGTTTCAGGAACAGGCGATGCAGATCGCCATTGTCGGCGCGGGCTTCACGCCCGAGGAAGCCGACCGCCTGCGCCGGTCACTCGCCACCTTCAAGAAACACGGATCGGTCAGCGAATTTCACGACCGTTTCATCAGCGGCATGCTGGCGAGGGGCTATGACCCCGACTTCGCCCATCGCTGCTTTGCCCAGATCGAAGGATTCGGGAGTTATGGCTTCCCCGAAAGCCATGCGGCAAGCTTTGCGCTTCTGGTCTACGCCAGCGCCTGGATCAAACGTCACCACCCCGGAATCTTCGCCTGCGCATTGCTGAACAGCCAGCCGATGGGTTTTTACGCCCCGGCCCAGATCGTTCGGGATGCGCGCGAACATGATGTCACCGTGCTGCCCGCTTGCATCCAGTCCAGCGATTGGGACAACCGGATGGAATGGGTCCACCCCCCCGAAGCTGACCCGAAGGCTCCGCCCGAACTGGCCCTGCGGCTTGGCTTTCGCCAGATCAAGGGCATCGCCGAGGACGAGGCGCGCTGGATCACCGCCGCGCGTGGCAACGGCTACCAGACCCTGCAGGACGTCTGGCGCCGCGCCGGGGTCGGCCCCGGCGCACTGGCCCGCCTGGCCGAGGCCGACGCCTTTGCCGCCCTTGGCCTGTCGCGCCGCGACGCGCTCTGGGCCGCCGAGGCGCTGGCCCCCGGACCCGCCCTGCCGCTGTTCGCCACCGACATGGAGGGCGAGGCGATCGCCGAACCCGCCGTCACCTTCCGCGAGATGACCCTGGGCGAGGCGGTGGTTGAAGACTACCTCGCCATGCACCTGACCCTGCGCGCCCACCCGATGCAGCTTCTGCGCCCGGTGCTGGACGCTGCCTGAAAGGGGGTGCCGTCCTCGGGGGCATCGAGCCCCACTCGGACGGCTCTGCCGGGGACTAACGCCCACCCGTACCACTGCGTCACCTGCAGAAGCCTCCGGCGGGAGTATTTGGAAAAAGAGCAAAAGGCTTCAAAGTTTGTCAAACCTGATCCGGGAAGGTCAAAGGGCGGTACAGGGAGGAGTCCTGATGACCGCAAAAGGGCAAGTCGCCCCGGCGGTGTGGGAAACTCTCGCTTTGCACTCTCACTGGTGCATACCGCCGGGGCGCTTTGCATCTGCATTTGCGCTTTTCCAAATACTCCCCGCGGAGCGTTCCACAGAAACCAGCAGCGCAGCGCCGGACCATCAGCCCGAACCGCGGCCCCAGGCACCGCGGAGGCAAGCGGGCCTTGGCCCGCGATGCCGACCTTTCGCTTGCCGCGGAACGCGGCTCCGCATGGCGACCGTCGCAAAAGGCGCGCCCCTCGCCTTTCCGGGTCGCGCGAGGTAAGCGTTGCCTGCCTAGGACGGACCTGCACAAATGACCCCTGCCACGCTTCCCCCGATCCGCGATCTCGTCCTTCTGGGCGGCGGCCATGCCCATGCGCTGGTCTTGCGGATGTGGGCGATGAACCCGCTTCCGGGCACCAAGGTCACAATTATCAACCCGGATCCCGTTGCACCATACACCGGCATGCTCCCCGGCTTTGTCGCCGGGCATTACCGGCGCGAAGAGCTGATGATCGACCTCGTCCGCCTCGCCCGGTTCACTGGCGCACGCCTGATCCTTGACCGCGCCACGGGCATTGACAGGGATGCGCGCCTCATCCACCTCGCTGGCCGGCCACCCCTCGCTTACGACCTTGCCGCAATCGATATCGGCATCACCTCCGACCTGCCTTGCCTTCCCGGTGCATCCGAGCATGCCGTTGCCGCCAAACCCCTTGGCGCCTATGCCGCGCGCTGGGAGGCGTTCGTCGCCCGCCGCCTCGCCTTTCCTCGCGTCACGATCCTTGGTGCGGGCCTGGGCGGGGTGGAGCTGGCACTTGCCACCGCACATCGCCTGCAAGGTCAGGGCGGCACCGCTCAGGTCACCTTGATCGACCGTAGCGACACCTCGCTTCCCGAGCTTTCCGCCGGTGCCCGCCACACCGTCCTGCGTGCATTGAAGACCTTCGGCGTCACGTTGCGCTCCGGGACCGAAGTCACTGCGATCGGTCCGGCCAGCGTGACCCTTGCGACGGGCGATGAAATCGGTTCCGACTTCACCCTTACTGCAACCGGCGCGCGGCCGCAGAGCTGGCTGGCCGAGACGGGGCTGGCGGAGACAGACGGTTTCCTTACTACCGATGCCACGCTGCGCACCTCAGACCCCCGCATCTTCGCCAGCGGCGACTGCGCCACCATCGAGGGCGATCCGCGCCCCAAGGCCGGGGTCTTTGCCGTCCGCGCAGCACCCGTGCTTCTCCACAACC
>Ga0105045_10003382_pt1 | contig 13689 bp, 10 predicted proteins | sample MAT02_FD_78089 | JGI IMG/M metagenome (GOLD analysis project Ga0105045, IMG submission 78089) | Freshwater microbial communities from Lake Fryxell liftoff mats and glacier meltwater in Antarctica - MAT-02 (megahit assembly) | ecosystem: Environmental > Aquatic > Freshwater > Ice > Liftoff...
AAGGGTTCCAGGTCGATGCGGCCGGCCATCGCGTCCTCGACCATGCCCGGCAGCTGGGTGCGGCCCTTGACGCCGCCGAATGCCGAGCCGCGCCAGACGCGGCCGGTCACCAACTGGAACGGACGCGTGCTGATCTCCTGGCCGGCGCCGGCGACGCCGATGATGATGCTCTCGCCCCAACCCTTGTGGCAGCACTCCAGCGCCGCGCGCATCACCTTGACGTTGCCGATGCACTCGAACGAGAAGTCCACGCCACCATCGGTCAACTCGACGATGACGTCCTGGATCGGCGCATCGAAGTCATCGGGATTGATGCAGTCGGTCGCGCCCATCGACGTGGCCAACTCGAACTTGCCGGCGTTGGTGTCGATGGCCAGGATGCGGCTGGCACCGGCCTGCACCGCGCCCTGGATCACCGCCAGGCCGATGCCGCCCAGCCCGAACACCGCGACCGTGTCGCCGGCCTTGACCTTGGCCGTGTTGTGCACCGCGCCGATGCCGGTGGTGACGCCGCAGCCGAGCAGGCAGACCTGCTGCGGATTCGCATCCGGGTTGATCTTCGCCAGCGAGATTTCGTTGACGACCGTGTACTCGCTGAAGGTGCTGCAGCCCATGTAGTGGAAGATCGGCTCGCCTTGGTAGGAAAAGCGCGTGGTGCCGTCGGGCATCAGTCCCTTGCCCTGCGTTGCGCGCACCTTCTGGCACAGGTTGGTCTTGCCCGACAGGCAGAATCTGCACTGGCGGCATTCGGCCGTGTACAGCGGAATGACGTGGTCACCGGGCGCCAGCGAAGTCACGCCCTCGCCCACTTCGACCACGATGCCTGCGCCTTCGTGGCCGAGCACGCTCGGGAAGATGCCTTCCGGATCGTCGCCCGACAGGGTGAACGCGTCGGTGTGGCAGACACCGGTGTGGGTGATCCTGACCAGCACCTCGCCCTGCTGCGGCGGAGCGACGTCGATCTCGACGATCTGCAGGGGTTGTCCTGCGGCGAAGGCGACGGCGGCACGGCTCTTCATGGTTCACTCCTGTCCGGTGGCATGGGCCGGCACGTTGGTTGGCGCCCGCAGGCGATACCTAGTAGGCGAACTCGCGGAACACGTGGTCGATGTCGCCTTGCCACTGCCCGTGGAACAGCGCCAGCTTGCGTTCGGCCGGGGTTTCATTGGCTTCGGCGAAATCGATCAGGGTGTCGAGGAAACCGGTTTCGTCGATACCGTTGCTGTTGCGCACGGCGCGCCGGCGCAGGCCGGCCGCGGCGATCTTCAGCGCCTGGATGGCCAGGTCGCGCAGGGTGCCGTTGCGGAATGGCAGCTTGAGTGCTTGCCGCGGCACGCCATCGCGCAGGGCGTTGCGCTCTTCCAGGGTGAAGTCGCGCACCAGGTCCCAGGCCGCGTCCAGCGCTGCATCGTCGTACAGCAGGCCCACCCAGAATGCGGGCAGCGCGCACAACCGGCCCCACGGGCCGCCGTCGGCGCCACGCATCTCCAGGAACTTCTTCATTCGCACTTCGGGGAAGGCGGTGGTCATGTGGTCGGACCAGTCGGTCATGGTCGGCAGCGCACCGGGCAAGGCCGGCAGCCGGCCGGCCATGAAGTCGCGGAAGCTCTGCCCGCTGGCGTCCACGTAGCGGCCGTCGCGGTAGCTGAAGTACATCGGCACGTCGAGCAGGTAGTCCACGTAGCGCTCGTAGCCGAAACCGTCCTCGAACACGAAATCGAGCATGCCGGTGCGGTCCGGATCGGTGTCGGTCCAGATGTGCGAGCGGTAGCTCAAGTACCCGTTGGGCTTGCCTTCGGTGAACGGTGAGTCGGCGAACAGCGCAGTGGCGATCGGCTGCAGTGCCAGCGACACGCGGAACTTCTTCACCATGTCCGCCTCGGAGGCGAAATCCAGGTTGACCTGCACGGTGCAGGTGCGGGTCATCATGTCCAGGCCCAGGCCGCCGACCCTGGGCATGTAGTTCTTCATGATCTGGTAGCGGCCCTTGGGCATCCACGGCATCTGCTCGCGCCGCCACTTGGGCTGGAAGCCCATGCCCAGGAAACCGAGCCGCAATTCGTCGGCCACGGTCTTGACCTCGAGCAGGTGGCTGCCGACCTCGCTGCAGGTCTGGTGGATGTTCTCCAGCATCGCCCCGGACAGTTCCAGCTGCCCGGCCGGCTCCAGGGTGACCGAGGCGCCGTCCTTGAGCAGGGCGATGGTGTGGCCGTCTTCCTGCACCGGTATCCAGCCGAAGCGGGTGAGGCCGGTGAGCAGGGCCTCGATGCCGCGCTCGCCCTCGAAGGTGGGCGGCATCAGGTCGTCGAGGCGGAACCCGAACTTCTCGTGTTCGGTGCCGATGCGCCATGCCGCGCGCGGCTTCTCGCCCGAGGCGATGTAGTCCACCAGCTGCGAGCGATCGGTGAGCGGCGTGTCCGCGACGTGGCTGGGGCTGGACAAGGGGCGGCTCGCGACGGGGGGCTGGGAGAGGTGGGGCGCTGGGCCCGGCCTGGCAAGGCCCGCACTATAGCCCGCGCCATCGCGTGCATTACCGTGGCCGGTAGGCCTGCTGTGTTCCGCGCCGTGACGCGCGGGGCGGCGGTGGCCGTACCCGGACCGTGGTCAGGCCGCGGGTTGGACGTCTTCGGCTGGCGGATCAGCCCCGAAACCCAGCCAGCCGTTGACCACCGCGCGCGCCTCGTCCACGCCCTGCTTGGACTCGCCGGAGAAGGTCTGCACGCTGACCGTGTCGCCGAAGCGCGAGCCCAGCTCCTTGCGCACCGCCTGCAAGGTGCTGCCCTGCTGGCCGCGGCCGAGCTTGTCGGCCTTGGTCAGCAGCGCATGGGCGGGGATGCCGCTCTCCACCGCGTAGTTGAGCATGTGGCGGTCGTAGTCCTTGAGCGGATGGCGGATGTCCATCACCACCACCAGCCCCTTGAGCGCCTCGCGGCTGCGGAAGTAGCGGTCCAGGAAGGCTTGCCAGTGGTCCTTGAGGTCGTGCGGCACCTTGGCGTAGCCGTAGCCGGGCAGGTCGACCAGGTACTTGTCCTGGGCCACTTCGAAGAACACCAGCTGCTGGGTGCGTCCGGGGGTCTTGGACACCCTGGCCAGGGCGTTCTGCCGGGTCAGGGCATTGAGCGCGGAGGACTTGCCGGCATTGGAGCGGCCGGCGAAGGCGACCTCATGGCCGATATCGGGCGGCAGTTGCCCGGGCAAGTGCGCGGCGAGCAGGTATTTGGCGCGTTCCAGTGGATTGTGCATGCCAATAGGATCGCACGGCGGGACCCGCACCCGGGCCCCTGGCAGCCATGATGGCCGCTGCAATTGACCCGGCCTGCCGGTCGCGACGATAATTAGAGGCTGCGCGGCCGCCCCAGGCGCCGCTGTTTCCCGGATCCACGGAGCTTTAGCACATGCGCCACGCCCGCGTTTTGGGACTCGCTTCACTGGCCATCCTGGTCGTGGGTGCGGTTGCCTTCGCCCAGACCACCGTCGCGCCCCTGCCGGACAATCCGCCAGTGGAGACCGCTCCGCTGGAGATCGACATGACCGCCACCACCTGGGGCGATGCCCAGGCCGGTGAGGGCAAGGCCGCGGTGTGCGCCGCCTGCCATGGCGTGGACGGCAACCCCATCGATCCGATGTACCCACGCATCGCCGGCCAGAGCGAGCGCTACAGCGCCCACCAGCTGGCTCTGTTCGCCAGCGGCCAGCGCACCACCGGCCTGGCGGCGCTGATGGTGCCCTATGCCCAGGCCCTGTCGCCGCAGGACATGCGCGATGTCGGCGCGTTCTACGCCACCCAGAAGGCTGGCGCCGGGCTGGCCGACGACACCCGGATCGTCGAGGGCGGCAACGCCGGGCTCGCGTTCTACCAGGTGGGCGAGCGCCTGTACCGCAGCGGCGACGCGGCCCGCGACATCCCCTCCTGCATGGGCTGCCATGGCCCGTCCGGCGCCGGCAATCCCGGCCCGGCCTACCCGCTCGTGGCCGGGCAGATGGAGGATTACACGGCGCGTCGCCTGCAGGAGTACCGCGAGGGCGTGCATACCCGGCAGGACCCGGCGTTGTTCAACGTCATGCACGACGTGGCCCGCAACCTGACCGACGAGGAAATCCAGTCGCTGTCCACCTACCTGCAGGGCCTGCACGACCGCGCCAACGATGCCGTGGCCTCGGCTGCGCCGGGCGCTGCCGCACCTGCAGCTGCGCGCGCTGCGCCGCCCGCGCCCGCCGCGCCGGCGCCAGTGGCCGAGCCCGCGCCGCCGCAGTCGTGACCGCCGGCCGCCGGCCGCGGCCCTGCTTTCACAGCTCCCATTCACCGCGCCGGCCCGATCATGGCCGGCGTTGTCATGTCCGCCTGCAGGAAATCAGATGAACTTGCGCCTGGTGTTGCTGCTTTTGCTGTCATTCGTGCCGCTGGCCCATGCGGCCGGTCCGGTGGCGGGCGTGGACTACGTCGAGATCCCCGGCGGCCAGCCGTTCGCCCCCAGCCCGGGCAAGGTCGAGGTGGTCGAGATGTTCGGCTACAGCTGCATCCATTGCGCCCGGCTCGAGCCGGCGCTGCTGGCCTGGAAGCAGCGCCAGCCCGCGCACGTGCAGTTCTCCCCGGTGCCGGCGGCATTCGGCAGCTACTGGGACGTATACGCACGCGCCTTCGCCGCGGCCAGTGAGCTGCGCCTGCTGCCGCGCAGCCACCAGGCGCTGTTCGATGCGATCCACGTACAGGGCACCCTGCCGGTGCAGGCGGTGACCATTGGCGAAGTGGCCGCCTTCCATGCGCGCTTCGGGGCCGACCCGGCCGAGTTCGAACGGCTGATGCGCGGGCCCGGCGCCGATGCCCTGCTGCAACGCTCGCGCCGCTTCGGCATGGCCAGCGGGGTCGAGGGCACGCCTTCGCTGATCGTGGCCGGCAAGTACCGGGTGAGTGGGCGCAACTTCGCCGATGCGCTGCGCATCACCGACTACCTGGTGGCGCGCGAACACGCTGCCGCGCAGTAGCCCCGCACCCGGCCGTGGCCGGATGTTCACCCCTGTTTCCCGCGCGGGCGGCATAGTGTCGTCCTGCCTTTTGAATCACCAAGCTGGAGTCGAGCCGATGAAATCCCGTTTCGCGCTGATGTTGCTGGTCCTGATGCCGCTGCTGTCGGCCTGTGGCGCTGCCGACCAACCGGTTGCCCCGGCCGCCGCCCCGGCTGGGGCTGGCGCCACCACCGAGCCGGTTGCAGCGCCCATGGGCGCCGCGGGTGACCGGGCGGGCGCCGATGCCGCGATCGCGCCGGCCGACGGCAGTGCGCCTGACGCGCCGGTGGCCGCGACCGCACCGGCCCCGCCGACCGGCCCGGCGCCGGTGGCCGGGGTGGATTACATCGAACTGGCCAATGGCCAGCCCTACGCCCCGCTCAACGGGCAGATCGAGGTGGTCGAGGTGTTCGGCTACACCTGCGGCGCCTGCGCCCAGTTCGAGCCGCTGGTCAAGGCCTGGAAGGCGCGCCAGCCGGCCGACGTGCGCTTCGCCCCGGTGCCGGCTGCGTTCGGCGGCTTCTGGATCCCGTACGCCCGAGCCTACTACGCAGCCGAGATCCTGGGCCTGCGCGAAAAGACCCACGAGGCCATGTTCAACGCCGTGCACGTGCAACGCAGCCTGCCGGTGCAGGGCGTGACCGCCGCCCAGCTGGGCGAGTTCTACGCCAGGCACGGCGGCGACGCCAAGGCATTCGTGGCCGCCTACGAAAGCTTCGGCCTGGAAGCCAGGCTCAACCGGGCCAAGCAGTTCGCCATGCGCAGCCAGGTCGACGGCACGCCCACCCTGGTGGTGAACGGCAAGTACACCGTGCAGGTCACCCAGACTGGCGGCTGGGAAGGCATGCTCAACACGGTGGACCACCTGGTGGCGCGCGAGCGCGCAGCGGCCGCGGGCGGCGCGCAGTAAGCGCGAGCCCGGCAGTCCGATGACGCAGACCGGCACGCGCCAGCTCAGGCTGCTCAGCGCCAACATCCAGGCCGGTTCCAGCACGCGGCGCTACAGCGATTACCTGACCCGCAGCTGGTCCCACGCGATGCCGTACGGCAACAAGCGTGGCAGCCTGGATGCGATCGCGGCGATGGCCTGCCAGCACGACATCGTCGGGTTGCAGGAGGCGGATCCGGGCAGCCTGCGCTCGGGCTTCACCAACCAGACCCATTACCTGGCCGAGCAGGGCGGGTTCGATTTCTGGAGCCACCAGCCCAACCGCAGCGTCGGCGGGGTGGCCTCCAGCGCCAATGGTCTGCTCAGCAAGATCGAACCGGTCGAGGTCAGCGACCACGCCCTGCCCGGCCGGATCAGCGGCCGCGGGGTGCTGGTGGCACGCTTCGGTGGGGGCGATGCCGGCCTGGTGGTGGCGGTGGCGCACCTGTCGCTGGGCGCCAATTCGCGCCGCGCGCAACTGGCCTTCATCGCCGAGCTGCTCAGCGCCCACCCACATGCGGTGCTGATGGGGGACTTCAACTGCGTGCCCGACCGGCCGGAGATGGATCTGCTCTACAGCCGCACCCATCTGCGCCCGCCGGCATTCTGCGTGCCCACTTTCCCCAGCTGGGCGCCGCAGCGCGCCATCGACCACATCCTGCTCAGCGAAAGCCTGTCGGCCACCGATGCACGCGCGATCCCGGCGGCGTTCTCCGACCACCTGGCCCTGGCCATGAGCATCGATATCCCCGAAGCCGCGCTGGGCTGAGCTGTGCGCGTCGTCCACGCGCATGAAGAGGCCGGTGGCAGGAACCACCGCCCTCCTCCATCTCCGGTCGGCAGTGGCTCCAACCGCCATCAGAACCGCAGGCCCGCACGAACGTAGAAGAACTGCCCCATCAGGTCATAGGTTGACGCGTCGTAACCGTTGAGCGAGCAGGTCAGGCAGATCGGCGGATCCTTGCCGAACACGTTGTTGACGCCGGCGAGCAGTTCCAGCCCCTTCAACCACTCGGCTTTCCAGCCCAGTTGCAGGTCGTGGTAGGTGGTCGATCCAAGCCTGTTGGTGGCCGGTGGATTGGAGCACGGCAGCCTGAGATCCGGGCAACGCTCGGTGAGGTCGCTGATATGACGCGCCGTCCAGCCCGCCGTCCACGGCCCCAGTTCCCAGTCGAGCACCAGGGTCGAGGCTGTCAATTGTTCGCGGGATATTGACTTGCACGCGGGACATGAAAAGCGGCAAGGATGACAGTTCTTTCCCACGCACATATGCAAGAGGCCGGTGGCGGACCACCGGCCTCTTGCATCTTGTTACCGAAACTCACATTGGCGTCAGAACTTCAACCCAGCGCGCACGTAGTAGAAGCCCCCGCCCGGTATGTCATAGGTCGACGCGTCGTAGCCGTTGAGCGAGCAGCTCACGCAGCGCGGTGGCTCCTTGCCGAATACGTTGTTGGCGCCGATCGCCAGGTCCAGGCCCTTCATCCACTCCGTCTTCCAGCCGATCTGCACGTCGTGGTAGGTCACCGATCCCAGACGGTTGGTCGGCATGCCGCCGCAGAGGATGCGGACCGACGGAATGCATTCCTCGGTCAGGTCGCTGATGTGGCGCGCGGCCCACGAGGCATTCCAGGGGCCCCGCTCCCAGGTGCCGACGGCGGTTGACGTCCACTCCGGGATCGCACTGTCACGCACTTCGACGCCAGGGCGCTGCGGCTGGCGGCGACCACCGTCGCCAACCGACTCGTACCTGGTCACCCACGTGCTCTTCCAGTCGAACCGCAGCTCCCCGAAGGCACTTTCAGGGAGGGCCCAGCCCAGGTCGAAATCCCAGCCGTCGGTCTTGATAACGCCGATGTTGACCAGGAAATTGCTGAAGCTGCTGATCGCGCCGGTGGACGCGCGCGTGATCCCCGCGCAATCGGCAGGTGCCAGCGTCTGCACGCAGAGATTGAGCTGCGTCTGGGCATCGGGCGCCTGGATCGCGCGCTCGATCTCGTGGCTGTAGAACGACACGCCCAAATCCACGCGCTCGGAGATCGCTGTGTTTTCGAACAGCGACGGCGTCCACACCGCGCCGACCGTCAGGCTATTGGCTTCCTCGGGCTGCAGCTCGCGGTTGCCGCCGGTATTGACGGCGATCTGCGCGTTGATCTGCCGGGCGCCTTCGGGCACGCCCAGCGCCGCGCAGTTGGCCCGGCTGGCGGTAGGCGGCGAGCCCTGGGGGCTGATCAGGCATGGGTCGCTGATCTGCGCATCGAACCGGCTTGGCGAGCCGAACAATTCACCAATCGACGGCGCACGGAAGCCCTCAGATGCGGTCGCGCGGAGCAGCAACTCGTCGGCGACCTGCCAGCGCAACCCGACCTTGCCGGTGAAGTTGCCACCGAAGGTGGAGTAATCGGAATACCGGCCGGCGAGGCTGAGGTCGAGCTTCTTGCCGAAAGCCGAATCGGCCAGCAGCGGTACGCTCAGCTCGGTGTAGACCTCGCTGACGTCGTACTCGCCGCTCGTCGGGTTCGACGGGACGCCGTTGTACTCGCCGGCGACGGTCAAAGCGTCCGGCTGGTAGAAACCGCTGTAGCGGCGCTGCTCGACGCCGCTGGCAAACGCGAGCGCCCCGGCCGGCATGTTGAACAGTTCGCCGCTGATGTTGGCCGAGAACAGGCGCAACTGGTTTTCGCTGCGGTCGCGCACTACCGGCTGGATGAAGGCCAGCATCTGAGGTGTGATCGCGCCTGCTGCACCGAACAGGTTGAGCGGCGTGCAGCCTGCGATCTGCGCGCAGCGCGCCGGATCCCCAAGCGCCTCCACGATGCGGCGAATGTTGTAACTGCCGAAGTTGGTCTGCTCGGCCTCGTTGTCGCTGGCGGCCAGGTTCACGTCCCAGAAGAACGTGCGCTCGCCAGCGCCAAAGGAGCCTTCCACGCCGGTGCCGACATAGACGGTGCGCACGTCCTGCTCGAACACGCGCGGGCCGCCCTCGACCGGGCGCCGGCCAAAGAAGGTGATGTTGGCGCCCGGACCCTGCGAGATCAGGTCGAAGCCGAACGGATTAAAGGGGTTGAGGCGCGAGACCACCGCGGTGCTGGCGAAGCGGTTGCCCGACGCCGGCCCGAGCTGGATGGGCTCGGCGGCGGCCTGGTTGGTCGACTCGCGCTGGTTGTAGAGCGCCTTGACGTAGAAGTTGGTCGATTCATTCAGATCGAAACGGAACTGACCGAACAGGCCAGCCCGGCGCGACGGCGTCAGCAGTAGGTTGAACTGCGAGAAGTTGAAGCGATCGTTGTTGGTGAAGCACCTGAAGCTGTCGGTGCGCGTGCATCCGGTTTCGGCCGGGTTGTAGACCGGGCGGGCCACGCCGGGGTTGGTCGTCAGGTCGACCCGCGCCCGCGTGTTGGGGTCGGTCACGAAGAACCGGCCGCGATCAGTGAACGCGCTGCCGAAGGCGATGCCGCCGCCCGGGCGCGGAAACGCCGATTGCGCGCGGTCGCGCGAAAAGATCACGTCTTGTTCGACGAAGCTGGCGCCTAGGAACCAGCTGCTGCGATCGCCACCTCCGCCCCAGCCGATGTCGACATTCTTGGTCGCGCCGTCGCCAGGCTCGTACTGGCCGTACTGCACGCTCAGCGAAACGCCGTCGGCGCGGCGCTTGGTGATGATGTTGACCACGCCGGCGATCGCATCGGAGCCGTACAGCGCCGAGGCGCCATCCTCGAGTACTTCGATGCGATCGACGATGGCGAGCGGGATCGTGTTCAGGTCCGTCGACGCGCCGACACCCGAAGCGGATGCCTCGTTGACCCAGCGGATGCCGTCGACCAGCACCAGCACGCGCTTGGCGCCCAGGTGGCGCAGGTCGACCTGCGCCGAACCTGCACCTACGCCGCTGCCATCGGGCGGGAAGCCGAAGTTGCCTGAGGAGTTGAACTTGGTGTTGAGCGCGGACCCCGAGCCGGTCAGCGCCTGTATCACGTCACCGATCGAGGTCAGGCCGGTTCGCTCGATGTCTTCGCGGGTGACCGTCTGCACGGGCACCTGGCCTTCGAGCTCGGCGCGCTTGATGCGCGAGCCGGTCACCTGGATCCGGTCGAGGGTGGTGGTGTCCTGGGCGGATGCCGGCTGCTGGGCAACGGCGATGCCGGGCAGGGTGAGCAGCAGGGTCAGCTGGATGGCTTTGGCCAGGGCGTGACGGGGATGTGCGTTCATCTATCTCTCTCCGTAGAGTGTGATGTTGCGGCGCGGCAAACCCGTGTCGGGCGGCTTCAAGGCGTTGTAAACAATTTGTAAAGAACGCGCAAGAGGCAGGTACAACGCCTGCGTCCCCAGCAAGGGCCAGGGGTTCCGACCCTGGCGGTCTCAGCCAGCCAGGACCAGGCTGGAGCCGACCAGCACCAGGAACAGCGCGAACACCCGCTTGAGTGCGGTGCCGGAGATCCGGTGGGCCAGCCGCATGCCGTACGGCGCCGCCAGCACCGAGGTCAGCGCCACCCCGATCGCCGCTGGCAGGTACACGTAGCCGATCGCCAGTTCGGGCAATGCGCCGGCAGGCGCGCTCAGCGCATAGCCGGCCGCGCTGGCCAGGCCGATGGCCACCCCGCAGGCCGATGAAGTGCCGACCGCGCGCACCGGTGCGATGCCGCGCCATACCAGCAGCGGCACGGTCATGCTGCCGCCGCCGATCCCAACCACCGCCGACATCGCACCGATGCCGGCGCCCGCCGCTGTCATCGGCCAGCCCGTGGGCGCCAGCGGAGCCTGGCCCGCAACGCCGGGGCGCGGATTGCCGAACAGCAGTTGCGCCGCGGCCAGCAGGCAGTAGCCGGCCACGATCCAGCGCAGCACCTCGCCATCCAGGCGTACCGCCAGGCCGCTACCCAGCCAGCCGCCCAGCAGCAGGCCAGGCACCATCCAGGCCACCGTCGGCCACAGCACGCTGCCGCGGGTGTGGTGGGCACGTGCCGAGGACGCGGCGGTCAGCACGATGCTGGCCAGCGAACTGGCCAGGGCCGCGTGCATCGCAGCCTCGGGCGGCACGCCATAGCGCGGCAGCAACCACGCCAACGCCGCCACCAGCACCAGCCCCCCGCCCACGCCCAGCAGGCCGGCCAGCACGCCGGCCACCACGCCCAGCAGCGGGAACACCCAGATCCATTCGATCACGCAGACTCCTTTGCTGGCCAGGCACGCGCCGGCGCGAATCGGGATTCATCGGGCATCCCTTATATTCGCGCGCATGACATTTTTCGCGTGCCTGGCAAAACCGTCCCGCATCATCGCACTGGCCACGGCGCTCGGCATCCTGTGCGCCTTGCCGCTGCAAGCGCAGGACCTGGCTGCACAGCGCGCGCGCATCGGAGCGGCGCTGGCCCAGGCCGAGCGCGGGCAGTTCGATGCCACGCGCGACCGCGACCTGGCCGCGCATCCGCTGTACCCGTGGCTGGAACTGGCCGACCTGCGCCGACGCGTGGACACCTTGCCGGCCCGCCAGGGGCTGGACTTCCTGCGCCGCCATGAGGGCCAGGCCGTGGCCACCGCCCTGCGCGCCGCGTGGCTGCCGGCGCTGTCGCGGCGCCAGGACTGGCCCACCTTCCTGGCTGCATGGCGACCCACCAGCAACCTGATCCTGCGCTGCGCGCGGCTCAACGCGCTGCAGGCCACCGGCAAGGCCGACGCGCAGTGGACCGCCGATGCACAGGCGATCTGGCGCAGCAGCGGCAGCTCGCTGCCCGATACCTGCGAGCCGGTGTTCACCATCCTCGCCACCCGTGGCGGCATGCCGGCGCAACTGCGCTGGGAACGCCTGGAACTGGCCGCGGCGGCGGGCGAACCAGCAGTGATGCGCAGCATCGCCCGCGCAATGGGATCCGATACCACCCTGGCCAACGACTACGCTGCGTTCATCGATGCGGTACACACCCGCGCGCTGTCGTGGCCGCGCACCCCGCTCAGCCGCCGCATCGCCATGCACGGGCTGGCGCGCCTGGCCAAGACCGATCCCGACGCGGCCGAGCGCCAGCTGCCGCAATACGCGCAAGCCCTGGGCATGACCGCCGCCGAACAGGGCACGGTGCAGTACCAGATCGCGCTGTGGACGGTGGCCTCCTACCTGCCCGGCGCGGCACGACGGCTCAATGCGGTGCCCGCCTCGGCCTTTGATTCGAACCTGCACGAGTGGCGGGTGCGCGATGCGATCGCACGCAGCGACTGGGGCGCGGGGCTGGCGGCGATCCGGGCCATGCCTGCGGCGCAGCGCGAGGATTCGCGCTGGCGTTATTTCGAGGCGCGCCTGGCCGAAGAAAGCGGCGACCCGGCCGAATCACGGCGCCTGTTGCAGCTCGCCGCGCGTGCGCCCACCTTCCACGGCTTCCTCGCCGCCGACCGGCTGCAACAGCCGTATGCGCTGTGTCCGCTGGACGCGGGCGGCAACGCCCAGGCGCGCGCCGCGGTGGCGCGCGACCCGGCCCTGGTTCGCGCGATCGAACTGTGGAACCTGCAGCGGGTGGGCTGGGCCACCAGCGAGTGGAACAACGCCATGGAGCGCTTCGACGATGCGCAGCGGCGCATCGCCATCGGCATCGCCGGCGAGCACCAGTGGTTCGACCGCGCGGTGTTCTCGCTGGGCGACAACCCCGACCACACCCGGCTGTACACGCTGCGCTTTCCGCTCTACCACGATGCCACCATCCGCCGCGAAGCGGCCCGCCACGGCGTCGACCCGGCTTGGGTGGCGGCCGAGATCCGCGCCGAGAGCATCTTCAACCCGCGCGCCCGCTCTGGCGCCAACGCCATGGGCCTGATGCAGGTATTGCCCGCCACCGGCGCGGCCACCGCACGCGCACTGGGCATGCCCTGGCGCGGCGCCGACAGCCTCTACGACCCGGACACCAACATCGCCATCGGCACCGCCTACCTGCGCCAGATGAAGGACAAGTTCGGCCTGCCCTATGTAGCGATCGCCGCGTACAACGCCGGGCCCACGCCCACCGCGCGCTGGCAGTCGCAGCGCCCCGGCCTGGCCCCGGATTTCTGGATCGAGACCATCAGCTTCCGCGAGACCCGCGAATACGTGGCCCGCGTGCTGGCCTTCAGCGTGATCTACGACTGGCGACTGGATGGCGACGCGGTGCCGGTGAGCGAGCGCATGCTCGGACGCGATGGGGCCAAGCGCAAGCAGTTCGCCTGCCCGGCTGGCGTGACCACTGCAGGCTCCTGATGCGCAGGAAAGCCTGCGCCCAGGGAGCGCACTTGGTTTTCGCGTGCGCGACGGCGTCGCGCGGGTCGGATGAGGCATCATCGGCGGCATGAAGACCTACCTCGTCGGCGGCGCGGTACGCGATCGGTTGCTTGGCCTGGCGCCCGGCGACCGCGACTGGGTGGTGGTGGGCGCCACCCAGCAGGCCATGCTGGAACAGGGCTTCAAGCCGGTGGGTCGGGATTTCCCGGTGTTCCTGCATCCCGGCACGCAGGAAGAACATGCGCTGGCGCGCACCGAGCGCAAGAGCGGGCGCGGCTACCGTGGCTTCGTGGTCGATGCCGATCCTTCGGTAACCCTGGAGGAAGACCTGGGGCGGCGTGATTTCACCCTCAATGCGATCGCGCAGGACGCCGATGGCAACCTGGTCGACCCGTACAACGGCGCGCGCGACATCCAAGCGCGGATCCTGCGCCACGTAGGCCCGGCATTCGTCGAGGATCCCTTGCGTGTCCTGCGCGCGGCGCGTTTCATGGCGCGTTTCGCGCCACTGGGTTTCAGC
>Ga0105045_10003383_pt1 | contig 13684 bp, 13 predicted proteins | sample MAT02_FD_78089 | JGI IMG/M metagenome (GOLD analysis project Ga0105045, IMG submission 78089) | Freshwater microbial communities from Lake Fryxell liftoff mats and glacier meltwater in Antarctica - MAT-02 (megahit assembly) | ecosystem: Environmental > Aquatic > Freshwater > Ice > Liftoff...
AGCCCGACCGCCCCGTCGCCCACGACGACGACCGTGGCGCCCTCGCGGACCCCGGCCGAGCGCGCCGCGTGCCAACCGGTGCCCAGCACGTCGCTGCAGGCCAGCAGGTCGCGGAGCAGGTCGCCGGTCGGGGGGCTGTCACCGGAGAACCCGTCGACCCGCACCAGCGTGCCGCCGGCCTGCGGGACCCGGACCAGCTCCGCCTGGCAGCCCGTCTCGCCGCCGAACACCCCACCGACGACGCACGAGGTGTGGATGCCGGCCTGGCAGTGCGCGCACCGCCCGCAGGAGTACGTGAACGGCGCCACGACGATGTCACCGACCTGCATGCCCGACACCTCGCCTCCGACGGCCTCGACGACACCGACCTGCTCGTGGCCGATGCCGTGCGGCGCCTCGACGGGCGTCTCGCCCCGGTAGGGCCACAGGTCGGACCCGCAGACGCACGCGGCCAGGACGCGCACGACGGCGTCGGTCGGCTCCTGCAGCACGGGGTCGGGGACGGTCTCGGAACGGATGTCGCCGGGGGCGTGGATCACGGTTGCGCGCACCGCCGGACCGTACGTCAGGACCGGCCCGCGGCGCGCGTCGGACAGCGATAGCCTCCGTCCCCGTGCGAGTAGTCGTGGTCGGGTCAGGTGCCAGGGAGCACGCCATCGTCCGGTCGTTGCTGGCCGGGGACGGGGTGAGCGCCGTCGTAGCCGCTCCGGGCAACCCGGGCATGGCCGCCGCCGGCGCCGACTGCCGCTACGTCGGCATGCAGGACCCGGCCGGCATCGCCGAGCTGGCGGTCGCGGCGCTCGCCGACCTCGTCGTGATCGGACCCGAGGTCCCCCTGGTGGCCGGGGCCGCGGACGCCGTCCGCGCCGCGGGCATCGCCTGCTTCGGGCCGTCCGCCGCGGCCGCCCGCCTCGAGGGCAGCAAGGCCTTCGCCAAGGAGGTCATGGGCGCGGCCGGCGTCCCGACCGCCCGACCGTTCGTCTGCGACGACCTGGACGCCGTCACCGCCGCGCTCGACGAGCTCGGCCCGCCCTACGTGGTCAAGGACGACGGGCTCGCCGCGGGCAAGGGTGTCGTGGTCACCGACGACCGGCAGGCGGCGCTGGCCCACGCCGCGGCCTGCCTGTCCGTGCCCCGCGGCCGGGTCGTGGTCGAGGAGTACCTGGACGGGCCCGAGGTGTCGGTGTTCTGCCTCTGCGACGGCGAGGACGTCGTCGCGCTGGCGCCGGCGCAGGACTTCAAGCGGCTCCGCGACGGCGGCCAGGGCCCCAACACCGGCGGCATGGGGGCCTACTCCCCGCTGACCTGGTTGCCCGAGGGCTTCGTGGAGGACGTCCTGGCCCAGGTGGCCCGCCCGGTGCTGGCAGAGATGGCCTCCCGCGGGACGCCGTTCGCCGGGGTCCTCTACGTCGGTCTCGCGCTGACCGCCGACGGCCTGCGCGTGGTCGAGTTCAACGTCCGCCTGGGCGACCCCGAGGCGCAGGTCGTCCTGGCCCGGCTGCGGGCGCCGCTGGGGCCCCTGCTGCTGGCCGCGGCCCAGGGCAGGCTCGCCGAGCACGTCGAGGCGTCCGGCGGCCTGCGAGAGGGTGACGGGGCGGCGGTCGCGGTCGTCGTCGCGGCCTCCGGCTACCCCGCCGACCCCCGCACCGGTGACGGTGTGCTGGGCCTGGACGAGGCCGGGGCGGTGCCGGGGGCGCACGTCCTGCACGCCGGGACGTCCGAGCGTGACGGGCACCTGCTCACCTCGGGCGGTCGTGTGGTCACCGTCGTCGGGACCGGCCCGGACGTGGCCTCGGCCCGCGCGACGGCGTACGAGGCCGTCGAGCTGGTGCACGTCCCGGGCGGGCAGCTGCGCCTGGACATCGCCGCCGACGGCTGAGCCGCCTGCAGGCCGTGCCGTCCAGCGACACAGGACGGCATCCCGACGGGCTCCGGCCACCGGGAGAGGCTCTGGTGTCGCTGGTCGGTACGGCTCGGGCACGTGAGGGCGCACGCCGATCAGCCGGGCGCACGCCGATCAGCCGGGCGCACGCCGATCAGCCGGGCAGGCAGGACCGGACGAAGCGGGCCAGGTCGGCGGACTGGGCCAACCGGGACTCCTCGTGCAGGTACATCATGTGACCGCTCGGGTAGTAGACCGTCTCGACCCGTTCCCGCGCCGCCGCAGGGACCCGCAGCTGGGCGACGGTGTCCTCGGCCGCAGCGAAAGGCGTGGCGCCGTCGTAGAGCCCGCAGGCGACGTGCACCCGCAGGTGCTCGTTGCGGCGCAGCAGTGCGCCCAGGTCCTCGGTGACGCTGACCGAGCGGCCCTCGAACTCCTTGTAGCTCCACGGGTGCACGAGCTCGCTGAGCACCTTGTACGGCAGGTCGTTGCGGTAGCCGAGCTCGGTGCTGACGTAGTGCAGGAACGCGGCCGTGTAGGGCCCGCCGGTGGCGGTGATGAACGGGTCGACCGCCATCGTCTCGCGGCCGTAGTCGTCCTCGTAGCCCACGAAGCGCCCGTCGAGGCGGCCGATCACCTGACGTCGGTGCCGCAGCAGCTCGGTGTAGAAGCGCATGTGCTCCACGCGCAGGTCGACCCGGTCGAGGAAGTCCACGCTCAGACCGGTCAGCTCGGCGGCGCGGGCCACCACCCGGGACCGCTGCTGCGGGTTCAGCCGGGCGCCGGCGGCCAGCGCCGACGCGTAGTCACCACGGGCGAACTCTCCGGCCGCGGCGACGTGGTCCTCGACCGTCACCCCGTGACCGGCGACACCGTGGAAGTGCGCGAGCGCGGCGTAGGTCGGCAGGAACCCGACGTAGGGCCGGTCGTCGCCGGGGTGGAACCGGATCGTGCCCATGTCCAGCACCATCGAGATCAGCGCGATCCCGTTGACGGGCATGTGGTGGCGCTCCTGCAGGTGCGCCGCGACGGCGACCGCGCGCAGCGTGCCGTAGGACTCCCCGGCGAGCAGCTTGGGTGACAGCCACCGGTCGTTGCGGGTGGTCCACAGCCGGATCAGCTCCGCGACGGACTCGACGTCGCCCGTGAAGCCGTGGAACTCGGTGGCCTTGCGGCCCGACCGGACCCTCGACCAGCCGGTCGACACGGGGTCGATGAACACCAGGTCGGTCTCGGCGAGCAGCGTCTGCTGGTTGTCCGCGAGACCGCCCGGCGGGGGCGCGAGGGAGCCGGCGTCACCCATCACCACGCGGCGGGGGCCGAGCACGCCCAGGTGCAGCCAGACGCTGGAGGCGCCGGGACCCCCGTTGAACACGAACGTCACCGGGCGGTCGGTGTCGGGATCACCGTCCTCCGCGAGGACCTCGTAGCTCGTGACGGCCATCTCGGCCACGGCGGTGTGCCCCTCGAAGCCGTCCTTGCCGGTGACCTCGCGGCGCACCACCAGGCGACCCGTCCGAGCGCGGTAGTGCAGCGTGCGGCTCGTCGTCCCGCCGCCCGTGGGGTCGAGGACCTGCAGCCGGTGCTCGGTCGTGACAAGGTCGTCCGTCGGTTCCTTGGTGGCCGCGCCCGAAGCGGCGGGGCCCTTCGACGAGTCCTCGGCGGCCGCGCCCGGAGCGGCGCTGCCCGCTGTGCCGTCTGCTGTGCCGTCTGCCCTGTCGCCCACGTCGTCGCTCACGTCCTCACCCTACGAGCGGCGGGCCTACGATCTCGCGGGTGCCCACCACGCCTGATCCGCAGCCGTCAGTGCCGACGGGGTCCGCGCCGCAGCTGATCGGCTGGACCCACCGGTTCTCGGGCAAGGTCCGCGACGTGTACGCGCCCGCGACGCCCCACCCCTCCGGTGACGTGCTGCTGCTGGTGGCCAGCGACCGGGTGAGCGCCTACGACCACGTCCTGCCCACAGCGGTCCCGGGCAAGGGCGCAGTCCTCACCGCACTCAGCCGCTGGTGGTTCGACCAGCTCGCCGACATCGTCCCCAACCACCTCGTCGACGCCCCGGCCCCGGCCGAGGTCGCCGATCGGGCCGTGGTCGTCCGGGCGCTGGACATGGTCCCGGTGGAGTGCGTGGCGCGCGGCTACCTGTCCGGGTCCGGGACCGTGGAGTACCGGGCCGGCGGCGCGGTGTGCGGCGTGCCGCTGCCGCCCGGTCTCCTCGAGGGCTCCCGCCTGCCGGAGCCCGTGTTCACCCCGGCCACCAAGGCCGCCGTCGGCGACCACGACGAGAACGTCACCTTCGACGCCGTCGTCGCCGAGGTCGGGCGCGAGACGGCCGAGGAGCTGCGTCGGGTCACGATCGCCGTCTACTCGCGTGCCGCCGCCGTCACCGAGCGGGCGGGGATCCTGCTCGCCGACACCAAGCTGGAGCTGGGGCGGACCCCCGACGGGGACGGTTCGCTCGTGCTGGGCGACGAGGTGCTCACCCCCGACTCCTCGAGGTTCTGGCCGGCCGACGGCTGGCAGCCCGGCCGGGCGCAGCCGAGCCTGGACAAGCAGCTCGTCCGGGACTGGCTGACCTCGCCGGCCTCCGGGTGGGACCGCGCCTCCGACGCCCCGCCCCCGCCGTTGCCCGAGGAGGTTGTCGAGCGCACCGCGGCGGGCTACCGCGAGGTCCACCGTCGGCTGACGGGCACCGACCTCTAGAAGGGTTTACGCGTGCAGCGCGCCCTCGCCCGCGGGGTCGTGGACCTCGGCCACGCCCAGGCTGCGGACGTGGGTCAGGTAGACGTCGCGGCGCGCGGGCTGTAGCAGCGCGTCGTGGATCGGGACGACCACCCGGGGTGCGACCGCACGGACGAACTCGACGGTCTCCGACACCTTCGCCCACGGCGCGTTCAGGGGCAGGGCCAGGACGTCGATACCCTCGGGGACGGTCTCGTAGGAGTCGCCCGGGTGGAACAGGGTCGTGCCGCCGGCCTTCAGCAGCAGGCCGACGTTGCCGATCCGTGGCAGGTCCGGGTGGATGGCTGCGTGCCTGCCTCCCACCACGTCCAGGTGGATGCAACCCCACTGGCGCCGGTCGCCGACCTGGAGCACCGCCGGGGTCCCGCCCGCCTGCTCGACGACGTCTGCGGCGCCGGCTTCGGCGTGGACGGCCCCGGCGCCGGCGTGGTGCTCCAGCAGGGGGACGAGGTCGGGGTCCAGGTGGTCGGGGTGGGCGTGCGTGACGAGGACCGCGAGCAGGCCGGGGGACTCGCCGAGGTGGGCGTCCAGGCCGGGGGAGAACACGCCCGGGTCCACCAGCACCGAGGTGCCGTCGTGACTGACGCGCAGGCAGGCGTGACCGAGGTGCTCGATGTCCATGCCCTGTCCTACCGCACCCCCGTCCGCCGATCCAGACCCGACGCGGCTGGTGTCCGCGCGAGACGTGCCCCTACCGTCGAGGGGACGAGGCCCGGCCTCGTCCGCGGCAACGAGCCGGACCATCGACACGAGGAGCCCAGCCACGATGCCTGACGCGCGACCCAGCCCCGAGCTGCTGCTCAGCACCCGCACCGGTCTGCACGCCGTCGCCGAGGGGGTCCTCGCGGGCCCCCAGCACCGCGCCTCCGGCACCATCCGGCTCTCGGTCGTGCCCGGTGCGATCGAGACGGTCGCCGAGCCCCGCCTTCGCCTCAGCCCCGGGAGCGTGTCGGGCCCCGGTGGTGAGGCCTCGCTGCTGGGCGCCACCAGCCAGCTGGCCATCGGTGCCGCCGTGGGCGTGCAGCCAGGCCGCCCCGAGGGCGTCTACGACGACACCAGCGGGGTCGACATCGACGACCCGCTGTCGATGGACGCGGACACCGCCGTCGCCTTGCTGGACTGGTTCGCCGTCGGGGCGGCCGGGTTGCTCACCTTCGCCCCCGACGAGCGGGCCGTCCTCTGGCCGGAGCACTTCGACCTGGCCATCTCCGTGGACGAGGTCAACTACGGGGTCTCACCCGGTGACGGCTTCTCGCCCGTCCCGTACGCCTACGTCGGTCCGTTCGCGACCGTCGACGACCCGTTCTTCGACGCGCCCTTCGGAGCCGTGCGGACCTGGGACCAGGTGACCGACGCGGCGGGCATCGCGGCGTTCTTCGTCGAAGGCCGCGACCGGGTGCGCTCCGCGGGGTCCTGAGCCGGTGCGGGGTCGGCTGCGCATGCCCCCGCCGCGGTGCTACGTCGTCGCGTGGACGAGCCGTGCGCGCCGCCCATCGGGACGCCCCCGGCCCGCCCCCCGGGGCTCACTCACCGACTTCCCGTCACGGCGACGTCGCGACCGGGGACCACCACTAGGGTCGGTCCCATGCCGCGCCTCGTCGTCGACGTCATGCCCAAGCCGGAGATCCTCGACCCGCAGGGCGCCGCCATCACCCACGCCCTCGGGCGTCTGGGCTACACCGGGCTGGTCGAGGTGCGGCAGGGCAAGCGGTTCGAGGTCACGGTCGACGTGGCCGACGAGGCGACCGTGGCCACGGTGCACGAGGCCGCCCGGACCATGCTCAGCAACCCGGTCATCGAGGACGTGGTCTCCGTCCGTCTGCTCGAGGGCACGGAGGAAGGCGAGTGCACGGAGGAACTCGAGGGCACGGAGGAAGGCGCCCAGCGGTGACCCGCGCGGCAGGTCCAACGGTGGCGCCGCCGACCCACATGGTGCGCGAGATCGCCGAGCAGCCGGCGGCGCTCGCCGCCACCTTTGAGGCCCTGCTGCCGCTGCGTGAGGACCTGCGGCGGATGTTCGAGGGTCGCCGGCACGTCATGTTCGCGGCTCGCGGCTCGAGCGACAACGCCGCCGTCTACGGCCGCTACCTGCTCGGCGCGCACGCCGGGGTGCGCGGGTCGATGGCCGCGCCGAGCCTGGCCACCCACTACGGTCCGGGCGGCAACGGCGTCGAGCTCGACCTGGACGACACCCTCGTCGTCAGCGTGTCGCAGTCCGGGGCCACCGAGGAGATCGTCGCCACGCAGCAGTGGGCGGCCCGCCGGGGCGCGGCGACGGTCGCCGTGGCCAACGTGCCCGGCTCGCCGCTGCTGCGCACCGCGGACCTGGCGCTGCGGACGCAGGCCGGCCCGGAGCTGGCCGTCCCGGCCACCAAGTCCTACCTGACCCAGCTGGCGGCCATGGTCGTGCTGGCCACCGCACTGGCCCCCGACCCCACGTCGCTGGACGCCGACATCGCGCGGGTCCCGGACGCCGTCGCCCGCCTGGTCGACGAGCAGCACGGTGTCGACGAGGCCGCCGCCGCGCTCAGCGCGTCACGGCACCCGCTGGTCAGCGGGCGGGGGCTGCTCATGGGCACGGCGCTGGAGGTCGCGCTCAAGCTCGAGGAGACCTGCCTGCGCCCGGTGCGGGGCCTGTCCTACGCCGACCTGCGCCACGGTCCCATCGCCGTGGTCGACGACGACGTGCTGGCGGTCCTGGTGTCCGCGGCGGACGGCCCCCTCACCGGGGCCATGACCGACCTCGCCCGGGAGCTGCGCGACCGCGGTGCCAGGACGGTCGGGGTAGGCGGTGACGCCGGCTTCCAGGACTCGGTCGACGTGGCCGTGGCCGGTCCGGACCTGCCGGAGGTCCTGGCGCCGCTGGGGACCGTCGTCCCGCTGCAGCTGGCCATCGAGCGCGCCGCACGCGTGCTCGGGCTGGACCCCGACGCCCCGCGCGGCCTGCGCAAGGTCACGCGCACCGACGCCTGAGGCCCTGTCGCGGTGCCGGTCCTCAGGCGGCGAGGGGAGCGCGGACGGGGTGGTCGGTGCCGCTGAGCAGGACCTGCACGGCCCGGTCGTCGCGCTGGTTGAGCACGAGCGGCGCCAAGAGGTTGGCCGTGGTCCCGGCCGCCGTCTCTCCGGCGGTCAGCACGACGAACAGCAGCGCGTCGCCCGCCCTCGTTAGCCCCAGCAGGTCGACGTCCTCGTCCGAGACCACCGGGGCGTAGTCGGGGAAGAACGCGAAGGGCGCCGCCAGCAGCAGCGACACCCCGGCGTCGACGGCCTCCAGGGAGAACAGCACCCCGGAGTCCTCGAGGCCGCGCAGGCGGTACTCGGTGATCCCGGGCAGGCCGGGAAGGGGGTGGACCAGGTGGACCAGGCGTGCCTCGTCCGTGGTGACGCTGTCGCTCATCGGCCCAGCCAAGCACGTCATCGCAGGAAGTCCAGCAGCGTGGGCTGGATGACCCGGGCGGTCGCGCCGAGCGCGGCCTGGTAGGCCACGGACTGCAGCTGCAGCTCCAGGATCGTCTTGGGCAGGTCGACGTCCTCGATCTGCGACTGGGCGGAGCGAAGGGTGATGGCGGCGTCGTCGGCCTTGGCCCGCAGGTTGTCGATGCGGTTGGTCCGGGCGCCCACGTCGGACAGCGAGCCGAGCACCCCGTTCAGCGCCTGGTCCAGACCGTCCAGGTGCCCGGTGGTGGGGGTGCCGGCCTCGAGGTCGGCGATGAGCGCGTCCAGCCGGGCGAACACCGACGTGCCCCCCGTGCCGAAGGCCGCCCCGCCGGACACGTTGACCGGCACGGTCGACTCCGAGCCGACCCGTCGCGCCACCGTCCCGGCGTCCCCCACGTAGGCGCCGGTGGCGTCGAAGGCGGCGGGCCCGTCGGTGGTGCCACCGAACACGGGCCGACCCAGGTACTGGGTGTTGGCCAGCTCGAGCAGCCCGGCGCGCACCCCGCGCAGCTCACCGGCGATGGCGTCCCGGTTGACCTGCGACAGGGCGCCGCTGCCGGCCTGGACCGTCAGCTCCTTGGCCTTCGAGAGCCGCTCCGAGGACTGCTGCAGCGCGGCGTCGGCCGTGGACAGCCACGCGATGCCGTTGTCGGCGTTGCGGATGTACTGGGCGTTGGCGGCGCGCTCGGTGCGCAGCTGCATGACGTCGCCCGCGGCCATCGGGTTGTCCGAGGGTCGGGAGACCTGCTTGCCGCTGGACAGCTGCTCCTGCAGCGTCGAGGAGCGGCTGAGCGAGGCCTGCAGGTTGGCGTAGGTCGTGTCCGCCATCGATCGTTGCGTGATCCTGAACATCAGCGGCCCACCACTCCTGTGCGGTTGATCAGCGTGTCGAGCGCCTCGTCGACGGCGGTCAGCATGCGGGCCGCCCCTTCGTAGGCGCGCTGGAACATCACCATGTTGGTGAGCTCTTCGTCGATGTCGACGCCGGAGACGGCCTCCCGGGCGGCCATGACGTCGCCGACGACGACGGCTTGGGCCTGCGAGCGGCGTTGCGCCGCCTGGGACATGGAGCCGACGTCGGAGACGAAGCTCCGCCAGCCGGCGTCGGGGGAGGCGGTGCCCTGACCGATAGTGGCCAGGGCGTCGGCCAGGGTCCCGTCCAGCGTGCCCCCGGTCCCGGCGGCCGCAGCGACGTGGGCGGGGTCGGTGACGGCCACGGCCAGGGTGGCGGCGGTCGTGCCGGTGAAGAACGACCGGCCGGACACGCCGTCCAGGCCCTTGCCGCTGCTGTGGACGGCGTTGACCTTGCCGGCGATCTCGGCCGCGGTCGCGTCCAGGCGGGCCATGACACCCGGCCAGGTGGACTGCAGCGCGACGATCGTGGCGCCCAGCTTGCCCCCGGGGACCTCCAGCACCGCACCCGCGGCGCCGGCGAGGCGCACCGGGATGCCGGCCTGCGCGTCGGCGAGCGAGCCGGCCGAGGCGGGGTCGACGGTCAGGGCCGTGACCCGGTCGCCTCGCACCACCGCCGTACCGCCGATGTAGACGTCGACCTGGTTGAGCTCGCCGGCCCGGACGGTGCCGCCGGTCAGCTCGCTGAGCCGGACGACGAGCGCGTCACGCTGGTCGAGCAGCTCGTTGGGGCTGGACCCGGCGGCGGTGGCGTCCCGCACGGCGTGGTTGAGGTCGGCGACCGAGCGGGCGGTGGCGTTGACCTCGTCCACCAGCAGCTGGACGCTGCCACGGGTGTCGGCCCAGGCCTGGTCGACCCCGGTGGCGAGCGCCCCCAGGGTGTCGGTGACGGCCGCACCGGTCTGCAGGACCTGGGCCCGGGCGGCACCGGAGTCGGGGCTGTTGGCCAGGTCCGACCACGACGCCCAGAGTGCCGACAGGCGAGTGGTGAGGCCCGTGTCGCCGGGCTCGCCGAGCGCGACCTCGATGCGGGACCAGGCGGCACGGTCCACGGCCATGAACTCGGCGGTGGAGCGCTCCTGCCGGACCCGGGTGGCGACCAGCTGGTCGGTCACGCGCTGCAGGTCGCTGACCCGCACGCCCGAGCCGGGGCCGTCGTTGCGGCTGAACAGCGACGGTGCGGCCGAGGTGGTGCTCATCGGGTCCAGGACGACCCGCTGCCGTGAGTAACCGGGGGTGTTGGCGTTGGCGACGTTGGCGCCGGTGGTGTCCAGGCCGTAACGCTGGGCGACCAGGCCGGACAGGGCGGTCTGCAGTCCTGCGAAGCTGGACATCAGAGGGCCTCGTCCACGAGTCGGCCTGCGCTCTGGCGGGGCAGGGTGCGGGTGGAGGCGGGGCCGTAGGTGGTGACGGGCTCCTCGACCGAGGCCAGCGCCTCGCTCAGACCGACCATGCCCTGGTGCAGCAGCCGGCGGTTGGCGTGGGCGAGCTCGGTGATCTCGGCGGTGAGGGCCAGGAAGGCCTCGCGGTGGGCCAGCAGCATGCCCGCGTACGGCTCGGGGGCGGTGGCGGCGACGGCGGCCAGCGACGGGCCGGCCCCCAGGTCGAGCTCGAGAGCGACGACGTCGGTCTGCAGGCTGCGCAGCCGCTCGGACTGCCGGATCTGCTCCAGGACGGCCTCGACCTCTCGGGTGGCGTGGGCGAGCCAGCGGGCCCGGCCGGAGGCCAGGACCAGCTGCTCCTCCTCCAGCTTGAACAGCAGGAGCTCGAGCAGCTCCCGTTCACGCCACAGGATGCGGCAGAAGTCGGCGAGTGCCACCGGTCACACCTCCTCCGACGCCGCCCCTCGGGCCGGTCGTCCAGCACGACGGCGACCCGCGTCGCCGTTCCCCGTCCCGTTCGGCTGGGACGCCTGTGACCTGAGGAGGCCGGGGCTCGGGGCCGGTATGGCCGGGAGGCGTCACCCGTCCGGCCTAGCACGTACGCCCGTTCGGCCCCTCCAGCGGGCAGGGAGCAGGGACGAGAAGGTGGGGGTGCCGAGATTCCTGCTGACCGACCCGCGCCCGAGCGCCCCGGCCGCCGGTGGTGTCGACGTCGACGCCCTCGTCCTGCAGCACCTGCCCCTGGTAGGTCACTGCGTGGGCGAGGTGATGTCGCGCGTGCCCCGCCATGTGGACCGCGACGACCGGGAGGGCGCCGGGGTGGAGGGCCTGCTGCAGGCCGCCCGGTCCTGGCGACCGGAGACCGGTGTGCCGTTCTCGGCCCACGCCCGGACCAGGGTCCGCGGGGCCATCGTCGACGAGCTGCGCGCGAGCGACTGGGCCTCCCGCGGGGCGCGATCCCGCGCCCGGCAGGCCGCCCAGACCACCGAGCAGCTCACCGGTGCCCTCGGTCGGGTCCCGAGCGACACCGAGGTCGCCGACGCCCTCGGCGTCGCTCCGGCCCAGGTCCACCGGGTGCGCGCCGAGACCCACCGCTCCTACCTGACCAGCCTGGAGGAGACGCAGGGCTCCGAGGACGGCGAGCGGGCCGTGCACGACTCGGTCCGCGACCCGGGCCTGTCGCCGGAGGAGCACGTCGTGCTGGCCGAGCACCTGGGCCGGCTACGCCGTGCGGTCGACCTGCTGCCCGCACGGGTGCGGGAGGCCGTGCGCGGGCACTACCTGGACGAGGAGCCGATGGCCGTCATCGCGGCCCGCCTCGGGGTGACGGACTCCCGTGTCTCCCAGCTGCGCGCCGAGGGCGTCGCGCTGCTGCGCACCGTCCTGGCCGAGCAGGCGGCCCAGGAGGACGCCGAGCAGCACGCATCGCTGTCGTCCGAAGCCCCCGCGGCCCCGCCTGCGCCCCGTTGCGCGGCCCTCAGCCCCCGTGAGGCCGCCTACGCAGCCTCCGTCGCCGCCACCGCGGACACCCGCGCGAGCCTGCGCACCGGGGCCGCGGTCCTGTCCGGGGCCCTGGCCCCCGCCCGCCACCAGGCGTACGGGGACGGGCGGCAGCACCGGACTGCGCTGACCGGGTGACACCGGGCCCGGGAGCCTCCCGGGCCTCAGGTCCACCCCCGCACCGCCGATCTACCCCCTGGCCACGGAAGGCCACACCACCCACATCACGGAGGAAAACAGACCATGGGTCTTCAGATCAACAACAACGTCGCCGCCTTCAACGCCTACCGGAACCTGAGCATCACCTCCGGTGGCATGGAGAAGTCGCTGGAGAAGCTGTCCAGCGGCCTGCGCATCAACCGCGCCGCGGACGACGCGTCGGGTCTCGCCATCTCCGAGAGCCTTCGCTCCCAGATCGGTGGCCTCAAGCAGGCCACCCGCAACGCCCAGGACGGCGTCTCGCTCGTCCAGACCGCGGAAGGCACGCTCAACGAGGTCCACAACAGCCTGCAGCGCATGAACGAGCTCGCGGTGCAGCACAACAGCGGCATCCAGAACGACGACTCCAAGGCCGCGCTGAAGTCGGAGTTCGACGCCCTGCGGGACGAGATCGGTCGCGTCCAGACCGCCGCCAACTTCAACGGCGTTGACCTTTTCCCGAGCGCCGCGGCCTCCGCGTCGTTCCAGGTGGGGGCCAAGGGCCAGGAGACCATTTCCGTCTCGCTCGAGGCGGTCGACGTGTCCGCTCTTGAGATCGAGACGGTCGCTGTCCCCAATGCGGCATCCACGGGCGGTTCGAACGGCGTCAAGGCGGCCATCACGCTGGTGTCCGAGGCTCGCTCCAACCTCGGTGCGGTGCAGAACACGTTCGAGTCCACCATCAAGTCCCTCAACGTCGCGGTCGAGAACCTCACCGCGTCCGAGAGCCGCATCCGCGACACCGACATGGCGTCGGAGATGGTGCAGTTCACCAAGAACCAGATCCTGTCGCAGGCCGGCACCGCCATGCTCGCGCAGGCCAACCAGGCGCCCCAGGGCGTCCTGCAGCTCCTCCGCTGACCCCCCGGTAGCCCACCGGTAGCAGCAAGGCCCACCTGATCGACCGCCGGGGACCGAGACAACGGTCCTCGGCGGTCGGCGTGGCGCCCCCAGCCACCCGACCCAGCCACCGCCCCACCCTGCACGGCGACGTACGGAAGGGAGCCGACGTGAGCGGATTCGCGATCGACGGCCTCGTCAGCGGTCTCGACACCACCTCGCTGGTACGCCAGCTCATGCAGCTGGAGGCCATCCCGCGCCAGCGGCTGCAGGCCACGGCGACGGACAAGACCACCGAGATCAAGGCCCTGCAGAGCCTGGCCACCGCGCTCAAGAAGCTCGACGACGCCGCCACCGCGCTCACCAAGGCCGGCACCTGGACCGGCGCCGCTGCAACCGTCACCGGTGACGCCGCGACCGCGACCACCCGTGGCTCGGCCACCCCTGGCAGCTACGTGCTGCAGGTCACCCAGCTCGCGACCCCGGCCACCTGGACCAGCGGCGCCTCCTACGCCCTCACCGACCCGGTCGCCACCGGCCCGCTGACCGTCACCAAGGCCAACGGGACCGCCGTTCAGCTCGACACCAGGAGCGGAAGCCTGGCCGACGTGGTCGCCGCCATCAACGGCGCCGAGAGCCTGGGCATGAGCGCTGTTGCCGTGCGCACCGGCGACGCCGGCTACCGCCTGCAGCTGGTCTCTACCGTCACAGGCGCCAACCAGGGTTCGTTGGCCGTCAGCGGTTTCACCGTCCCTCCCGTCGCGGCCGCCGGCACGAACGCCAACTACAC
>Ga0105045_10003386_pt1 | contig 13679 bp, 10 predicted proteins | sample MAT02_FD_78089 | JGI IMG/M metagenome (GOLD analysis project Ga0105045, IMG submission 78089) | Freshwater microbial communities from Lake Fryxell liftoff mats and glacier meltwater in Antarctica - MAT-02 (megahit assembly) | ecosystem: Environmental > Aquatic > Freshwater > Ice > Liftoff...
CTAGGTCGGCCAAGATGAGATCGACCTGATGGCCTGCGTCCAGCCACTCCATGCCTTCCATACCGTCGTTTTTAACTACGATTTCGAAGTCCTTCTGCAAGTGGACGGTCAAAATCCTCTGGATTCCGGGTGCGTCGTCCATAACCAGTATATGACGCTTTTCGGCCTTACGAAACATATTTCATCTAACGTTGATTTTCAGCCTAAGCTGATTTGAACCCGACAATCCGTCAGATGTCGGCTAGTACCCGACTGAAACCGGATGGCATTCCCAAGCTTCATGATGGTGGATAAGACTATTATGCAGCTTGCTGAAAAAACTTCACGAAGTTAATGATTTAATGCAAAAAATGAGATATTTTTAATAAAACTGGGATAATTTAGTGAAAGATACTGAAATACTTTTAGGTAAATATTCTTTTGCCAAAAAAATCAAGAGTGCGATTTAGTCGGTTCAATACTGCGCCCCGGAAAAGAATCATGCGATCGGGAAGCAGCGTTTGCTATATTTGTTGGGTCGAATAAGTCACAATCTGCAATCATATAGGAATGAACAGAAGCTGCAAGGTATTTTCGCGTCTTTGGTTTTATACGCTAGCTTGCTGGGTAGCCAGCCTTTCCCCGACCTACGCCCAAAAGATACCCACGCCCAAAGAGCATTTCGGGTTCGCCATCGGCGACGACTACCACTTGGCCACTTACACCCAAACGGAAGCCTACTTCAAGAAACTCGCCGCCGCCTCGCCCCGCGTCAGGCTCGTGGACATGGGCCTGACCGAAGAGGGGAGAACCCAGTATATGCTGGTGGTTTCGTCGCCCGAAAATCTGAAAAACCTGGCAAAATATCAGGCCATCTCGCAACGGCTGGCCCGCGCCGAGGAACTCACCGACGAACAGGCCCGCAATTTGGCCAGAGAAGGCAAGGCGGTCGTCTGGATCGATGGCGGGCTGCACGCCACCGAAACCGTGGGGGCACACCAGCTCATCGAAACTGCCTACCAAATTGTCAGCCGCCAGGATGCTGAGACCGAGCGCATCCTGGACGATGTGATTATCCTCATGACCCACGCCAACCCCGACGGGCAGGAGCTGGTCAGCGATTGGTATATGCGCGAGCAAAAAGACGAGAAGAAAAGCACTGATTTCCTGCCCCGGCTGTACCAGAAATACATCGGACACGATAACAATCGCGATTTTTTCATGATGAATATGAAGGAGTCTTGGAACATCGGACGGCAGCTCTACGTCGAGTGGATTCCGCAGATTGTCTATAACCACCACCAGTCGGGCCCGGCTGGTAGCGTGGTGGCCGGGCCACCCTACCGCGACCCGTTTAACTACGTCTATGACCCGCTGCTAATCACCAGTCTCGATGCCGTGGGCGCGGCCATGAACTCGCGGCTGAACGCCGAGGGCAAGCCCGGCTACACCCAGCGGGCGGGCTCGGTCTATTCCACTTGGTGGAACGGCGGCCTACGCACGGCGCCCTATTTCCACAACATGATTGGTATCCTGACCGAAATCATCGGCAGTCCCACGCCCGACACCATTCCGCTGGTGCCGTATCGGTTGATTCCCAATGGCTCCCAAACTTTCCCGATCGCTCCCCAGGTGTGGCACTTCCGGCAGTCGATCGACTACTCGGTGTCGCTCAACTACGCCGTGCTGAACCACGCCTCGCGGCTGCGCGACGAGCTGCTTTTCAACGCCTACCGCATGGGCAAAAACTCCATTGAGCGCGGCCAGCGCGACTATTGGGCGCTTTCTCCCAAAAAAATCAAGGAAATCGAGGATGGATACGAGACGGCCAAAAAGAAAAATAGCAAAGTCAAACTCACCCAAGCTTTCTACGACTCGGTGATGACCGCCCCCACCCGGCGTGACCCGCGCGGCTATGTCCTGCCCGCCAAACAAGCCGATTTTGCCACGGTGACTAAGTTCGTCAACGCCCTCATCAAGTCGGGGGTGCAGGTAAACCTCTCCACGGCAGATTTTACAGTAGGCAAGAAAAAATATCCCCAGGGCTCCTACGTTGTGCTGACCGCCCAGGCGTTCCGCCCCCACGTGCTGGATATGTTTGAGCCGCAGGATCACCCCAACGACTTCCAGTACCCCGGCGGCCCGCCCGTGCGGCCCTACGACGCGGCGGGCTGGACGCTGGCCTACCAGATGGGCGTCGAGTTCGACCGCATTCTGGATGAATTCAAAGGCCCGTTCCAGGCGATTCCCTACGGCGAGTTGCAGCGTCCTGCGGGAGATTTCGAGACAGTGGACGCCGGAGCGGGCTACGTGCTGAGTCCCGAGGTCAATGATTCCTTCACCGCCGTCAACGACCTGCTAAAAGCCAACGTGGACGTCTTCCGCACCACCGCACCGTCCGATTTGGCAATGGGAACCTTTTTCGTCCCGGCGGGCGAACAGGCCAAAGCCTTGCTGGGAAAGGCTTCCAGCGAACTAGGCATCGACGTGCGGGGCGTCAAGCAGCGGCCCACGGCGGCGATGGCAAAAGTTGCGCCGCTGCGCGTGGGCCTTTGGGACACCTATGGCGGCTCTATGCCCTCGGGCTGGGTGCGCTGGCTGAGCGAGCAGTTTCACTTTCCGGTGGAGGTGGCGTACGCACCCACGCTCGACGCGGGCGATTTGCGCAAGAAATTCGACGTGTTGCTATTCGTGACCGGCGCAATTCCGGCCCCAACCGCAGGAACGTTTGGGGGGGGCGAGACGAGCCGTTACCGTGGTCAGCGAATGCCCAAGGCCAAGGATATCCCCAAAGAATACCGCGACCAGTTGGGCAGGATTTCGGGCGATACGACGGTGGCGGAGCTGAAAAAATTCCTGGAAGCGGGCGGCACCGTCCTCGCCATCGGCAGCAGCACCAACCTGGCCTACCACCTCAAACTCCCCGTGCGTAATAAGTTGGTGGAAATAGGCCGCGACGGCAAGGAAACCCGCCTGCCGAGCGAGAAATACTACATCCCCGGCAGCATCCTGCGCGTGCGCGTGGACTCCACGCGGGCAATCGGTTGGGGAATACCCGCGCAGGCCGACGTTTATTTCGACAACAGCCCGGTCTTCGACGTCGCCCCGGACGCTCTCGCCAAAGGCGACATCAAGCCCATTCTATGGTTTGACAGTGCGACCCCGTTGCGCAGCGGCTGGGCCTGGGGGCAATCGTATTTGCAAGGCGGTGTGACGGGCTTCGAGGCCAAAGTCGGCGCGGGTAAGCTCTACGCTTTCGGGCCGGAAATCACCTTCCGCGCCCAGTCGCACGGGACGCTGAAACTGGTGTTCAATGCGTTGTATTCTACGGAAATACCTTAGTACTCGCCTAGGTGAATCAGCACGAATACCAGATTAAAAAGTGAGTGTTGCAATACGGCTTGGCCGAACCCGTACCGCATTCGGACGTAACCGTTGAAAAGCCCCATCGTGATTTGCTGGAAGGTGATGAAAAAAGCCAGACTCACGACGGTGGCGGTCACCTCGCGGACGTTGAAAATGTGCATGAGTCCGAACAACAGGGATGACGTATAAAAGACCCAACCGAAACGCTGCGTCCACCAGTATCGGATGGTTTGTTCAAAAAAAGAAATTCTGAGCAGGGCGTAAATGGTGAAGCCGACGACCAGGGCAATGCCTACCATGAGATAAAAACCAGGGTCGTCGAGTACCTCGACGATGGTCGTGGAGTAGGAGCCGCCGTAGGGAAGCCAGTAGAAAGCAATTAATCCTAGGGAGACCGCCACCCGGAGCGGACTAAACCGCAACCCCCAGCGATACGCCAGCTCCTCGAATACCGGGGCTGAGAGTAGGGAACCGATCAGAAAGGCGGCCAGACTGCCGCTCACTTGTTCCTGCTTCTGCAATGCCTCCCCCGTGAAGTGCAGGACGAGCGGTTGGAATGCCTTTATTTCCAGAATTATACCGACAGAGCGAATGATAAAGAGCGCCAGGAAAAGTTGAAGGGCTAAACGGATCGAAAAATCGTACGCTTGATCTTCGTAGGTCGGTTTTAGCAGAAATCGCCAGAAATCGTGGAGGATGCGTTTTAGAGTGGGTTGCTTTTCTGGCATGAGGTTTTTTTGCAAAAACATGGACGTCAAAAAAGGCGGTCGCTGATGGGAGCGACCGCCTTTTCTTTTGCTTGCGTAAGGACTAGCGAGCCGCAGCAGCTGTCCGACCGTACCGCAACCTTAGCGCTTCTTCTTGGTTCCGGCCAGGCTCGGTTCGTTGGTGATCGTCACCAAGTCGGCTAGGATGCGGCTGGTTTCGGTAAGGTAAATATCCTTTTTCTTCTTGGCAGGGGTAGTTTCTGTGGGTTCAGCTTCGTCCCCGCCGTCGGTGTCGTCGTCCAGTTCATTCAGGGCAGTGCGCTTTTTCTCGGCTTCGGCGCGTTCCTTACGGCGTTTGTCAATTTGCAGCGAGATTGTCTTGTCCTCGCGGGCTTTCTTGAAATTGGCCAGGTCAGCCGCCAGCTTCTTCAGTTCCTCGTCAGATTTCAGGCGGCTGTTGTACTTGTCGCGCAGTTGGTTTACGACCTGATCGCTGATGTTGTCGGTCAGCTCATAACGCGAGGAGGGGATTTGGTCCCAAGGCAGGGCGCTTGGCTGCGAAGCTTCGCCGTACTCTTCGGCTGTGAAGGCGGTGGGGAGTTCCAAATCGGGCATCACGCCGCGTAGTTGGGTGCTGCTGCCGTTTATGCGGTAAAACTTGGCCACCGTCATTTTCACTTGGCCCAAGTCGTCTTTTTCCTTAGGCATCCACTTGTTCAGCTCAATCAGCGTCTGCACCGTGCCTTTGCCATAAGTCTGCTCACCCACGACGAGACCACGCTTGTAGTCCTGAATTGCCGCCGCAAAAATCTCCGATGCCGACGCACTAAAACGATTCACCATCACGGCCAGCGGGCCGTCGTAGGCCACCATCGGATCGGTATCGGCCTGTACTTCAACATCTCCTTGTGACTCTTTCACTTGCACCACTGGGCCTTTATTGATGAAAAGTCCGGTGAGCGAAATGGCTTCGGTCAGCGAGCCGCCGCCGTTGTTGCGCAAGTCGATTACAATGCCCTCGACCCCTTCCTTGCGAAGTTCCTCCATCAGTTTCTGGGTGTCGCGAGTGGTACTGGAAAACTCTTTTTCATGCTTTTGGGCTCCCTCGAAATCACGGTAAAACAGTGGAATGTCAATCACGCCAATCTTCATGGGCTTGCCGCCGTGGTCCACCGTCACGATTTCGCTCTTGGCGCGTTGCTCTTCTAGTTTAATTTTTTCCCGGACGATACGGATTTCGCGCGGCGGCGTGTTGGGCAGCGCGTCGGCAGCCAATACCTGCAGACGAACGATCGTCCCTTTGGGGCCTTTGATGAGCTTCACGGCATCATCCACAAACCAGCCCACGATGTCCACATACTCGCTGTCGTCGCCCTGGGCCACGCCCATGATGCGGTCTTCTTTTTTCAGTTGCTTGCCCCGGAAAGCCGGACCGCCGGGGATCACATCCACAATCTTGATATAGCTCTCCTCCTCACGCAGCAGAGCTCCAATGCCTTCCAGCGACTGGCTCATGTCCTGCTTGAAGCGGTCGGCGGACACCGGGCCGAGGTAGTTGGTGTGCGGGTCGAGCGACTCGGCGTAGGCATTCATGTACATCTGAAAAACCTGCTCAGAGCGTATGCGCTCTAAGGCACGATTACGAGTCTTGTAACGCTTGGCCAGCGTGCTGATGGCCGCTGTGTCAGCCTTACCCGCCAGTTTCAGATCGAGGGCTTCACTTTTGATGTACTTGCGCCAAGTGTCGTCAAGTTCGTCGGTGCTTTTGGCCCAAGTCATTTTCTCGCGATCGGTGTTCAGGCTTTCCTCCTTAGTATAGTTGAAAGGTTCGGGCTTGGCCAGCAATTTTTGAATATACTCGCTGCGCTCTTGGTAGCGCTTGCGGAAAGTGTTATATATATCGAAAGGAACTTGCAGCTCATCGTTTTTCAGAAAATCATCGAAGGAGTACTTGTACTTGTCGAACTTTGCCACATCCGAAGCCAAAAAGTACAGCTTGCCGTGGTCGATGTCGTCGAGGTATTTCTCGTAGATTTCCGCCGAGAGCGAATCATTCAGGTCGATTTTCCGGTAATGGTAATTCGAAAGAATACGAATCGCCAGACCCTCGGCTTTCATTTGCGCCGGGGTCGGCTTCAAATCTTCTGAAAGTGACCCTTCTTCCAGAGCGACTCCGTCGGGAAACAGGTTGGTATTCCGAAGTTGCGGACCTTGCTGCCATCCCAACAAGACGATAGGGATGAGGGTAATCAGGTACTTTCTCATTTAGGTTTCGTTTTAAAGGATTTCTAATAATTCCACATCGAAAATCAGCGTCGAGTTCGGTCCGATCTTAGGGCCGGTAGCACGTTCGCCATAGGCCAGATCGGCAGGGATGAACAAACGGAACTTCGAGCCGGCAGGCATCAGTTTCAAAGCCTCTGTCCAGCCCGCAATCACCCGGTTGACGGGAAACTCCACCGGTTCGCCGCGTTCCACTGAGCTGTCAAAAACCGTTCCATCGACCAAGGTGCCGTGGTAGTTGACTTTCACGGTCGAGGTGTCGGTGGGTTTGGGGCCTTCCCCCAGCTTAATCACTTCGTATTGCAAACCGCTATCGGTCGTCTTGACGTTGGGGCGTTTCTTGTTTTCCTCCAAAAACTTTTTTCCTGCCGCCAAGTTGGCGTTGCCCTTGGCAGAGGTCTGTTTCTGGAAATATTCGCCGATATACTGATTGGCCTGTTCGGGGCTTAGAGCTGTTTTTTGCTCTTTTAAAGTTTCGTTGACGGCCTTTAATAACAAATTGGTATTGATCTCCGACAGCCCCTGTTGCTTCAAAGACCCACCCACGCTCAGCCCGATGGCATAAGCCACGGAATCAAGGGCGGTTTTCAAAGGGTTAGCCGCAGGAGCTACCGCAACGGGGGCTTTTTTAACGGTTTTGGGGGTTTGGGCAAAAGCTTGGGTGGACACGAGGGCGGCACAAATAATAAGCGAGGCCAGTGGTTTCAGGTTGCGATACATTCGGTTTAAATGGAACTGGTAAGTGTATTGTTTTAAAAAGACGATAAAGAAACGAAAGCGTTTTGCTAATAAACACTTTTTCGCCCAGAAAAAGTTTGGAAGGCAAAGCAGACCCGCTAGACTGGCTACCTCGGCGGGCACGGGATCGCTTGCGGCCCAACCTTGGAATAGTATAATTTCGGGCATTGAGTTTTTTTAAGACAATTCAGATTTTGTCAAAAAAAACCGTATTTTTGCGCCTGTTTTTGAAAGAGCGACAATCTCAACTCCCAAATCTAGTAAATCACATTATATGGTATCTGTAAGACCGGACGAAGTTTCAGCCATCTTGCGCGAGCAACTCGCGGGTTCGAAATCGGAGGCGGAACTCGAAGAAGTCGGTACGGTGCTGCAGGTCGGCGACGGCGTGGCGCGTATCTACGGCCTTTCCAAAGTACAAGCCGGCGAACTGCTGGTGTTTGAAAACGGCCTGAAGGCTCTTGTTCTAAATCTCGAAGAGGACAACGTTGGTGCGGTATTGCTGGGCGAGTCCAGCGAGATTAAGGAAGGCGACACCGTGAAGCGCACCAGGGAAATCGCCTCTGTTCAAGTGGGCGACGGCATCACTGGCCGCGTGGTTAACACCCTGGCCGAACCCATCGACGGCCTCGGCCCCATTCAGGGCGAGCTGTTCGAGATGCCTCTGGAGCGTAAGGCTCCTGGCGTAATATTCCGCCAGCCGGTGACGGAACCTCTCCAAACGGGTATTAAGGCCATCGACGCCATGATCCCCATTGGTCGCGGGCAGCGCGAGCTGGTCATTGGCGACCGCCAGACGGGCAAGACGGCCGTTTGCATCGATACCATCATCAATCAGAAGGAATTTTATGACCGCGGCGAACCAGTCTACTGTATTTACGTAGCCTGCGGCCAGAAGGCCTCCACCATCAAGCAGATCGAAGCCACGCTGCGTCGCTACGGCGCGATGGACTACACGGTCATCGTGGCCGCCGGAGCTGCCGATCCCACGCCGATGCAATTCTTTGCGCCCTTCACGGGAGCGGCCATCGGCGAGTACTTCCGCGACACGGGCCGCCCCGCCTTGGTGGTTTACGACGATCTTTCCAAGCAAGCCGTGTCGTACCGCGAGGTGTCGCTGCTGCTGCGCCGTCCACCCGGACGCGAGGCGTATCCCGGCGACGTGTTTTACCTGCACAGCCGCTTGCTAGAGCGGGCCGCTAAAATCGTGAACGACGATTCGATCGCCAAAAACATGAACGACCTGCCCCCTTCGCTGAAAGATAAGGTGAAAGGCGGCGGTTCGCTGACGGCCCTGCCGATTATCGAAACCCAGGCTGGCGACGTGTCGGCTTATATCCCCACCAACGTAATCTCGATCACCGACGGACAAATATTCTTGGAAACGAACCTGTTCAACTCCGGTATTCGTCCTGCCATCAACGTGGGTATCTCGGTGTCGCGCGTAGGTGGCAACGCCCAAATCAAGTCCATGAAAAAGGTGGCCGGTACGCTGAAACTCGATCAGGCTCAGTTCCGCGAACTGGAAGCCTTCGCCAAGTTCGGCTCCGACCTCGACGCCGCCACGCAGTTGGCCATCGACCGCGGTCGCCGCAACCAAGAAATCCTGAAGCAGCCACAATACAGCCCCGTTCCCGTGGAGCAGCAGGTGGCGATCATCTACGCTTCCACCAAGGGTTTGATCGACAAAGTACCCGTCGAGCGGGTGAAGGAATTCCAAGAGGATTACCTCACGGTGCTCTCAGGGCAATACGCCGACACGATGAGTGCCTTCCGCGCTGGCAAATTCGACGACACGCTCACGGGCGTGCTGGAGAAAGTAGCGAAGGAAATAGCGGCGAAATATATTTAATTGAGAATGATAGAATGAGTGAATGAGTGAATGAGTGAATACAGGGCAATGCCTATTCTATCATTCACTCATTCACTCATTCAAAATTAATACGGATGGCAAGCTTAAAAGAAGTACGCAACCGCATTGTGTCGGTTGGCTCCACCCAGCAGATTACCCGCGCCATGAAAATGGTGGCGGCGGCGAAGCTGCGGCGGGCGCAGGATAATATCATTCAAATGCGGCCATACGCTCAGAAATTGGGCGAAATGCTGGCGACGGTGTCGGCGGGCAGCGAGACGGGCTCCGACAGTCCCTACGGGCAGGCGCGTCCGGTGGAGAAAGTGCTGCTGATCCTGGTCACCTCCGACCGGGGGCTGTGCGGTGCATTCAATACCAATGTCATCAAAGCCGCCATGGCGCACACCGCGGCCAACTACGCCGACTTGGCGCGGCAGGGTAGGGTGGAAGTGCTGGCGATTGGCAAAAAAGGAGCCGAGGGCATGATCCGCCGGGGCTTTAAGGTCAATAGCGCCTACCAGAACATTTTTACGCAACTCAGTTTCGTGGGGGTGAAGGAAGCCGCCGAGACAGTGATGGCGATGTTTGCCGACGGAGAATACGACCGCGTGGATTTGATATTCAACGAATTCAAGAACGTCGCCACCCAAATCATCCGCACGGAGCAGTTTCTGCCCATTGCCGCCGATCCGGCCTACGGACAAGGCGGGCAGCCCAATATCAACTACACCTTTGAGCCGGACGAGGAGCAGATTGTCAACGAACTGATCCCCAAGTCGCTCAAAATTCAACTGTACCGCGCGGTGCTGGAATCCAATGCTTCGGAACACGGCGCTAGGATGACCGCCATGGACAAAGCCACCGAAAACGCGCAGGAACTTCTGAAAGATCTGAAGCTCGTTTATAACCGCACCCGGCAGGCAGCAATTACCAAGGAGATTCTGGAAATTGTGGGCGGCGCAGAAGCTTTGTCCTAAAAATGAACCCATCCTCCTCTTTGTAGGGAAGTAGGCGTGAGCTTGCTTCCCTACTTTTTTTAACTTTGATATAAGTTTATCAGGTATGAAGATTGCTAGCAACTGTGAATGACCGATTGTACTATATTTGCCCCCCTTTGCGTTTTCAACCGTTTATTTTAAATTTCTCATTCATCAAAAAACAATCCAAATCATGCAGAATCAATTATTCACCAAATTTCTTGCACTTTTCGCTTTCGTGCTGGTCTTGCACACGGCCCAAGCCCAAACGGTTGACGAGATCATCGACAAACACATAGCCGCGATGGGCGGCGACAAGTACTCCGGTATCAAGGGAGTAAGAATGGAAGCCACGGCCCAAATTATGGGTATGGATCTGCCTTCAACTACGACCATTGTGCAGGGGCGCGGGATGCGCAGCGAGACGAGCGTGCAGGGTTCGGCCATCGTGCAGGCCATCGACGGCGACACGGGCTGGATGATTAACCCGATGACGGGCCAAGCTGGCGCTGTTGCGCTGCCCGAGGATCAGGTCAAAATGTCCGCCGGACAATTAGACCTAACCGGGCTGTACGACTACAAAGCCAAAGGCCACAAGGCCGAGCTGGCGGGGGAAGACAAGATCGAAGGCGCCCCCGTGTACTTGGTGAAGGTTGAAATGGCCAACGGCGCCACGGCCACGCATTACATTTCCAAGGATACGTATTATATTCTGCGGTCGGTCATCAACACCGAGGTGCAGGGGCAGGCGGTTGAGGTGAAAACCAACTTCTCCAACTTCAAGCAGGTGGACGGCGTGACGTTCCCCTTCACGACCGAGATCGAGTCGCCTGCCATGCCCGGCGTGATGACCATGATGGTCAATAGCGTGCAGGTGAATCCCGCCGTGGATGCGAGCATTTTCGCCATGCCGAAGAATTAAAATCGTTCTTCGTTCTTTGTTCTTAGTATTGAGCCGCTTGCCTTTGGGTGGGCGGTTTTTTTTGGTGGGACAATACCTTTTCATAGAGAACATTCCCCATTTGCCGGGTTAATCTATCCGTCATTCAGGCAGGAACAGTTCTTTCTGCGGATTAGGGAGAAACAGATTTTCCCATTTAAATTAATGTTATTATGGCACGAGAAAGAGGAGAACCCGCAATACCCGGCACCGGAAAAGGACTTTTGGAGCCACCCGTTTATCCGTCATTTCCCAAAAACACCCCGAAAAACACGCCTCCGGCCGAAGATGCCACAGGCGTTCCCGTTAAGGTGCCCAACCGCGACACCGATCGCGAAGAGGGAATGTGACCCGATTCACTTTGCACTTACACGAGGGCTCGATACACATTTGTATCGGGCTTTTTTGTTGGCGAACCCCTTCATTCGGAGTTTTTAGGGGGGGCTTTTGCTTAGAAATCATGAAGCGTGTGTAACGAATTATTAGTAATATTGCCAAAAAAACGGTTCCTCCTTGATTATAGAAACGCGAGCCTACGCCCGGGCGGGGCTTTTGGGCAATCCTTCCGACGGTTTTTTTGGCAAGACCATCTCCATATCGGTGCGTAACTTCGGCACCTCTATTTCGCTCTACGAATCGCCCGAGCTGGACATTGAGCCGCAGCCACAGGACAGCAGCACTTTCAAGAGCATCCACCACCTGCGTGAGTCGGTGAGTATGCTGGGCTACAACGGCGGCATACCACTCATTAAGGCAGGCATCAAAAAATTCGCGGAATACTGCGAGCTGCACGACCTCCGGCTGCCTAACCGCAATTTCACGGTGCGTTACCGTTCGTCGATCCCGCGCCAGGTGGGTATGTCGGGTTCCAGCGCCATTGTGGTGGCGCTCTTCCGGGCGCTCATTCAGTTTTACAAAGTAGAAATTCCGCTGGAGCAGCTGCCTCAGCTTGTGCTCAATTCCGAGACCGAGGAGTTGGGTATCGCGGCGGGCTTGCAAGACCGCGTCATTCAGTGTTACGAGGGCTGCGTATTTATGGATTTTGACAAAAATCTCATCGAGCAGCAAGGATACGGTAACTACGAACGGCTCAACCCCAATCTTTTGCCGAAACTTTACGTCGCCTACAACACCCAACTGAGCAAAGTGTCGGGAAAAGTCCACAGCGACGTCCGCGCCCGCTTTGACCGGGGCGAGACCGAAGTGACGGACGTGCTGAACCAAATTGCGCAACGTGCCGCCGAGGGCCGCACCGCCCTGCTGGATGGTCGCCCCGACGACCTGCATGAACTCATGAACCAAAATTTTGATCTCCGCTGCCAGATTTACGACGTTTCGGATTCCAATAAGCAACTCGTGAACGCCGCCCGCAACTGCGGGGCCTCGGCCAAGTTTGCCGGGTCCGGTGGCACGATCATCGGCACCTACCGCGACGACGATATGCTCAACCGCCTTTTTGTGGAGCTAAAAAAGCACAATGCTCGGGTGGTGAAGCCGTTTGTGGTGTAATCTCTTTCATTTTATACAAGAACCAATGATTCGTAAAGCCGTCATACCCGCCGCCGGACTGGGCACCCGCTTCCTGCCCGCCACCAAGTCGATGCCCAAGGAAATGCTACCCATCATCGACATTCCCACGATTCAGTACGTCGTGCAGGAAGCCGTGGACTCGGGCATCGAGGACATTCTTATTATTTCGGGCAAGGGCAAACGCGCCATCGAAGATCACTTCGACCGGAATTTTGAACTGGAAGCCCGCCTGGAAGAGAAGGAAGACCAAGCCTGGCACACCGAAATGCGCCGTTTGGCCGATATGGCCAACATCCATTTTGTGCGCCAAAAGGAAGCCAACGGCCTGGGCGACGCCATTTACTACGCCCGCCACCACGTGGGCAACGAGCCGTTTGCGGTGCTGTTGGGCGATACGATCATGGACTCGGTGATTCCGGTCACGCAGCAGTTGATGGACACCTTCGAGCAGTACGGCGGCTCGGTGATCGCGGTGGAGGAAGTGCCCGCCGACAAGGTGAATCGCTACGGTATCGTGGGCGGCGACGCCCTGAGCGACTCGATTTTGGAACTGAAAACCCTAATCGAAAAACCCGCCGTCAGTACCGCTCCTTCCAATCTTGCCATCGCCGGGCGCTATATTCTTACGCCCGATATTTTCCAAACCATTGCCCAAACACCCAAGGGAAAAGGCGGCGAAATCCAGCTCACCGACTCGTTGCTGTTGCTGCTTCGCCGGGAGAATATCTACGCCCACCGCATCGAAGGCCAGCGCCACGACATCGGCAACAAGCTCGACTTCCTGAAAACGACGGTGACTTTTGCTTTGAAGCGGAAAGAGTTTTCAGAACCTTTTCGGAAGTTTTTATTGGAGATTTTGGCCGAGTAAAAAACTTTGTGCGCTCGGCTTGCTGATTACCGAAAAGGCGTATTTTTGGAACCAAACTACATCGAAAATCCTGCGCTATGAAAAACCTGCTTGCCATTGCCGTTTCGCTGTCGCTATTGTCACAAATCGCCCTCGCCCAGACGCCGAGCGACTCAACCGAGTATTTCGTGCCGTCGGAATATCTGTCTTTCAAAGAAAACTACAACGCCCACGCCGCCTTTGTCGTCGACAACCGCTGGACAACGAGTGTTGGAACGCAATCTTTGGGCCGCAGGTGGAAAAATGTGGCTGGCGAATTTGAAGTTTCACCCGAAGGTCAGGCCGCCCTCCGGCAAGCATTGGCTCAGCGGAAATTTTTGCCCGTTTACTTCCTTTCGGGTTTTGGGCTCCTGCTGGGCTCAATACCCCTGATGGCCTCTTCGTCGCAATTAGACTGGCA
>Ga0105045_10003388_pt1 | contig 13673 bp, 9 predicted proteins | sample MAT02_FD_78089 | JGI IMG/M metagenome (GOLD analysis project Ga0105045, IMG submission 78089) | Freshwater microbial communities from Lake Fryxell liftoff mats and glacier meltwater in Antarctica - MAT-02 (megahit assembly) | ecosystem: Environmental > Aquatic > Freshwater > Ice > Liftoff...
GACCGTCGGCGCCAAGGGAGAGCGCGCCGGCGCACACCGCCTCCGCGACGAGCGGCAACAGGCGATGTTCCACCTGCAGCACGCGCGAGGCCAGATCGGCTGGCGTATCGCGCGGATATACCGGAACCGGCCACTGCGCAGCGATGGCGCCGCGGTCGTAATGCTCGTTCACAAAGTGCACCGTTGCCCCCGAAACCCGCGCGCCCGATGCGATCACGGCGGTGTGCACGCGCGAGCCGTACATGCCGGCGCCACCAAAGGCGGGCAGCAGCGCGGGATGCACGTTGAGCACCCGCCCTGGCCACGCTGAGACTATCTCCGCCGGCAACAACTTGAGGTAGCCCGCCAGCACCACCAGATCGACGCCGTGTTCGTGAAAAAGGCTGCGCAGCGCCACACCGTCTTGATGATCGCTGATGACCAGGGCGCTCACTCCGCGACTGCGGGCCCGCACGAGTGCGCCCGAGTCGGACTTGTCGGAACCCACGCACACGATGCTGCCCACGGCAGCGGCACGCGGATCATCGAAGTGTGTGAAGAGCGCGCCAAGATTGGAGCCGCCACCGGAGGCGAGCACGGCGATGCGCATGGGAGCCATGGGTTATGAACGGGGGCGAAGCGTGGCGAGAAAGTGCGAGACGGCGTCGCCGAGCGACGGCATCACGTACGCCTGCGCGCGCGCGAAGAGCACGTCGGCGTCGCTGGTATCTACACTGGGGACCAGCACGCCCACGCCGCCCGTTTCGACGGCCGGCTGCACATCGCGCCAGCGATCGCCGATGTAGCCGGAGCGCGACAGGTCGAGCGCGTGATCGACCGCTGCGCGTCGATACATACCGAGTCCCGGCTTCCGGCAATCGCACGGTCCGGTTACGTCAATCCAGTGCGGGCAATGATACGTCGCGTCGACGCGTGCACCCGCGCGCGCAAGTTCCGATTCGAGGCGCGCCCGTACGAGTTGGTACTGCGCCTCGGTGAGCAGGCCGCGCGAAATACCCGACTGATTGGTGACCACGATGACCGGGACGCCCGCTGTGTTACACGCGTTGAGGGCGTCGGCGGCACCGGGTATGAGACGCACCCGATCCGGATCGGACGGATAGTGCGTGTCGACCATGAGGGTGCCGTCGCGATCGACGAAGCAGGCGGCGCGGTAGGGCGCAGCGTGCCGGGCGCTCGTCACGGTCACCGTTCAGCGGGCGGTCGTGGTGGTGGCGCCGCCCCCCTGATGTTTGCCGCCGCCGTGTCTCGCGTTGGCGCAGTGTCCCGTTTCGGGACGAGAAACGGTCGTCTCGCGGTGCCGACGATCTGGTTGAGCGACGTGATGTCCATGGCCTCAACCACGATGCGTATGTTGTCCGGCACTGACGCGTCGAAGATGATCAGCAGTTCGTTATCGGGAACGGGACGCGACAGTTTGGGCGGTGGAGTGGAATCCACGCGTGCGACGGTCCGCGCGCCACCGAGCGTGAGCGCCCGGCGCGTCTGGCGTTGCGCGCGTTCCACGGTGGCGGCACTATCGAGTCGCTTGGCGCGGGCAACGCTATCCGCGCGCGCTTGCGCCGCGCTGTCGAGCTTGATCGTGTCGCGCGCTGCTGCGGCCGCAGCGACCGAATCGGCGCGTCGCTGGCGATCGGTGGAATCGAGCGCCAACTGTTGTTGACCCGTGCGCACCTGCACTACGCGCTGCGCCATGGGGGTGGAGTCAGGGAGCAAACGAATGGTGAACTGCGGCGGTGTGTACAACTGCCCGGGGGCGAGTGGCTTGTCGAACGTCAGTCGCATGCGGCGCCCCGAGTCCTGCACAGCGATTTGTGTGATGCGGGCGGACGTGGTGTCGTGAATGAACGTATAGAGTTCAACCGCCGCGCTGTCGAGCAACGGAATACGCACCGTGTCCCACAGCTCCGTGCGGTCGAGCGAACGATTGTTGTTGCGATCGATGAAGCCGCGCACGATGTACTGGCCGGGCGGCATGAATCGCATCGCAAAGCGTCCAACACTATCGGAGACCGCGATGTAGGCCACCGTGGTGTCGACCACGCTGATCGCTTCGACGAATGCGTCGCGGGCGCCCTTGCCGGCGGGCCAGTCGAAGACAACGCCACTCACCGTCGTTTGTGGAATGGTCCCACGCGTGGAAAAGACGATCATCATCGCCGTGTCGATGCCGTTGTTTCGGAGATCCTGCACGCCGGGTCGAATCGTGATGGTGTAGACGGTGCTGTCGCGGAATCCGGCCCTGGGCCGGATCTCCATGCGGGAGCGTTTCCAGTCCACACTGATAGCACCGCTGCGCGGACTGATGAACACGAGGCCCGCCAGGTCCGGTGCTCCCTTCGGCGTTTCACTGATGACTTCGTCAAACTGCAGCGCGACCACCTTTGGGCGCACTGACGTATCGCCGTTTTCCGGGGTAATGCGCACGAGCAGCGGTGGCAGGATATCGGGTGGTCCGCCTTCCGGTGCGATGGCGTTGGCGCAGGCGCCCGCGAGCCAGGTGGTCGCGACCACAGCCGCCACGACCAGTGCCGCACGATACGTTGCCGCGACTCGCATCACGTGCCGAGTCGGGCGATGCGCTCACGCAACTGCGCGTGCCGTTCGCGCCACTCTTCGGCTTTGGCGCGTTCCGTCGCGACGAGCGCCGGTGGCGCTTTGGCCGTGAACTTTTCATTTGCGAGACGACCATCGAGCGCCACCAGTTGAGTGTGCAACTGTGTGGCCTCGGCATCGAGACGACGACGTTCCTTGTCGAGATCTACCATGCCCGCCAGCGGCACGACCAACTCATAGCCAGCGCGCAGCAACGCCTGAGCCGCCGCGCCCGCCGGCGCCACACTCGCCAGCGTCATGTTCGCGCGGGCGATGCGGCCGGCGATCGGCACGAGAGACGCTAAATCCCGGATCCTGTCGATTGGGACAATCAGCGTCGCATCGACCGGTTGACCGGGCGGTACGTTGTACTCGGAACGCACCTGTCGCAATGCGGTCACGGCGAGGCGGACAATCTCAAAATCGTTGCCGCCGGCGAGCTTGCCGGGCGCCGCGCGCGCGACCGGCCACGGCGCGTTGGCGCAATACGCCGACGGCCTCGGCAACGGCACGCGCTGCCACAACTCTTCCGTGATGAACGGAATCACCGGATGCAACATTCGCAGTGCGGCATCAAACGCATGGGCGAGCACCGTACGCGCGACTTCGTGATCGTCTCCCTCAACGGCGAGGCGCGGCTTCACCGATTCGAGATACCAATCGGCCAGCTCGTTCCACACAAAACGACGCGCCGATTCGGCGTACTCCGCCAGGCGCATGCCGCGTAGTCGCTCGCTCTCGCTCCACACGCCCGCCGCAGGCCGGGCAGGGCCGAGTGCCGCATCGCAGTCGGCGATCGCCTCGTCGAGGCGATCAAGAATCCAGCGATCCGCTGCCGTCAGTCTGGCCGGATCCATCTCCGCCAGCGGTGCGACGGGCGTGGCACCCACCCGCGCGAGCAGGAAGCGTCCGATGTTCCACAGCTTGGTGCAGAAGTTTCGGCCCGGCGCAAACGATTTGTCGAGGTCATCGGGATCGAGCATGACATCAACGCCCAATCCGAGTCCGGCGATCACGGTCCAGCGTAGTGCATCGGCGCCGTAGTCGCGCACGACATCGAGTGGATCGATCCCGTTGCCCAGCGACTTGGACATCTTGCGATGTTGCATGTCGCGAACGGTTCCGTGCAGATACACGGTGTGAAACGGTGCCTTGTGCATGAACCACTCACCGGCCATCACCATGCGTGCCACCCAGAAAAACAGAATTTCAGGCGCGGTGACGAGCACGTCGCTCGGATAGAACGCCTTCAGATCAGGCGCGTTTTCGTTGGGCCAGCCGAGCGTACTCATGGGCCAGAGCCACGACGAGAACCACGTGTCGAGCACATCTTCGTCCTGACGCGGGACGGCGCCGCATGTCGCACACACGTGCACGTCCGTGCGGCTCACGATCGGGTCGGTGCCGCACGCGTCGCAGTACCAAACCGGGATGCGGTGGCCCCACCAGAGCTGACGCGAGATGTTCCAGTCGCGAATGCCCTCGAGCCAATTCACATACACTGCTTCCCAGCGCTCGGGGAGAATGCGCAACGCACCAGTGCGCAGCGCCCCCAGCGCCTTGTCGGCGAGTGGCTGCATCCGCACAAACCACTGGTCGGACAATCGCGGCTCCACGACCGTATCGCAGCGATAGCAGTGACGCACGCTGTGCTCATGCACGTCAATCTTCTGCAGGACGCCCGACTCCTGCAGCAGTGCCACAATTTGTTGGCGGGCGGCGAAGCGATCGAGTCCGCGCAGGGCGTCGGGCACGCGACCCTCGGCGTCCGTCACTTCGCGCACAACGCCTTCGGCGTCGATGATCACCGGCATCGCCAGCGCGTGGCGCTTGCCTACCTCGAAGTCGTTGGCGTCGTGCGCGGGCGTGATCTTCACCGCACCGGAGCCGAACTCCGGATCAGTATAGGGATCGGCCACGATCGGAATGCGCACGTTCGCCAAGGGCAGCAATAGCTCCTTGCCCACCAGATCGCGGTAGCGTGCGTCTTCGGGATGCACCGCGACCGCCACGTCACCGAGCAGGGTTTCGGGGCGCGTCGTCGCGACGGTGATGCCGCGCGACGGATCGTCGGCGAGCGGGTACCGCAAATGATAGAGCTTGCCCGATGTGTCGTGGAACTCAGCCTCCTCATCGGACAGCGACGTACCGCAGCGTGTGCACCAATGAATCACGCGATGCCCGCGGTACACGAGTCCGTCTTCATGCAGGCGCACGAAGGCTTCCCGCACTGCGCGCGAGAGTTCGGGCGAGAGCGTGTACGCTGTGCGACTGAAATCGGCAGACGCTCCGATCGACTTGAGCTGCTGCAGAATCGTGCCGCCCGTTTCTTCGACAAACTGCGCCGTTCGCGCGACAAACGCAGCACGCCCCAGATCGAAGCGGGTCTGACCATCGCGCGCGATGAGCTTTTCCACGACGTTCTGCGTGGCAATACCGGCGTGATCAGTGCCCGGCATCCAGAGGGCTTCGTCGCCGGCCATGCGACGCCAGCGCACCAGTACGTCTTGCACGGAGTTGTTGAGCCCGTGCCCCATGTGCAGCACCGCCGTGACGTTGGGCGGCGGGATCATGACCACGAAGGGCGGGTGCTCGGCCGCACGGGCCGGGTCGGCTGTGAAGACGCCGTCGGCGGTCCAGCGGTCGTACCAGGTGCGTTCCATCGTCGCCGGCTCGAAAGTCGGCGGGAGTTCGTCGAGGGGGATGTGTCCGTTCATGTGGCGTAAGCTATGCGGCCGGTTTCGAGGCGCGGGGTACCGAATCGGCCGGAAGGCGAGCGCTGCCGTTCAGTCGGCGCGCGGCGGAGGTGCTTCGGATGGCAAATCGTCGGACTGCACCACAGTCCGGGCGTCGGTTGCCCGGCGGCTGCGGACCGGGATCCGGACGGCGAGCTGATCGACCACATGAAACACATCGGGGACGCCGCCGGCGATGGTGATGGCGTGCTCAACTTCGTGGTCGGAATGCACCCAGCCCGTCAGCTCGATGACGCCCGCAGCAATGGCTCCAATGTCAATGGCCCGCTCGCGCAGGACCGGGTCATGATGGAAGGCCTCCAGCACGCGCGCCTCCAGCGTGAGCACATCCGGCGCGCTCGATCGCTGCGCGTCGGACGCCCCACTCCGGCGAACCCGACGGCTGGCGCCACGTACTGGCCCTTCGTGGATATGACCAGAGGACTCCGAGGCGAGCTCGTCGTCGAGCTCATCCTGATCGAGGTCGTCGCCCTCGTCCTCGTCGTCCTCGTGGGCTTCTTCGTACGAGCCATCGGCGTCGTGCAGCCCGTAGGGCAGCTCGCTCTCATCCATCTCCGTGCCACCGCTACTGCTGGGCCCGGGGCGTCGTCCGGGCAGGAACCGATCGAGCCCACCCACCCGGTCCGCGAGCAACACGCCCGCCACGAGACCGGCGGCGGCACCGAGCGTGAGCAGCAGCAGGTTGTTGGCGTTCGAAGACTTGCGCATGGTTTGTCGAGGCACGAGGAGCTCCTTCATTGTGGCGCGGTACATCCACGAACGATAACTTGGCAACAAGCGCAGGGCGACCCGAATCGGGCCGCTTTCGCTACCGTTCATACCCGCGTCGTCCTGTTTCGTCCCCCAAGCGCATCGTGCGGCAAGGGACGCCCTTCTGCCCGTGTCCCGTATGTCCATTTCGAACGCCGCCGCACTCACTGAGCAGATCGTGCTCACCTTGCCCGACGGCAGCACGCGAGAGGTCCCGGTTGGGACGCTGGCGCGCGACGTGGTGGGCTCCATCGGCGCGCGCTTGCTCAGTGCGTCGGTGGCGGTGGCGGTCAATGGCGAAGTCCTTGATCTGGGGACGCCGCTTCGTGAGAGTGGCGCGTTTGTCGTCATCACCGACAAGGATTCGCGGGCGCTGGCCGTGCTGCGTCACTCCGGTGCGCACATTCTTGCGACGGCCGTGCGGCGACTCCGCCCGGAAGCCGCGATTGGATTTGGTCCGGCCATCGACGATGGTTTTTACTACGACTTTGACGTCGACACGCCGTTCACGCCCGACGACCTCGCCGCGTTCGAAGCGGAGATGCGCAAGGTAGTGGCCGAGAAGTATCTGTTTGTGCGTGAAGAAGTGACGCTCGAGGAAGCGCGCGTGCGGTTCGCGGGCGATCCCCTCAAGCTTGAACGGCTGCAGGACTTCGAGGGCAGCGACGAAGTCATCTCGGTGTACACCGATGGTCCGTTCGTGGATTTGTGTCGCGGCCCTCACGTCCCGGACACGTCATCGCTCAAGCACTTCAAGCTGCTCTCCATCGCCGGTGCTTACTGGCGCGGCGACGTGAAGCGGCAGATGCTGCAGCGCATTTATGCGACGGCGTTCTGGAAGAAAGACGAACTCGACGCGCATTTGCATCAGCTCGAAGAAGCAAAGAAGCGCGATCACCGCGTGCTCGGTAAATCGCTTGACCTTTTTTTCTTCAGTCCGGTGTCGCCGGGCGCGGCGTTCTGGACGGAACGCGGCACGGTGATCGTGAACGAACTGCAAGCCTATCTGCGTGAACTGCAACGAGACGGCTATCAGGAAATCCGCACACCGCTGCTGTACCACAAGTCACTGTGGGAAACGTCGGGGCACTGGGGCAAGTACCGCGAGAACATGTTTCTCGTGCTCGACAACGAAACGGGCGAGCACGACATGTCGCTCAAACCCATGAACTGTCCGTCGCACTATGTGATGTACGCGTCGAAGAAGCACTCGTACCGCGAGTTGCCGCTGCGCTTCAATACGTACGATGTGCTGCATCGCAACGAGGTCACGGGCGCGCTGTCCGGGCTCACGCGCGTGCGTCAGTTTCAGCAGGACGATTGCCACATCTTCCTGATGGAGTCGCAGATTGCCGACGAAGTGAAGCAGCTCGTGCAGTTCATTCTCGGCTACTACAAGACGTTCGGGCTCACCGCCACGCTCAAGTTTGCGACGCGTCCGGCCACGCGTATCGGCAGCGACGAGATGTGGGATCAGGCGGAAGCGGCGTTGCGTGGAGCCCTCGAAGCCACGGGGCTGCCGTACGAGCTCAAGGAAGGGGACGGGGCGTTCTACGGTCCCAAGATCGACTTCGATGTGCACGATTCGATTGGTCGGGCGTGGCAACTGGGCACCATTCAGCTCGACTATGCCGCGCCGGAGCGGTTCGAGCTGTCGTATGTGGGCGAGGACAACAGTGCGCACCGCCCGGTGATCATTCATCGCGCCGTGGCGGGTTCGTTCGAACGGTTCACGGCGATTCTCATCGAGCATTTCGCCGGTGCGTTTCCCGTGTGGTTGGCACCGGAGCAAATCCGCGTGATTCCCATTGCCGATGACTACCGCGAAGTATGCGAGGCGCTGGTGAAGCGATTCCGCGCCAAGGGGCTGCGCGCCACCGTCGACGCGCGCAACGAAACGCTGAACTACCGCGTGCGCGATGGCGAGGTGCACAAGGTGCCGTACATGGCGGTGGTGGGGAAGCGTGAGGCAGACGAATCCACGATCGCGCTGCGCGTGCGCGGTACCGGGCGCAAGCAGGAAATTCTGTCGGTGGATGCATTTGAAGCGCGAGTGCTGGACGAAGTCCGCACACGAGCGCTGGTGCCGATGGCGGCGCCGGCGTCGAGCGACGAGGAGGCCAGCGCATGACCCCGGACGGATTGCTCGATCTCTTTGTCCTCTCGCCGGTGGGCATGGTGGCGCTCGATGACGAAGGACGTGTCGAGGTCGCCAATCCGTCCGCGAAGCGTCTATTGCATCCGTTTTTGCGCAGCGGCGATCTGTCCCCGTTCTTCGACGTGCTGTCGCCGTGGGTCGGAGATCTTGGGAGTCGTGCCCGGTCCTTCGAGGAGTCGCGCGGCGTCGTACAGGACGGCATGTTGCTGCAGGTCTCGGGCGGCCGGGGAGAGTCGGTCGCGCTCCTGCTGTCGCTGGTGAAGCGCGGAACCAATCAGTTCATCGCCTTGGTCACCGATGCGTCGCGCGTGGCGGAGCTTGAGGCGGAAACGCGCGCACTCGCGGCGCAGCTACGAGCGGTTGACCAGGGGGTGCGGGACTACGCGCTGTATCTGGTCGACCGCCACGGTATCGTGACGTCGTGGAGTGAATCGTCGGAGCGCGTGCACCAGTGTGCGGCGGCCTCGATTGTCGGCCAATCCATGGCCGTACTCGCACCGGAAGACGCGGGTGGTGAAGCACACGTGCGCGACCTGCTCGATGCGGCGGTGCAGAACGGCTGGAGTGAAGAAGAGGGGTTCCGGCTGCGCCGCGACGGCACGCCATTCTGGGCGACAACGGTGGTGGCCACCCTCGAGGCCAGCGGTGACGATCGACGCTTCCAGGTGATTACGCGGGACCTGTCGGAGCGACGCCGTCTTGAGGAGTTGGTGCGCGATGGCGTCGGCACCGCTACCGATGATCTCACGGGCGTCGCGACGCGTCGCGGCTTCTACGATGTGGCCGCCACTGAAATTGCACGCGCTCGGCGTTACGCGCAGCCGCTCACCGTGCTGTTGGCCGACCCTGACAAGTTCCGCGAGCTCAACGAAGCGCATGGCACGTCGTTCGGCGACGAGTGCCTGCGGGCAATTGCGTGGGTCTGTCGTCAGGAATCGCGCACGACTGACGTGATCGGACGGGTGGGTGGGGAGGAGTTCGCCGTACTGCTGCCGAGTACCGAACTCTCCGGCGGGCTGGTGCTCGCCGAACGTATTCGCGAGCGCATGCAGCGGCATGTGTTTCCGGGGGCGCACAGTGGTGTGCGCTGCACGCTGAGCGTGGGTGTCGCTGAGTTGCGCGAGGGCGCGTCCACGGTTGATGGGCTGCTGGTGCTGGCCGAGACGGCGGTGGGGCGCGCCAAACAGGCGGGACGCAATCTGGTCGTGGGGCTGGACGACGAGGAGTAGGCTTCCGCTGCATGGCGACGCTTGACAACGTGGGCGGGCGCGCTAACATCGGCTCAGCATCACTGTTCCGCTGACCTATCCCTCCCGCCGGCACCTCCGTGTCCGACACTCCAGCCTTGCCTGGCGCACCACCGCCGCTCCTTGCGGTACGCAACCTTGAGGTCGTGTACAGCGATGTCATTCTTGTGCTGCGCGGTGTGAGCCTCTCCGTTCCGGCGCGTGGCATCGTGGCGCTGCTCGGGGCCAATGGCGCAGGGAAAACCACGCTGCTGCGCGCGGTGACTGGCCTGCTCCCGATTCATCGCGGGCGCATCACCAAGGGCAGCGTGAGTGTGGATGGCGTACCGGTGAACGGCCAGGCTGCGCCGGTCATTGTGAAGCACGGCGTGGCACAAGTCATGGAAGCGCGCCGCCTGTTCGCCGAGCTCACGGTCGAAGAGAACTTGCGCGTCGGTGGATTCACGCGCGCATCGGCCCCGGCGCGCGAGGCGCTGGAGCGCATGTACACCATGTTCCCAAAGCTGGCCGAGCGGCGGAAAGCGATCAGCGGCTATCTCTCGGGCGGCGAGCAGCAAATGGTGGCGATTGGTCGCGCGCTCATGTCGTCGCCGCGATTGTTGCTGCTCGACGAACCGTCGCTCGGGCTGGCGCCGCGCATCGTGGAGCAGGTCCGCGAAATCATCCACGATGTCCATGAGCAGGGCACGAGTGTGCTACTCGTAGAGCAGAACGCGGCGATGGCCTTGTCGGTGGCCCAGTACGGCTATGTGCTTGAACACGGCAAAGTGGTGCGTGACGGCCCGACCGCCGAGCTGCGTGACGATCAGGACATCCGCGACTCCTACCTTGGCGGGCACACAGGTGGAGGCGAGCGGCGATCCTTCCGCGACGTGAAAACGTATCGGCGCAAGAAACGGTGGAGCGCGTGATCGAACCGTCACTGCTTCGGTTCGACGGCGTCACGCTGCGCTTCGGCGGAGTCAGCGCTCTCACGGACGTGACCTTCGCCGTAAGGCCCGGTGAACTGTTCGCGATTATTGGACCGAATGGTGCCGGCAAGACGTCAATCTTCAATTGTCTGAACGGCATCTATCGGCCGCAGAAAGGCCGTATTCATCTCGAAGGCGACGAGATCACCGGACAAACACCGGTGGCGATCGCGAAACGTGGGGTGGCGCGGACGTTTCAGAACCTCGGGCTCTTCAGCAACCTGACCGTACTGGAGAACATCATGCTCGGGCGGCACCACCTGATGCGCACGGGTTTGCTGACCGGCGCCCTGTGGTGGGGGCCGGCCCGACGCGAAGAGTTGGAGCAGCGTCGCAGCTGCGAAGACATCATCGAACTGCTCGAGCTCGAGCCGTTCCGGTATCAAGCGGTCGCCTTGCTGCCGTACGGCGTGCGCAAACGGGTGGAGGTGGCACGTGCGCTGGCCATGCAGCCCAAAGTGTTGCTGCTTGATGAGCCGGCGGCGGGGATGAACTTCGAAGAGACCGAAGATATGGCCCGCTATATTCGCGAGATCAATGAGGAGCTGCACGTCGCGATGCTGCTGGTGGAGCATGACATGCATTTCGTCATGGATCTGGCGCATCGCGTGATGGCGATGGATTTTGGTCGGGTGCTGGCGATCGGCACACCCGCCGAGGTGCAGCGGGACGAGGCGGTGATTGACTCGTATCTCGGCGTGTCGTCGTGACGGCGCCGCGTTTTGCGCGGGGCGCCGAACTGCCACCTGATGCCGTGCTTACGCTTCCTGCACTGCTCGAGCGAAACGCCCGGCAGTCGCCGAACACCATCGCGCTACGGCACAAGCAGCTTGGCCGCTGGGTTGAATACAGCTGGAGTGAATACGCCGAGCACGCGGCGCGTGTCGGGCTCGGCCTGCGAACGCTCGGCGTTGCAGCCGGTGATCGCATCGCGATTCTTGGCGACAACAGACCCGAATGGGTGTGGAGCGATATCGGTGCGCAAGGCATCGGCGCGGTGGTCGTTGGTGTCTACGCCACGAGTCCCGCAGTCGAAGTGCAATATGTCCTGGAGCACTCGGGTTGCACGGTCGCGGTGGTGGAGGACGAGGAGCAGCTGGACAAGTTGTTGCAGGTGCGTGATCACTTGCCGGCGCTGCAACACATCGTACTGATGGAATCCCGTGGCGCGCGCGCATGGATCGACGGCGGGCACGCTCTCACGTTCGACATGCTGCTCGAACGTGGCGCGGCAGCAGACGTGAGCGTGTTCTGGTCGTCGGTGCGCGCACTGAACGCGGCTGACGTCGCGATCCTTGTGTACACCTCGGGGACCACCGGACCGCCGAAGGGTGCCATGCTGACGCACATCAACCTGTATGTGGCGGGCCAGGCGTTCATGAAAATCTGGGACGCGTCGCCCGATGACGAGTTGCTCTCCTATCTTCCGCTTTGCCACATCCTTGAACGGGCGCTTTCGACGCTCGCGGCGCTGGCTGCGGGCTATCGCGTGAACTTTGGCGGTGGCGGAGAATCGCTGGGTGCCGATCTTGGTGACGTGCAACCCACGATCTTCGTTGGTGTGCCGCGGGTGTGGGAGAAGATGATGGCCACGATTGAGATTCGCATGGCGGATGCGTCGTGGCTCAAGCGTCGGAACCACGCGTTCTGGATGCTCCGGGGACGCTCGCTCGCTCGCAAGCGATTGGCTGGCGCCGCGTGGTCGCTGCTGGATCAACTCACCTACGCGATCGGATGGGTGCTGCTGTATCGTCCGTTACGCGATCGGCTCGGGTTGTCACGAGTGCGCGCGGCGGGCTCCGGGGCGGCTCCGATCGCGCCCCAGGTCCTGGAATACTTCTGGGCGATCGGTGTGCCTGTGCAGGAGGGATACGGACAGACCGAAGGCTCGGCGATTGCGACGTTCAACCCACGGGGCGCGGCGCGTGTGGGAACGGTGGGTATCGCTGCACCGGGCACGCAGATTCGCATTGCTGACGACGGCGAAATTCTGGTGCGATCGGCGGCTGTATTTCCGGGCTACTACCGAAATCCCGAGGCCACCGCCGAAACCGTCGATGCGGAAGGCTGGCTGCACAGCGGTGACGTCGGTGAGCTGGATCGTGAAGGCTACTTGCGCATCACCGATCGAAAAAAGGACCTCATCATCACCGCTGGCGGCAAGAACATTTCGCCGAGCTGGATCGAGAACCGGCTCAAGTGTTCACCGTGGGTGCGCGAAGCGATTGTGATCGGAGATCGACGCAAGTACGTGACGGCACTCATCGGGATCGAGCTCGACACGGTCGGCGATTGGGCGACGCGTCAACGCCTGTCGTACACGACGTATCGGGACCTGAGTGAACAGGAGTCCGTGCAGCGTCTGATTGCCGACTGGGTCAACGAAGTGAATAGCGAGTTGGCACAGGTCGAGCAGGTGAAGCGATTCGTCCTGCTGCCCAAGGAGCTCGATCACGAAGAGGGCGAACTCACCGCAACGCAGAAAGTCAAGCGGCGGGCGATTGTGCTGCGATTCGAAGCGCTGGTAGAGTCGATGTATCGATGACTGACTTCATACAGTATCTTCTGGCGGGACTGGCGCTCGGTTCGATTTACTCGCTCATCTGCGTGGCGTTCGTGGTGGTTTATCGCGCCACGGGCGTGGTGAATTTTGCACAAGGCGGCCTCGTGGTGTTCGGGGCCTATAGCACGTATCAGCTGATTGCGTGGCAGTTGCCATTCGCGCTGGCGGTGCTGCTTGCGGCCGTTGTGACGGCGGGACTGGGTCTGCTCATTGAACGCTTTGTGTTGCGCCGTCTGGTCGGGCAGCCGGTGTTCGCGGCGATTCTCGTCACGCTCGGCTTGCTTTTTGTGCTTGAGCAGCTGTGCACCACCATCTGGGGGTACGATCTCCGCATACTCGGTGATCCGTGGGGCGTGCGGACGTGGCGAATCGCCGACGTGACCATCAGAGTGTCGGATGTGTGGACCATTGCCGCGTCCGTACTGGCGCTGGTGTCGTGCTTCCTCGTGTTTCGGTATTCCACGATCGGTATCGCCATGCGTGCCGCGGCGAGTGATCCCGAAGCAGCATTGGCGCACGGCGTGAGTCCGCAGATGATCCAGGGAATCGCGTGGGCGTTCGCCGGTGTGCTCGCGGTGGTGGCCGGTGTGTTCATCGGTGCCGGCTCGCGCGGGGTGGACCTCACCGTGAGTA
>Ga0105045_10003389_pt1 | contig 13668 bp, 11 predicted proteins | sample MAT02_FD_78089 | JGI IMG/M metagenome (GOLD analysis project Ga0105045, IMG submission 78089) | Freshwater microbial communities from Lake Fryxell liftoff mats and glacier meltwater in Antarctica - MAT-02 (megahit assembly) | ecosystem: Environmental > Aquatic > Freshwater > Ice > Liftoff...
CGGGCACCGCTGCGTCTACTGCGGTGGCGGCGCGACGACGGTCGACCACGTGATGCCCCGCAGCCGGGGCGGTCCGGACACCTGGGCCAACCTGGTCGGCTGCTGCGTGCGCTGCAACAACGTCAAGGGCAACCGGACATCGGAGGAGATGGGCTGGACCATGCGCTCGCGGCCGTACACGCCGCGAGGCTCGGCCTGGGTGGTCAAGGGAGCGGAGCAGCGTGACCCCGCCTGGGACGCGTTCCTGAGCCCGGTGGCGGCCTGACCCGGTTCGCCCTCGACGCCGCGGCCGGGGCACCATCGGTCGGATGACGACGACCCGACCCGAGCTGACCGGCACCTTCGGCATGGTGGCCAGCACCCACTGGCTGGCCACCGCGGTCGGGCAGTCGGTGCTCGAGCGAGGCGGCAACGCGTTCGACGCGGCCGCTGCGACGGGTTTCGCCCTGCAGGTCGTCGAGCCGCACCTGAACGGCCCGGCGGGCGAGGTCCCGATGGTCCTCAAGCCGGTCGGGGCACCCGTGCAGGTGCTGTGCGGGCAGGGTGTGGCCCCGGCGGCGGCCACGCCCGAGGCGTTCGCTGCGCTCGGCCTGGACCACGTGCCCGGCACAGGCCTGCTGGCGGCGACCGTGCCCGGGTCCTTCGGTGCGTGGGCCCTGCTGGTGTCCCGTTGGGGGACGTGGTCGGTCGCCGACGTCCTGGGGCCGGCGATCGAGCTCGCCGCTGACGGCGCCCCGGTGCTGGACCGGGTGTCGGCGACCATCGCCCGCACGGCGGAGCACTTCCGTGAGAGCTGGCAGCCGTCGGCCGAGGTCTACCTGGTGGGTGAGGGACCGGAGGGCGTCCCGCTGCCTGGTTCGCGGCTACGACTGACGGGGCTGGCGCAGACCTACCGCCGCGTGGTCGCCGAGGCGGGGACGGGGTCGCACGAGCAGCAGTGGGAGCGTGCGCACCAGGCCTGGTACGACGGGTTCGTCGCCGCCGCCGTGGACGAGTTCTGCTCGAGCACCAGCTGGCTCGACACCAGCGGACGCGTCCACGCCGGGCTGCTGCGCGGGCAGGACATGGCCGCCTGGCGCCCGGGTGTGGAGGAGCCGGCGACCCTGGAGCACCGCGGCGTCACGGTCTGCAAGACGGACACCTGGGGGCAGGGACCGGTCATGCTGCAGACCCTGGGCGTCCTGGACGCCCTGGGCGTGGGGGGCGCGGCCCTCAGCGACGCCGACGGCCGCGAGGACCCCGCCTGGTTGCACGCCTGGGCCGAGGCGACCAAGCTCGCGATGGCCGACCGTGAGGCCTGGTACGGCGACTCCGCCGACGACCCGGTCGCGGTCACCGACCTGCTGGACCGTGACTACCTGGCCGGCCGTGCATCGCTGGTCGGCGAGCGGGCCGACGCCGACCTGCGGCCCGGCTCGCCCGGTGGGCGCGCACCCCGCCTGGCGGCGATCGTGCTGGACCCCGCCGCCCCCGCCCGCGACGCGTCCTCAGCGCCCGGCGTCGGCGAGCCGACCGTCCAGCGCGACGGGTCGACCAGGGGCGACACGGTCCACCTCGACGTGGTCGACCGCTGGGGCAACATCGTGTCGGCCACGCCGAGCGGGGCGTGGCTGCAGTCCAGCCCCGTCGTTCCCGCGCTGGGGTTCCCGCTGGGGACCCGGGGCCAGATGTTCCGCGTCGAGCCGGGCCTCCCCGCGTCGTTGCGTCCCGGACGGCGACCGCGCACGACGCTGTCGCCGACGCTCGTGCTGCGCGACGGCGAACCGTGGCTGGCGTTGGGCACCCCGGGCGGTGACCAGCAGGACCAGTGGACGACGGTGTTCCTGGTCCGGGCGATCGCCGCGGCCGAGCACGGCCGACGGGTGGGCACCGGTCCCGGCCGGCTGACACCGCTGCAGTCGCTGCTGGACGAGCCCATGCTGCACAGCGACCACGCCCCCAGCTCGTTCCACCCGCGGTCGGCCGAGCCGAACGCGCTCGTCGTGGAGGACCGGATGCCCGCGCACGTCGTGCAGGACCTGCGCAGCCGCGGCCACGAGGTGACGGTGACGGGCGGCTGGCAGCTGGGGCGCACCTGCGTGGTGGGTGCGGAGGGCGGCTTCCTGCGGGCCGCGGCGAACGCCCGGGGCGAGCAGGGCTACGCCGCGGGACGCTGACGGAGGGGGCCGACGAGCCGGTCAGGAGACCGTCAGGGAGGTCTCGTCCTGCAGCAGCAGCCGGTCGACGGCGCCCTCGCCGTCGGACTCGTCGGGCACCCAGACCCGGAACGTGAAGCGGCCCGCGGGCAGCGCGACCGGGACATGGAAGCTGTCGAACGTCCCGTTGGCGCCCGTCTGCGCGATGCCGGAGGCCATGCGCGAGCCGTTCTGCAGCACCTCCCACATCAGGGTCCCCTCCGGGGCGGTCGCGACCCCGCTGAAGACCGTAGCGCCGCTGGTCGACGAGGCCGTGGACGTCCGACGGATCTGGACGTGGGCGCCGCCGGTGGGGGGCTCGACGACCTCGGGGCCTCGGCCGTCGCGGTAGACCACGAGCGTCGCACCGGCCGCGTCCTGCGACTCCACGAGGATCCGGGTCGTTCCCGAGGCCGTCGTCAGGCTGGTGCCGGGCGGCAGCGCCGAGCGCCAGTCCGACCCGCGTGCGCCGGTGGTGACGGAGCCGTCGAGCAGCAGCGACTTGCGGGCGTCGACGGGGGAGCGGCGGTGCACGACGACCCCCGCGTCCAGGCCCTTGTAGTTGCCGGTCAGCCACGCGTCCCAGCCCGACGCGGTGCGGTACTCCACGAAGTAGGCGCCGGCCGGGTCGTCGACGCGCAGGACCCGGAGGCCGTCGGAGCTCGCCGGGACCAGGTGGACGCGAACGGGCACCGAGGTCACGAGCTTCTCGGTCGACCGCAGCAGCCCCAGCGCGTCCGCGTGAGGAGCCGCGAGGGAGCCCAGGTGGCTCCAGGACACCCCCATCACGTCGTAGTAGTCGCGGTAGTCGTGGCTCGCGCAGCCGCTCTGCCAGGCGCTGCCGCTCCAGGTGCCGTCGGAGCGGCCGGTGCACAGCAGGCCGTCTGAGTGGCCCAGCCCCAGGTTGTGGCCGAGCTCGTGGGCGATGATCGGCACGGTGTTCAGGGAGACCCAGGACCGGCCGCCACCGTCCGGACCGCTGCCCACGGTGCCGAGGCCGGCGCTGCACCCGGCACCGGCGGGCAGGTAGACGAGCAGGTGTGCGCGCGCTCCCGCCTTCCAGCCGACCTTGGCGGCGACCTCGTCCCACAGGGCGAACGGGTCGGAGCAGTCGCGGCTCAGGCTCTGCCAGCCGTGCTGGGCCACGACCCGCACGCCCCGCTGGCCGCGGCTCTGCTGGCTCCAGAAGGTGCTGACGCCGCCGTTGACGCTCGCCGCGACGGCGGCCGTCGTGGTCGAGTCCTTGACGGCGCCCTTGGGGATCGCCAGCACGACGGTGACGTCGTGCGCCACGGCCGCGGCCGCGATGCCGAACACGTCCGTGCTGCCCTCGCCGAAGGTCACGGCCCCCTCGACCTGCTGAGCGGCTGCCACCTCGAGCACCGTCACGATCGGGTGCGGTGCGTCGACCGCCGGCGGCGCGGCCAGGTCGACCGTGATGGTGCTGCCGTCGCCGACGCCGAGGACGTCGGTCGGCGGCACCCGGTACGCCGCGGCGGGTGACTCGACCCAGACCTGCAGCTCTGCGGCCGCGGCCTCGCTGCGCGTGCCGTCCTCGTCGGCGTGGACCGTCGCGGGGTCGGTGACCTCGTCGAGTCGCTGCTCGGACCACAGCCGGACCAGGGTCCCGGTGACGACCCCGGGCGCGGGCGCCGGGACGGCGACCGGTGCCGTCCTGACGGGGGCAGGCGCGTCGGTGGGCGCGGCGGGAGAGTCGGGAGAGGTCGCGCCGGCCGGCGACGGGTCGGCGTCTGTCGGGTCGGTGAGGCGCGCCGTCCCGGCGGGGCCGGTCTGCGTGCGGACGGCGTCCGGGACCGCCGCGGCGTCGTCGACGCCGGCGCCGGACGGGGCGCCGTCGGTCATGGCGGCCCCGTCACCGGCCGGGACGCCCCGGACCTCGCGGGGCGACAGCAGCGGCGCCGCCGCGGCGTCCGCGGGCTGCGACAGCCTCAGGTCCGACGCGGCGACGGCGTCGTCGCCGGGGGTGGCCGTGGGCAGGAAGAGCGTGGCGCCGACCAGCACGGCGGCGAGGCCTGCGACGGCCTGACGGGAGCGCGGTCCAGGCCTGGGGGCGCCGCCCCTGGGTCGTGTCCGCACCTGTCGTCCTCTCGCCGGCCCGATCGCCCCGCGTCCTGCGGCGGGGTTCCGCAGGGTGCATCGGCGTCGCGGCGGACCTCACGTACGCAGCCCGGGGCCTGTCACCCGGACGGAGCAGTCGGTGTCACGCTGCGTCGAGAGGAGACGCCGCGGCCCGCGCGTGATGAGGTAGGGCCATGACACGCAGCGACGCCCTCGTCCTGTTCGGCGCCACCGGGGACCTGGCCTTCAAGAAGCTCTTCCCCGCCCTGTACGAGCTGGAGCTCAAGGGGCGGCTCGACATGCCGGTCATCGGTGTGGCGCTGAGCGAGGGCGACGACGAGACCCTGCGCGCCCGGGCGCGCGAGTCGGCCTCGACCCACGTCAAGGGGACCGTGCGCCCGGACGTGATCGACGCGCTCTGCGGCCGGCTGCAGTACGTGCAGGGCGACTACCTGAAGGACGACACCTACGTGCGTCTGGCCGAGGTGCTCGGTGACGCCCAGCACCCGGCGCACTACCTGGCCATCCCGCCGTCGCTGTTCCCGACCGTCATCTCCGAGCTGCGCGAGCACGAGCTGACCGGGGGCGCCCGCGTCATCGTCGAGAAGCCCTTCGGTCGGGACCTGGCCAGCGCCTGCGAGCTCAACGCGACCATCCGAGAGGTGTTCCACGAGGACCAGGTGTTCCGGATCGACCACTTCCTGGGCAAGGAGACGGTGGAGAACCTGCTGACCTTCCGCTTCGCCAACTCCCTGTTCGAGCCGGTGTGGAACCGCGACAAGGTCGCCAGCGTGCAGATCACCATGTCCGAGGACTTCGGGGTCGCCGGGCGCGGGTCGTTCTACGACTCCGTCGGCGCCGTCCGGGACGTGGTCCAGAACCACCTGCTGCAGATCGTCTGCGTGCTGGCCATGGAGCCGCCGGCCGGGGGCGGGGCGGAGGCGCTGCGCGACGAGAAGGTCAAGGTGCTCCGGGCCACCCGCAGCATCACCCCCGACGACGTCGTGTACGGGCAGTTCGACGGCTACCTGGACGAGACCGGCGTGGCGCCGGACTCGCAGGTGGAGACGTACGCGGCGCTGCACCTGCAGATCGACTCCTGGCGCTGGTCGGGGGTGCCGTGGTTCATCCGCACCGGTAAGCAGATGACCAGCACCGCGCTGGAGGCCGTCATCGAGCTCAAGCCGACGCCGACCCTGCTGTTCGCAGGCGAGGCCGCGCCGCGACCGCACCCCAACCTGATCCGGTTCCGCCTGGGCGGCGACGGCGGGGTGTCGGTGTCGATCGAGGCCAAGCGGCCCGGTCGGACCTTCGCCACCAAGCCGATCGCGCTCAAGGTCGACTTCGAGTCCAGCCTCGGGGAGTCCGACGACCCCTACGAGCGGCTGCTGGAGGACATCCTCGACGGCAACTCCCGCCGGTTCGCGCGCCAGGACACGGTCGAGGAGGCCTGGCGGGTGGTGGAGCCGCTGCTGGGCGCCAGCATCCCCGTCTACCCCTACGAGCCCGGTGGCATGGGGCCCAACGAGGCCTCACGGCTGCTGTCGTCCGGGCTGCACTGGTACGACCCCGAGAAGCGGTGACCCGTAAGGCTTGACCCAGACGTGAGGTCAGCGACCAGGCTCGGGTCCGGGAGGTGGACACCGTGTCCACCTCGCGGACGCGGCCGTACCATCGGCGCATGCCCATCGACCCGTGGGGATTCACCAAGACGCCCCGTCAGGACATCCCCAAGCGTCCTGTCGAGCTGCGCCTGCGTGACTTCGACCCTGTCTACGCCCGCCAGCAGGAGGACGTCGTCCGCCAGCAGGCGTCCCGCTGCATGGCCTGCGGCGTGCCGTTCTGCCACCAGGGCTGCCCCCTCGGCAACCTGATCCCGGAGTGGAACGAGCTCGTCCTGGACGCCGACTGGAAGCGGGCCATCGACCGGCTGCACGCGACCAACAACTTCCCGGAGTTCACCGGATGGCTGTGCCCGGCGCCCTGCGAGGCCGCCTGCGTGCTGGCGATCAGCGACGACCCGGTCTCGATCAAGCAGATCGAGCTCTCGATCATCGACAAGGCCTGGGACTCCGGCTGGGTGGTGCCGCAGCCGCCCGAGCGGATGACCCCGCACACCGCCGCCGTCGTGGGCTCCGGCCCTGCTGGTCTGGCCGCCGCGCAGCAGCTGACCCGGGTCGGCTGGACCGTCGTGGTCTACGAGCGCTCCGACGACGTGGGCGGCCTGCTCCGCTACGGCATCCCCGACTTCAAGATGCCCAAGCGCGCCATCGACCGCCGCATCGAGCAGATGCGGGCCGAGGGCACCAGGTTCGTCACCGGAGTGGAGGTCGGCTCCGACGCGATGCGGGTCGACCGGCTGCGCCGCAAGTTCGACGCGGTGGTGCTCGCGGTCGGTGCGCTGAAGCCCCGTGACCTGCCCGTCGAGGGTCGCGAGCTGGACGGTGTCCTGCAGGCGATGGACTACCTGCCCGAGGTCAACCGCTACGTCGCCGGCAAGGCCGAGGAGGTCCCGGTGTCCGCGAGGGGCAAGCACGTCGTGGTCATCGGCGGCGGCGACACCGCTGCGGACTGCCTGGGCACCGCCAACCGGCAGGGTGCGGAGTCGGTGACGGTGCTGGACCACAACCCGACCCCGCCCGTGGTCCGAGACCAGGTGTCGAACCCCTGGCCGCAGTGGAACCGGGTGCACCGCCAGGGCCCCGCCCACGAGGAGGGCGTCGTCGAGTCCTGGGCGACGCAGACCGTCGAGTTCGTCGGTGATCCGTCGGGGAAGGTCACGCACGTCCGGGTCCGCACCGTGGAGCGCACGTTCGACGAGAACGGGCTGCGTTCCTTCAGCCCCGTCGAGGGCTCCGAGCGGGACCTGCCCGCGGACCTGGTGCTGCTGGCGACCGGGTTCGTCGGGACCGGGGCCGACGACCTGCTGGGCGCGGCCGGCATCGACGTGTCCGGCGAGCGGGGGACCGTCGGGGTCGACGACCGCTGGCGCACCGGCGCCGACGACGTGTTCGCCTGCGGCGACGCCACGCGCGGGGCGAGCCTCGTGGTGTGGGCCATCGCCGACGGTCGCGCCTGCGCGGCCGCGGTGGACGCCGCCGTGCGCGGCAGCACCCGGCTGACCGCCCCCGTCGGACCGCGCGACCGCGCGCTGTGAGGGTGGCACGCTCGTCCGGCGGCACCGCGGCCACCGCGGCACAGGCCGACGCGCCGGCCGACCCGGCCGAGCACCGCGTGCTCGCGGCCGTCCTGATCGGCTCCGGGGCGCTGCACCTGCTCCGGCCCCGGGTGTTCGACTCGATCGTGCCGCCCTGGCTGCCGCCGTCGCGGCGGTTCTGGACCGTGGCCAGCGGGATCGCCGAGCTCGGCGTCGGGCTGGCGGTGTCGCAGCCCCGGACGCGTCGGGTCGGTGGCTACGCGGCCGCGGGCCTGTTCATAGCGGTGTTCCCCGGCAACCTCTGGATGGCGTGGCTGTGGCGGCGCAAGCCCCTGCCGTACCGGGTGGGGGCGATCGCTCGGCTGCCGCTGCAGGTGCCCCTGGTCGCGTGGGGGCTACGCGTCGCCCGTTCGGCCGCCCCAGGCCGCTGACGGCTTGGCCGTGGCCAGCACCACCACGGCCACGGCGGGTGCGACCGCGGCGAGCGCGAGCGCGCCCGGCAGGGTGAGCAGGTCGCCGAGGCCGCCGACGACCGCCGACCCGAGCCCCGACCCGGTGAAGAACACCAGCGTGAACAGCCCTAGGGCCGCACCGCGGACCTCGCCCGGCACCGCGGCCGCGACCGCGCCGACCAGCGACGGCTGCGCGAGCGCGTAGCCGGTCGACAGCCCGACGAACCCCAGCCCGGCCAGCCACGGCGAGACACCGACCGCGGCCGCGACCAGCGCCCCGATCGTCGACAGCACCAGCCCCAGCACCGCGGTGCCGCGTCGGCCGAGCCGCGCCACGACACGGGCCCCGTTGAACGACACGGCGGCTCCCATCAACGCCCCGGGCAGCAGGAGCAGCCCGTTCTGCATCGGGTCCCATCCTTGCCCGGCCAGCACCAGCGGGACGGCCACCAGCCCGGCGAAGTAGACGACCGGCATCGCTGCCGCCGCCACCCCCGCCCGGACGACCACGTCCTCGCGGACCACGTCCAACGGCACGAAGCCGCGCGGGTGACGACGCACCCTGAGCGCGACCAGGCCGATCAGGGGCACGGCGAGCGCCGCCGCGACCACCGTCAGCGGCCCCGGCTGCCCGACGGTCTGGACGGTGACCAGCACGGCCGCGGCGGAGCCGGCGACCAGCCCGGCGCCCAGGGCGTCCACCCGTGCGCCGGTACCCCGGGACGGTGCCAGCGTGTACGCGACGGGCAGCAGCGCCAGGGCGAGGACGGGCAGCAGCACCGACCCGCGCCAGCCGACCAGGACGCCGATCGTGCCACCGAGCAGCGGGCCCAGGCTGGTCAGGACGAGGACGACGGAGTTGGACCGGCCCAGCGCCACCGAGCGCTCCGACCCGGAGTACCGGGCCGACAGGGTCGTCGTCGTCAGCACCGGGATCGCCCCCGCGCCCAGGCCCTGCAGCAACCGGCCCAGCAGGAGCAGCTCGAAGGACGGCGCGAGCGAGGACAGGCCCGCACCGACCGCCAGCATGATCCCGCCGACCAGGAACGGCGTCCGCGTGCCGACGGAGTCCGCGACCCGGCCCCAGACGGCGGTGGAGGACGCGAGCGCCAGGGCGAAGGACGTGAGGATCCACGCGCTCCCGGCCGTGGACAGCGAGAGCTCTTCCGACAGCGGGCCCAGGACCACGCTGGTGGCCGAGGTACCCATCCCTGCCAGGCCCCAGAGGACCCCGAGCCCGACGGCCGCCCGGGTCGGGGACCACCCTGGCCCGACGTCGGCCGGTGCTGGGCTCGAGGGGGGACCGGCCCGTCCGTCGCTCGACCTCACGCGGTGGTCCTCACGCGGTGGTCCTCATGAGCACCATCCTGGGTCCTAGGTCCTGCACCGGCCCGCCGGGCTGCGGCATCCTCGTGGGGTGCAACCGACAGCGGCCACCGATCGGTCCTCCTCCGACTCCTCGTCCTCCACCGGCGACGGACGCCCTTTGGTCTGCGTCGTCGGTGCGGGACCTGGTCTCGGCCTCGCCTCCGCCCGAGCGTTCGCCGCCGCCGGGTACGACGTCGCCCTCCTGGGCCGCCGTGAGGGGACGCTGACCGACCTGGCGGCGCAGGTGGAGGCCGACGGGCACGGGATCGACGTGGGGTACGCCGCGGTCGACGTCGCCGACGAGGCCGCCCTGCACGCCGCCGTGGAGCGATTCGTCGACCACGGCGGGCGAATGGACGTGCTGCACCACAACGTCAGCGTGTACCGCCCGGGCGGGATCACGCAGACGAGTGCGGCCGACCTGCTTGCCGACGTCGCCGTCGGCGCGGGCAGCCTGCTCACTGCGGTGCGCGCGGCCCTGCCCGCGCTGACGCGATCGGCCGGCAGCGTCGTGGTCACCGGTGGTGGTGCTGCCGACCGGCCCATGCCCGGTGCCCTCACCCTCGGTGCGCAGAAGGCCGCGGTGCGGGCGCTCCTGCTGGGGATGGCGCCCGAGCTGGCCGAGGCCGGCGTGCACACGGCCACCCTGACCGTGCGCGGCACCCTCGCTCCGGGCACGCCGTTCGCCCCCGACCTGGTCGCGGTGCGGCTGCTGGCGCTGGCGGAGCAGCGTCACCGACCTCGCGGGGAGTGGACCGTGCTGCACGACTTCACCGGTGGTGGGCCCGATGGGGCGACGTCGGGCGACCTCGATGCGGACGAGCCGGGCGACGACCTGACCGACGTGCTGGCCCAGCCGTCGTGACCGTGCAGACGCAGCCGTCGTGACCGTGCAGACGCAGTCGTCGTGACCGCACAGGTGAAGGAGCACGAGGCCGGCCCGGTCGGTGCCGCAGCGCCCGCGTTCGCCCGCCTGCTGCCGTGGTTGCTGACCGTCGGCGGTGCGCTCGGCCTGGTGGCCGCCCTCGACCTGACCTACGAGCGGCTGCAGCTGGCGCTGGACCCCTCCTACGTGCCGACCTGCTCCATCAACCCGCTGCTGGACTGCGGATCGGTGGCCAGCTCCGACCAGGCGAGCGCGTTCGGCGACTTCCCGAACACCCTGCTGGGTGTGGTGTCGTTCTCGGTGCTGACCACCTTGGGTGTGCTGCTGCTGCTGGGGGTGCGGCTGCCCCGGCCGGTCCGCTGGGGGCTGCAGGTCGGGGCGCTGCTCGGGGCGGTGTTCGTGCACTGGCTCATCGACGTCAGCGTGTTTCAGCTGGGGGTGCTGTGCCCGTACTGCATGGTCGTCTGGTCGGTGACGATCCCGATCGCCTGGTACGTCACGCTCGCCCATGCGGCGGACGGGTTGTTCGGCGAGCGCGTGGCGGGCAGCGCGGCCGTGCGGACGCTGCGCCTGGTGCACGTGGCCCCGGTTCTGCTGTGGTTCGCGGGCGTGGCCGCGCTGATCGGGGTGGTCTTCGCCGAGCAGTGGGCAGCGATACTGTGAGCGTGCGGTCGGTCCGGTGGCGCAGCGCTCAGCCGGGCCGGTTGACCGCGGCCCGCTCGCGCCGCAGCCTGGACCGGCGCCGTGAACCCCGCACCAGCACGACGACGAGCACGACGAGCAGCAGCAGGATCCCCACGGGCAGCAGCAGCGCCGCCAGTGACAGCCCGACGGCGAGCGCGTCCTCCGCGGTCGAGGCCACCGGCGCGCCGACCCCGGCGGTCGTCGCGTTGACGACGGTCCGGCCGCCGGCCTTGAGCAGGTGCACGGCCAGTGCGACCCCGGCCCCGAGCAGCACCGGGACCCAGTCGCCGGAGCTCAGCCACCGTGACGGGTCCTGCACCAGCGAGGCCTGGTCGGTCCCGGCGCCCACGACCAGGCCGCCGGACACCGGGCGCACGACGGTCTGCAGCAGGTCGTTGACGTGGTCGACGCCGGGGATCTTGTCGGCCGTGACCTCGAGGACCAGCAGCACGCCGATGATGCCCAGCGCCCACGGGTCCTGCAGCCACGCCCACGCCGACGGCAGCTGGACCAGGTCCGTCCACCGCGCGAGCAGCCCGAGCGTCAGAAGCGGGATGTAGGCGTTCAACCCCGCCGCCGACGCCAGCCCCAGCCCCGTCAGCAGCTCCACGCGCCCAGGCTAGGCCCGGGCGCCGACCCGGCTGGTCGAGAAGCCGGTTTCCTGCTTCCCTGCGGGCCCAGGACCGTCACAGACCGGCTTCTCGAAGGGCCAGGGACGGTCAGAGGCGGCCGGCGTCGATGATGCGGCGGAGGAACTGCTGGGTGCGGGGGACGACCGGGTCGGCCAGGACCTGCTCGGGTGGGCCCTCCTCGCAGACCCGGCCCTGGTCCAGGAAGCAGACGTGGTCCGCGACCCGCCGCGCGAAGCCCATCTCATGGGTGGCCATCAGGATCGTGAGGCCGTCCTGGGCCAGCTCGCGCACCAGGGCCAGGACCTCACCGACCAGCTCGGGGTCCAGTGCGGAGGTGACCTCGTCCAGCAGCAGGACGCGCGGTTCGACCGCGATGGCGCGGGCGATGGCAGCCCGCTGCTGCTGCCCGCCGGACAGCCGGTCCGGGTAGGCGTCGGCCTTGTCGAGCAGACCGACCCGGGTCAGCAGCTCCTCGGCACGGGCGTCTGCCTCGGCGACCGAGGCGCCGTGCACGACCCGCGGGGCGAGCGTGATGTTCTGCCGCACCGTCATGTGGGGGAACAGGTTGAACCCCTGGAACACCACGCCGAAGCGGCTGCGCACGGTGTCGGCGTCGACCGTCGGGTCGCTGATGTCCTGGCCGTCCAGCAGCACCTGCCCGTCGGTGATGGGCTCCAGCAGCGCAGCGCAGCGCAGCAGCGTCGACTTGCCGGAGCCGGACGAGCCGATCAGGGCGACGACCTCGTGCTCGCCGACCGTGACGTCCACGCCGTGCAGGACCGGGGTGTCGTCGTAGTGCTTGACCAGACCACGCACGTCCAGCACGACGTCGCGGTCCCGGGTGGGGCCCTGCGGCAACGAGAGCGCGCTCACAGCACCCCGCCGGCCTGCTCGCGTCGAGCGGCTCGGGCGGTCACCCAGTCGGCCAGGCGGGCCGTCGGCACCGACAGCGCGACGAACAGCAGCGCCGCCACGACGTACGGCGTGAAGTTGAAGGACTCCAGCGCCCCGATCTGCGCCGCCCGGACCGCGTCGACCGCACCCAGCAGCGAGATCAGGCCCACGTCCTTCTGCATCGCGACGAAGTCGTTGAGCAGTGGCGGGGTCACCCGGCGAACCGCCTGCGGCAGCACCACCAGCCGCATCGACTGCGCGTAGGACAGCCCGAGCGAGCGCGCCCCGAGCCGTTGGCTGGGGTGGACGGTGTCGATGCCGGCGCGGAACACCTCGGACACGTAGGCGGAGTACGTGAGCACGATGGCGGCGGTGCCCAGCACCACGGAGCTGATCCGGCCGTCGGTGAAGCGCAGCGCCGGGACGCCGAAGCCCACCAGGTAGAGCAGGACGATGAGCGGTACGCCGCGGAAGAAGTCGACGTAGACCGTGGCCACCAGGCGCAGCGGCAGCCACACCGGGCCGCGCAGGGTCCGGACCACGGCGAGCAGCAGGGCCACGACGACGGTCAGCACCGCGGCGACCGCCAGCACCCGCAGGTTGAGCCACAGCCCGCGCAGGATGTCCGGCAGGTACTCCCAGGCCACGTCGGGGTCGAAGAACGACTCCTGCACCCGCGGCCAGCCGGGGGCGTTGGTGACGGAGACGTACAGCAGCACGGCGAACGCCAGCGTGCTGCCCAGCGCGGTCAGGGTGGACCGGCGCGAGCGACGGGCACGCACGCCACGCCGCTCGAGCTCCAGCGGGGTCGGCCGGTAGGTTCCGGCCGACCCCGTCACGGCTGTGCTCACCCGAGCTCGGGGGCCCCGGCGACGTCGGCGAGCCACTCCGACTGCAGCGCGTCCAGCGTCCCGTCGGCCTCGAGGGCGTCCACGGCCTGGGTGACGCAGTCGGTGAGCGGGCTGCCCAGGTCGAGCACCATGCCGAGCTGCTCGGGGTCGGAGCCGGTCTCGGGCAGCTGGCCGAGGATGACCCCGTCCTCGAGCTGGGCCCCGACGGCGAAGAACGCCGACGGCAGGTCCAGCACGATGGCGTCGACCTGGCCGTTGGCCAGCGCGGTGACCGCGTCCTCGTTGCTGTTGAAGACCGCCGGCTGCAGGGTCGGGGCGACCGTCTCCACGAGCACGTCCAGGCTGGTGGTGCCGACCTGCGCGCCGAACAGCAGCTCGCCCATCTGCTCGAGCCCGGTCAGCCCGGCCGCGACGCTGCCCTCGGTCGTGACGACGGCCTGGCGGACGTCGTAGTAGGAGGACGAGAAGTCGACGGCCTGGCGACGCTCGTC
>Ga0105045_10003390_pt1 | contig 13666 bp, 9 predicted proteins | sample MAT02_FD_78089 | JGI IMG/M metagenome (GOLD analysis project Ga0105045, IMG submission 78089) | Freshwater microbial communities from Lake Fryxell liftoff mats and glacier meltwater in Antarctica - MAT-02 (megahit assembly) | ecosystem: Environmental > Aquatic > Freshwater > Ice > Liftoff...
AATTCTCATTTAGAAAACAGGAACTTTTATTCAGTAAAATCTACGTTTTTTACACTCTTTTAGATTGATTATCAATAATTTATAATCAAAATTTAGAAATACAAAATTTTTAAATAAAAGAAAAAGTAAGTGCCCAGTTTTGTACCCGCTTGTAAATTAAAAAATGGCAAAAGAAAATCTAAGCATTCCCCGCGGCACACGTGATTTTGGACCTCAGCAAATGATGGTGAGAAACCATATTTTTTCTACCATTCGCTCTGTATTTGAGCAGTTTGGCTTTGCGCCTTTGGAAACCCCGTCAATGGAAAACCTTAGTACCCTAACTGGAAAATATGGGGATGAAGGCGACCAACTCATATATAAGATACTGAACTCAGGCGACTTTCTGTCTGAAGTGCGTTCCAATGATTATGAAAAAGGGCACAAATTGATGCTGAGAAAAGTTTCGGAAAAAGCACTTCGATACGACCTCACCGTTCCCTTGGCCAGATATGTGGTTATGAATCGGAATACACTCACTTTTCCATTCAAACGCTACCAGATACAACCCGTCTGGCGGGCAGATAGACCCTCTTTTGGGCGTTATCGGGAATTTTACCAATGCGATGCCGATGTGGTTGGAACCAAATCACTCATTTGTGAAGTGGAAATCATGCAAATGATAAGCGCTGTGATGAATGGCCTGGAAATCAACGACTTCATTATTAAAATAAACCACCGGCAGATTTTGGCTGGACTGGCAGATTTTTGTGGGGCCGCTGGCAGAGAAGCCGATATGAGTGTAAGTCTGGATAAATTAGACAAAGTAGAATGGAAAGTAGTGGCTGATGAACTTTTGCAAAAAGACTTTTCTTCTGAATTTGTTACAAAATTAGAACATCTCAGAACTGGCATCATTGGCTTTTTATCTAATGAATATCAGCAACTTAGAGAAGAGCTCAAGAGCAATGACCTAGCTAGCAAAGGTTTTTCGGAGTTGGATTCTATTGTCAATTTACTCCAAGGCTTTCCAGAAGTTTTAGAAAAAATGCGCTTTGATTTGAGTTTGGCCCGGGGACTTTCCTATTACACAGGTCCTATTTTTGAAGTGGTTCCACAAGGAGTAAAAGTGGGAAGCATCTCAGGAGGCGGTCGTTATGATGAACTAACTTCTGTGTTTGGTGTAGAAGGAATTCCAGGTGTGGGTTTTTCTTTTGGCATAGATCGGGTTTACGATTTACTTTCCGAGCTAGGCAAAACTACCGGAATGCCAGCTTCGGCTTCCAAGGTTTTGGTTGTCCTTTTTGATGAGCAGCAAATTCCATTTTATTTGAATCTTTTGGCTTCCTTGCGAAATGCTGGTATTTCGTCTGAATTGTATCCCGATCCGGTTAAATTAAAAAAGCAATTTGCCTATGCAGACGCCAAACTAATTCCTTTTGTAATAGTAGCGGGCGAAGATGAAATCAAAGAAAATCTATTGACTTTAAAGGACTTAGCAACAGGAACTCAGGAAAAATTGAGCCTTGAAAATCTGATTTCCAAATTACTTTTATGAGAAAATAAATAGGATATTTTTATCCTATTCACCTCTTAATCTTTGTCTTTCTTCCTGACTGCCAATTTTTCTACGACTTGGTTTAAAATCGTTTTTTCCAAAATTCATGGAAAAACCAACTTTGAATAAGCGGCTATCGTTTCCGCCCCAAACGGTCATGTTAATCCCTCCAAAATTGCTTATTCCTTTCCACCTTTGGGAGAGAAATATGTCAGTAATATTGAGAGAAACCGTTCCCTTTCCTTTCAATACCTTCTTTGAAATACCAGCCTCCACAAACCAAAATGCTCTGTTTCTGAAGGTTCCGCCCCATATATTGGGTGAACTGTAGGAGCCGGAAACCTGTAAGGAGACCTTTTTGGGCAAGGTAAAACTGTGTTGCATATAAATGCTGTAATAATCAACAGGCAGTCTCAGCACTTTGCCTGCCCCAAAATCTGCCTCATATTCCTGGTGGTTGAAAGTGAAATTGACAAATCCATTCCACCAGTTTCTGATCGGAATTGGGCTACTCAGATTAAATGAAATGGTTTTGACATCGGCGAGATTTCTCCTGGTCAGGAAAGTTCGATTCCCTGAAGAATCGATCAATCTTGCAAAAAAATCTGTGGTGTGGCTATAACCCAAAGAGCTGGAAACCATAGACATAAAAGTATGAGACAGCTGAAAATTATTTGTAAACTGTGGGTTGAGAAAGGGATTTCCCTGTTCATAACTCAGCTCATCCAGTTTATATTGAAAGGGATTGAGAAAGCGATAAACGGGCCTGTCCACCCGCCGGCTATAATTGACACTGAAGCTATGATTTTTGTTGATGTTGTACGTAATGCCAGCACTAGGGAAAAAATTGCTATAATTTCTTTTTACCAAACTATCACCATCCGAAAGCTCAGTTTGAAGGTCGCCTTCTGAATGTGTATATTCATATCTGAGTCCGGCTAAAACCAACCATTGCTCATTAAAAGAATGCTTGAAAGAAACGTAACCAGCAGCTACTCTTTCCAGATATGAGAAATTACTACTTTGGGTCAAATCTTTTTCGTTCAAACCCCCAATCCGATTAAACAAACTGAACTCATTGTCTGTCAATACATTTGAAAACTTATATCCAAAACCCAAAGTGGATTTTTTTATTGTCTTCTCCACATCCGTTTTGAGGGTCCAGATAGAAATATCTACTGGTGTGTTCAAACCAAAAGATTTATCAACAGTAGATGGCTCAGGCAATATATTTCTGTAAAAATTTGGTTGATTGGTTTGATTCGCCAACTTGTAAAAGCCATAATTTCCATCTGTAGTAATCTCTAAACCTATGGTATCCTTATAGTTATGATTAATATTCAGGTTGCCCGTAGTATTGGTTTTCTTTCCCAGATTGCTTGCTTCCAACAAAGAATATGGCTCAGCACCAATATTTGAAATAAAGTTTCCAGAGAAAGCATCAGACTTATTGTTGGTGAAATTTCCATCCGACATCACGCTGATGGTGTGGCGTTTGCTTATTGTCCAATCCATTCCCAGCTTAGCATTGTGTCCAAGTCTGCGCTCAAACGAGTTGGTTTTTTGAATATAACTTTGCTCAGATTGTATTCTATCAATATTCATAAAACTCCAGCCTTTGGCATAGTCAAAGCCATAAGTGGCGAATACATTTATCTTTTTACCACCAAAATTAAGATTTAAAGAGTGGTTGGTTTTGTTGTAATTATTTTCATTCGCAAGTCCAGTTGAAAATCCAGAACTTATGGTTCCATTCATTCCTCTTTTCTGATTTTTTTTAAGCCGTATATTGATAATTCCAGCATTGCCCGCTGCATCATATTTGGCCGATGGGTTGGTAATAATTTCAATAACATCAATCTGGCCGGAAGGTATGGTTTTGAGCCAGTTAGCCAGATCCTTTTCAGAAAGTGGGGATTGCCTGCCATCTATATAAATCAAAAGTCCGCTTTTCCCTTGCAAAAAAATCTGATCGTCCTGATTCACCATAACATTAGGCGATTTTCTCAAAACTTCAAGTGCATTGCTATTGATCATCAAAGGATTATTATCCACATTTACTATCAGTTTATCTGGCTGAACTGTTATAAATGGTTTTGTACCAATTATGCTTACTTCTTTCAAATTGACCTCAGATGGTGCCATAATAAAAGCTCCGGCTACCAGTTCTTCCCCAGTCTTCACTTCTAAATCGGGACTTCTAAATCGGTTGAAACCAAGCATACTGCCTTCAATAAAATATTTTCCTGCGCCAATTCCCATAAAATCAAAATTGCCGTTTTCCCTTGATACTGATAGTTTTACAACACTACTATCTGCTAAAAGCCTTAAAACTAAATTGACAAAGCCAACTGGTTTTTTATCAATGTCAGAAAGACTACCTGAAATTTTTGCTGTGTTCTGTGCTTTACTAAAAAAAGAATTTATGAGAAAGACCAAACTGAGTATGGTCAGATATTTAAAGTTCATGGATTGAATGATACCAGATGTAAAGATTAGAAAACTATATTATTTCCAGACGTACTCAGGTTTTAAGTGTAAGAATCAGGTTTAAGTTGATAAAAAAGATTGTTGAATGGTAGCCATAAAATCTGGAAACCATGATTTACGTATGGTTTAAGAAATAAAAAAACCGCCTTCATTTTACTGAAAGCGGTTTATCAAAAACAATAATCTAATACTAAGAAGCCTTTTCGTTTTTAACGATGCTAATTTTTAGCTCATCCTTACCTTCTTCATGATCGGCCATAATGATGTCGTCCTGAGACATTTCACCTTTTAAAATTTCTTCTGCTACGAGATCTTCCAGGTATTTTTGGATAGCTCTGTTCAAAGGTCTGGCACCATATTGTTTGTCGTAACCTTTATTTGCCAAAAAGTCTTTTGCCTTTTCTGTCAATTCTACTTTGTAGCCAAGTGTTTGAATTCTTTCAAAAACTTTAGCCAAAGAAAGATCGATAATCTTATGAATATCCGCTCTTTCAAGAGAGTTGAAGACAATCACATCGTCCAATCTATTCAAAAATTCTGGTGAAAAAGCTTTTCGCAATGCACTTTGAATGGTGGCTTTCATCTGGTCATCTGCATTTTCTCTTTTTGCAGAAGTACTAAATCCGATTCCGGTTCCAAAATCTTTCAGGTCTCTTGCACCGATATTGGAAGTCATAATGATAATTGTATTTCTGAAATCAACTCTTCGGCCTAAACCATCGGTTAAAATACCATCATCCAGCACTTGAAGCAAAATATTAAATACATCAGGGTGTGCTTTTTCTATTTCATCCAAAAGGACAACAGAATATGGTTTCCTTCTGATTTTCTCTGTCAATTGACCTCCTTCTTCATACCCAACATATCCTGGAGGTGCTCCTACTAATCGGGACACAGAAAATTTCTCCATGTATTCGCTCATATCAATCCGGATTAAAGAATCGTCTTTATCAAAAAGATAGGTTGCCAATACTTTTGCCAATTCTGTTTTACCTACCCCTGTCGGGCCAAGAAAAATAAATGAACCAATTGGTTTTTTAGGATCTTTTAACCCTACTCTGGTTCTTTGAATGGCTTTTGTAAGTTTGATAATGGCTTCATCCTGACCAATTACTTTTCCTTTTAAATCCTGAGCCATGGTTAGCAATTTCTGGCCTTCAGATTTGATAATTCTGTTTACCGGAATGCCCGTCATTTGACCGATTACCTCAGCAATATTGGACTCTTCCACCGTGTATCGTTTGGTTTTTGTTTCCTCTTCCCAACGTACCTTGGCTTGCTCCAATTGATCCAGAAGCTTCTTTTCCTTGTCTCTCAACAAGGCAGCCTCTTCGTATTTCTGACTTTTAACTACCCTGTTTTTATCCTTTTTAATATTCTCAATGGCTTCCTCCAGAACTATAATGTCCTGTGGCACATTAATGTTGTTGATGTGAACTCTGGCACCAGCCTCGTCCAATACATCTATGGCTTTATCTGGTAAAAAACGATCGGATATATATCTTTCTGAAAGTTTTACACAAGCTTCTACAGCCTCTTTTGTATAATTTACATGATGATGGCTTTCGTATTTATCTTTGATATTGTCCAGAATCTGGATAGTTTCTTCAATGGTAGTTGCATCAATCAAAACCATTTGAAAACGACGGGCAAGCGCACCATCTTTTTCAATGTACTGTCTGTACTCATCAAGCGTAGTTGCGCCTATACATTGTATATCTCCTCTGGCAAGTGCTGGTTTAAACATATTGCTGGCATCTAAAGAACCAGAAGCCCCACCGGCACCCACAATTGTATGGATTTCATCTATGAACAAAATCACTTCCGGTGATTTTTCAAGCTCACTCATTACGGCTTTCATTCTTTCTTCAAACTGTCCACGGTATTTTGTACCCGCAACCAGTGAAGCAAGATCAAGCGTAACAACCCTCTTGTTAAACAAAACACGTGAAACCTTTTTCTGAATAATTCTGAGTGCAAGTCCTTCTGCAATAGCAGTTTTACCAACACCTGGTTCACCAATGAGAATTGGGTTATTTTTCTTTCTTCTTGAAAGAATTTGTGCTACCCTTTCAATTTCTTTTTCTCTACCTACTATCGGATCAAGTTTTCCATCTTCAGCCATTTTGGTAAGATCGCGACCGAAATTGTCTAAAACGGGTGTTCTGGATTTTTCTGCGCCTACCTTAGCCTGCTCTTTTCCTTGAGAGCCATAGCTCCCGGAGCCTTTTTCATCGCCTTCGTCTTCCGTATCGGAAGATGCTTTTGGTGAATCTGGCGCAATAGAAGTTGATGTTGAATGGTATTCCAATGTTTCTTTTACCAGGTCATAGTTGACATCGAACCTATTTAGAATCTGAGTGGCCAGATTGTCATTGTCTCTCAAAATAGAAAGCAACAAATGCTCTGTACCAATTAACTCGGATTTAGAAATTCTAGCCTCTAAATAGGTGATTTTCAGGACCTTTTCTGCCTGTTTGGTGAGCGGAATATTGGAAAGGTTTTTTACATTACCAGTTGCTGTACTTTTGGTAGCTCTTTCAATGGTGACCCGAAGCTCATCCAAAACGATACCGAGTTTTTGCAAAATGGCGATGGCAATTCCTTCTCCCTCCCTGATCATTCCAAGAAGTAAATGTTCGGCTCCAATATATTCATGACCCAGCCGGAGGGCCTCCTCCCGGGAAAGCGAAATCACTTCCTTTACCCGATTCGAAAACTTAGCATCTGCCTTCATAAATCTCTTTTATTTGTTGTAAATAAAAACCTAAAAATAATTCAAAATTGCTTCTTATCGAAGCTTCATATCTGACGTAATAAACGTGCAAAAGATTCATACAGTTTTGCGAATTCCAAAATTAGGTCCCGCACAAAATAATGCATCCCACACACTAAGCCCAGAAACAAATTCCTGTCCAAAAACCTGGGTATATCTTTGTGGCTCTGGTTGGCCACTTATATCCTGTTTATCAGACACTGGTAACACCTCTCCTGGTTGGAAATCTACCAAATTTTGCGCCAAAATGACTGAAATTTTTTTAATAGGAAAATATTGTTTGCAAATCCAACCCAAAACAGGAACGGAAAAATCTGTTAAATATTGCGGAGAACTGTAAAATAAATTTTTTATTTCTTCCTGAAAGTATTCAAAATAGGGCGATCTGCCGTAACAAGACTGCAGTGAACGCCAATGTTGATGTTGCCATTTCTGCATATAATCAATCTTAATTTCTGAAACCGGGCTTCCTTTTGGATGTTTTTTAACAGGAATGGAAAGGTGAAAAATGCCATTTGGGCCCAGAATTTTCATTTGGGTTAGTTTGCCTGCTCTTTCAAAAGGGTAATTGCAATTTATCTGAATTTCGGTTTGAAAATTTAATTCATTCAAATCTTCAAGATCTGGCGCATATAAAGGCGGAATCACAATTAAACGAATGGTACTTGTTAAATGAATTGGTTTCCAAATGAAGGCTTTATTATTGACTTATTCCAAATTTGAATTTTGCACTTTTTCTTGATCAGCAGTCAAAAAAAAATGGAGGCCATTTTCATGATCTCCATTGAATCTTATATATGTCAAAAAACTGAAGTACTATTTTTTGTTTCCAGATTTCTTAGCAGGAGTACTTGCTGGTGAAGCTTTCGGCGAAACTGGTCCTGGAGCTGTTCTTGGCTCGTCCATTTTGGTTTCACCGGCAGCAGGGGCTTTGATTCCCAATTTATCCAATACTAAATCTGTGATATCTGATTGTTCCTCAGCATACAACAATACCTGGTCAGAATTGAAAACATGGGTAAAATCATTGGCTTTTGAAACTTCGTTCACTGCTTTGTAAATTTTATCCAGTTCTGGTTTTACCAGCTCATTTTCTTTTTTTCTCAAATCTTCCTGGGCATTTTCCTGCAAGGTTTGAATGCTTCTTTGCAAGGTTCTAAGCTCGTCTTCCTTGTCTTTTTTAATGGATTCAAGCATGGTTGCCTGCCCTTTTTGATAGGATTCAAACTTAGACTCAAGTTCTTTATTTTTTTCCTCAATGGTTTTCATGTATTGCTTCTGCGTTTCCTCCAACTGCTTCTGAATGATTTTGGAAGCAGGGCTGATGCTCAATACATAATTTACATTGGTATAACCAATTCTTACTGGTTTACCTACTTTCGCTTCTGCTGTTGCAGGTTTGCTTTCAGGGCTAACTTGTGCGTTTGCTGAAAGGCTTAGGGCTGTTGCCACAATGCAGATGGCTGCAAATTTATTCATCACTGAAATTGATTAATTGTTTGATTGTCTATTTTTTATCTTTGTTTTTGTCATTTACTGTATCGTCTTTATCGCCAAGGCCAAGCTCTTCCAACACAAAATCTGTGTAGTCATGCGCTGGATTGGTATAAATCATAACCATGTCTCCGGCTTTGTCGAACATGATGGCAATTTTTTTCTTTTTGCACACCTTTTCCACGGCCTCAAATATCTTATCCTGAAGTGGTTTTACCAACTCTTGTTTCTTAAGAAAATATAAACCATCAAAACCAAAGGCTTTATTCTGGGCATCTTTTGCCTCTTTATCTTTTTTGGCAATGCTAACCTGACGCTCCTTTTTCATGTCTTCAGTCAAAAGAACTTCTTCAGCCATGTATTCTTTTCGAAGCTTATCTACCTCATTTCTAAGGGCTTCTATTTCGGTTTGCCACTTCGTGCTTTGTGCGCCAAGTTCTGAGGAGGCTTGTTTATATTCCGGCACTTTGCCCAAAATAAATTTTGAATCTATGTAGCCAATTTTTTGTGAAAAACTTGAAGTTGCCACTAAAAAAAAACCGAAGAACAGAAGAATTGATGCCCGCATTTTATCTGATTTGCTGTCCGATTGTAAATTGAAAAGCGTTGTGTATGCCAACAGGTCCATCAAAAGCCACGCCATAATCGACCCCTAACATTCCAAAAGCAGGCATAAATATTCTTACACCCGCTCCACCACTTCTATAAATATTAAATGGATTGTAGTCTTTATATCCGCCCCAGGAGTTGCCACCTTCTAAGAAAGTATGCACGTAAATGGTGGCTGCGGGGTTTGTACTGATGGCATATCGCAATTCGGTTACAAATTTATTAAATAAAACGCCTGCTTCAATACCAATTGGTGTTCCTACCTGTCCATCTGAATAGCCACGCAAGGCGATGATGTCATATCCCAATAAAAAGTTGAAACCGGATAGACCAGAACCTCCCAGCCTAAATCGCTCAAATGGACCAATTCCCAAGGATTTGTTGTAGTTTCCTATAAAACCAAAGTGGGCTCTTGTATTGATAACCAGATTTTTGGCCAAAGGAGTAAACCAGGAAGCATCAAAATTCCATTTGTGAAATTCTACCCATTTAAATCTTTCGTTGTCGGTTGCAAAATTGTTGCTTTTCCTGAAAAGTGAATATGGAGGCGTTACGTTTACAATCAAAGCCAGGCTGCTTCCTGTGGTTGGGAATGTAGGATTGTTGATGCTGTTTCTGGTAAAGCTTGTGTTAAAAGCGATAGAATTGCTAAAAGTCTGATCTTTTCCGAATGAAGAACCTGTAATCAACTGATAGTTAAACAGATCGTAGCGTTGCACATTTAAAGTAGTGCTTAAGGAAAAATAATCGTCTGGCCAGCGAAGTCTTTTTCCAAGCGAAAAATTAACCCCATTAATAGCCAGCCGGCTGATTACGTCATTGTTTATGCTTAGGCTTCTTTGTATGGAGCGTGTTAAACCAACGGTAAAACTGTTTGGCTTTTTACCTCCAAACCATGGCTCTGTGAAAGAAATAGAATAGGTCTGAAACTGTTGACCATTGGCTTGAAAACGAATCGCAAAACGCTGACCGTCACCCGAAGGCAAAGGACTCCATTCTCTTATTTTTCCAATTTTTCGCATGGAAAAGTTGTTGAACGAAAGACCTAGAGTTCCTATAAATCCAAATTGACCACCCCAACCTCCGGAAAGCTCTATCTGGTCACTTGGTTTATCTTCCAGGTTAAAATTAATGTCCACAGTGCCATCTGCAGGGTTTGGAATTGGATTTATGCCCACCTTTTCAGGGTCGAAATAACCCAGAGAAGACAATACCTGGTTGGTTCTGATCAAGTCTGAGCGACTGAATTTCTGACCAGGCAAGGTGCGCAACTCTCTCAGAATTACATGGTCATTTGTTTTGGTGTTGCCTTGCACGTTTACCTTATTTATCCTGGCCTGGGCACCTTCGTTCATACGCAGTTCTATATCTATAGAATCCTGATTTACAGAAATTTCATTCGGATCGATGCTAAAAAACAGGTAGCCGTCATCCATATACAATGAACTCACATCCAGACCACTTGGATTGTAATTTAGTTTTTTCTGAAGAAGTTCCATGTTATAGACATCGCCTTTTCTGATGCCTAAAATTCCGTTCAGATATGGGCTTTGGTACAAGTAGTTGCCAGACCATTTAATGTTTCCGAAATAGTACTTCTGGCCTTCGTCCATGGTTAGTTTCAGGTTTACTGTTTTGTCATCATTTACCCAAACCGAATCTGACATAAGGTTTATATCTCTATAGCCGTTTCTGGTGTAAAAGTCCATAAGCTTCTGTTTATCAGTTTCAAACTTAGATCTGATAAAGCGGGATGCTTTAAATATTCTCCAGATTTTTTTAACCTTGGTATCCTTTATTTTCTTTTGAACGGTAACATCATCAAATGCCACATTGCCTTCTATGTAAAAGTTTTTGATCTTCACCTTTCTACCTTTCTCAACGTTGATTTTGAGTATGATAGAGTTGACCACCGCTGTATCTTCTTCCTGGGTTATACTTACTTTGGTGAAGAAAAAGCCTTTGTCAAGGAAGAATTTTTTAATGCTGTTGGAGGTTGCTTTTATTATAGCATCGTTGATGGCCTTTCCTCTTATCAAATTAATTTTTTCTCTTATGTTGTTGGCATCGCCTTTTTTTAATCCTTTGATCTGAAACTTTGACAACCTGGGTTTTTCTTTCAAAACAAAGTCTAAAAAAATGAATTCACCCTGTGGCCTTGTTTCTGTTTTTGCAATCTGGATTTGAATATCTCCCAAAATACCCTGGTCCCAGAGTTTCCTGATGGCAGAAGAAATTGCCATACCGGGAATTTCAATTTTGTCACCAACCTTAAGACCGGAATAGGCTATGAGGGCTTCGGGCGAAAGGAATTTTACACCCTTTATTTCTATGCCACCAATTTCGTAGGTCTTTGGTTTTTCATAATTTATTTCTTCAGCAGAAGTGAATAACCCGGGCCGACTACCCAGTTTTACCTGTGCCAAAGTGGCAGAAAGTTGAAAAAAAAGAAAAAAACCAGTAATTAAAAGATTTCGGATCATGAACTAGTTGGCAGACACTTTACCGAACCGTCGGTCACGTGATTGATAAGAATGAATAGCTTCGTGTAAAACATTTCTGTTGAAATCGGGCCAGAGGACCGGTGTAATGTATAGTTCAGTATAGGCAATTTGCCACAGTAAATAATTGCTCACCCGCATTTCGCCGCTAGTCCGGATCAATAATTCGGGATCGGGCATGGGGTAAGAGGGCAATAGTTTTGCAAAATCGTCTTCACTTAGTTTGTCTGGAAAAGTTTCTCCGGCCAAAATTCTTTTTTTCAATTGGTTGGCAGCTTCGGTTATTTCCCATCTTCCTGAATAATTTAAAGCCAGAGTCAAGGTCATTTTTGTGTTCTTACTGGTTTTGTCCATTGTTTCCTGAAGCTCTTTCTGACATCGGGCGGGCAGGGCTGAAATTTCTCCAAGAGCCTCCAGTTTTATATCGTTTTTTTCTAAAGTTTTGGCCTCTTCTCTTATTGTTTTTACCAAAAGCTCCATCAAAGCCATTACTTCTTCCTTTGGCCTTGCCCAGTTTTCGGTTGAGAAAGCGTAGAGGGTAAGATGCTGAACACCAATCTCTGCACAACCTTCCGCTGCTTCCCGCACCGCATTAATGGCATTTCTATGACCGAAAATTCGGGCAGCCATGCCTTGTTGTTTGGCCCAGCGTCCGTTGCCATCCATGATGATGGCTATGTGTTTCGGAATGTTGCGCAGGTCGAGTTGGTCTTTGATTGACATTAAACGTGTGCAAAACCATTTTATGCGATTTTGCCAGAAATGAGGCGCAAAAATAGTGTTATCCGCTGGATTGGAAAACTATTGCTTCGAATTGATTATCAAATACTTGAAAAAAATGAATTTCAGCTACTCTTAAAATTGGGTATTCTTGTGAGGAATTTTGAACAAATGCCCGATCTGGATAAATTACTTAGCGGTCTTAAAAAAGGAGATCGCCTGAGCCTGAGCAAGTGTATAACCCTTGTGGAAAGCGAGGCCGAGGCGCAGCAGGAAATGCGGTACCAACTGATTGAATCGGTAGAAAACATGCCGGCTTCCAGTTTCAGGCTGGCGGTTACGGGTGTGCCTGGTGCTGGAAAAAGCACGCTAATAGATCATCTAGGCATGGAATGGATAGGACAAGGGCATAAAGTAGCCGTTTTGGCAGTTGACCCTAGCAGTTCCATTTCGTTTGGCTCTATTCTGGGCGATAAAACGAGGATGACAGAACTGAGCAAATCGGAACAGGCTTTTATAAGGCCCTCTCCTACCAGGCTGCAACTGGGTGGCGTGGCTGCTCATACTTTTGAAACCATTTTGGTATGCGAAGCTGCTGGCTTTGATAGGATTATAATTGAAACTGTGGGTGTGGGCCAGTCTGAAACGCTTGCCAGCCAACTTGCAGACGCCGTGCTTTTGCTTTTGGTGGCTGGCACCGGAGACGATTTGCAAGGGGTGAAAAGAGGGATTTTGGAAGCCGCCGACATGGTGTTTGTAAACAAAGCAGATGGGGCCAATGAAAAACCCGCACAAGGCTATGCCCGTGAACTGGATTCTATTTCCAGGCTTTGGCCATTGAGAAGAAATGGAGAAAAGGCTTTTGTGATGTCGGGATCTGCTTACACAAAAACTGGTTTGACGGAACTTATAACGCACACCGAAGCTTTTTTCGAATCGATAAAAAGCAACCTTTCTATGGCAAAAAACAGGGATTCCCAAAAATTGCTGTGGTTGAAAGCAATGTTCTACCAAAGGTTGCAATTGCTGATGGAGCAGAAAATGGACCTGGAAACAAAAATAGAAGAGGCAGAGCGGGTTTTACATACAGAAAAACAAACGGTTTCTGCAACCGTAAAGACGATGTTGAGGGAGATAGCGGATAGGTATTTTTCGGGTTAGGGAATTGAGGGAGTTTGGGTTTTTGGGTTTTTGCTATAGACTACGGAAGAAAACCACGGAAGAGAAACCAGCCATGGATGAAGTAAGTGGTCTGTTTGCCACAGACAACGGAGGAGCCCCCTGGTTTAAAAGTATTCCGCCTTTCATATTGTATGTTCCGCTTTTACTCTCGTATAGCCCGCCTTTATTATTTAACCCATCTTGCAACTAATCATCCATAACCAAGTGTAATTCTTGATTTTGCGTTTTTTTTGTTTCCGGTTTGTGTACTACGGATTTTCTTTTTGTGAAGGGGTAAGATTTGTATTTGAATAGCTCATATACTTGTTTGAGGTCTTGGATAGGTTCTGAGCATTTGGTGATTTCTACCGTTTTGTC
>Ga0105045_10003391_pt1 | contig 13664 bp, 10 predicted proteins | sample MAT02_FD_78089 | JGI IMG/M metagenome (GOLD analysis project Ga0105045, IMG submission 78089) | Freshwater microbial communities from Lake Fryxell liftoff mats and glacier meltwater in Antarctica - MAT-02 (megahit assembly) | ecosystem: Environmental > Aquatic > Freshwater > Ice > Liftoff...
ACTTCGCACCGTGTTCCGCGAGCCTCACGGTGTCCGTCAATTGGATAGGGTAGTGATAAGGCGTGGCAAAAGATAAAGAATTTGCATTAAACTCGTCTAGGCCGATTCACCTCAAATCAAAGCTAGCGAACTTTATTCTGGACGATATCGAAACAGCTCTACAGCAAGCCAGTGACAGCACCTCGGGAAGAAGGCGAAAATCGCTGAATTGCAAAGTCTTTATATATCTATTGAGCACCTCTTTTCAAAGTATAGCCGACTACCGAGGCTTCACCATGGTACCCTCACACGAATTTAACGATCTTCTTGCCTCGCATGAATATTAATCCAGGTCCGGTTCTGTGAGCGAAAGCGGTTCCATAATCTTCGTATTCCGTTCCACCGCAATCACAATCGTTTGCTCGTCCAGTCCGTCGCGACTTTTTGAGGTCGCCGCCATCACTTGCCGATTGTTCGGTAGCGGCACACGTGCGGAGTAGGTGCCGTCGCTACGGATCTTTATCGGCTCTCCGTTGAGAGTCACATAGGCGTTCGCTGGGGTCGCCCCGAAGACAACCATTTCGGCATCTAACGTAAAGTGAAAGTTCTTCGATCGCTTGAGAGAGCCTTCGGCACCACTCCCGAATTGAGACATGGCTGGCGTTCCCACCGGACGCTTGAGCTTCTCCTGCATCATTTGCTGAAGCTCTATTTGCGTGGATTCTTCGTCATAACCACCGCTAAGTGCATAAATGCGTTCGGCATCGGTTGCAATATCAGCCCAGTGATCGTCTGTAGCGTCTGAGCTGCCCGGAACAGGCGTCGTCACAGGATTACTTCGCGCAAGTTCGTGAAATCTTCCGTTGGCAAAAAGGTATCCAAGCAGAATTCGGAAGGTCGTTTTTGGATCTTCGACATCGATATACCAATTTCTTACACCGCCATGAACGACGATGTCTCGAAACACCGACTCCGTGTTGCTGGTCGTCGAGTTGTCGTCGGTTCGGAGGAGTCGCAGAATTGGTTTGGCCGCGTGCCAGTGTCCAGAAAGCGCAGCCTTGGCGCGTTCAACACTTCTTCGAGTGATATCCCAGCATGCATGCAACCAGTACGGGTCTCGAACCATCAAGATCAAACGGTCTTTTGCTGGATCTCTCGCCTGCTCAGAAAGCTTATTGCTGTGAATAAGCATTGGTTTCGCAGTCGGCGGCTGAGCGTAATCTTTACGTTTCTCTTGATCTGACTGCATTCCTCGAATTTTAGCGAGAATCTTCGGGTCAGTCGGAGGCCCGTTGTCGATTACGGCTGGAGTGGCTTTGGGGTGGCTCGCTAGAGTCCCCATTTTCTTCGGCGAGGTAGTATTGAAGGCCGTTGCTTGAGCGACGGTTTTCACTTTCAATGCAACGGACAAAGTTTTCGATTTTACACCATCTGATTCTGCTGCCTTAGTCGTCTTAGGAACGGACACGATTGGCACCTTGAGCTTGACGCTTGATGAAGCGACATCTTTCTTGACCAATTTTTGCTTAGAAGGAGCTTTTGCGGTTGCGCCGCTCGATTGCGAAATGGGTACCAACTTCTTTATCGCAACCTGCTTCGCAGATTTGGCTACCTTAACCGAAGGGGTCAATTTCGAAGCAATCGATTCAGCCGTGGAAACCTTTTTCGCCGAGGCTTTAGGGGGTTTTCCTTTTAATACCTTCGTTTTAACTGCCTTCGGAGCGTTCTGGGCTTGTCTGGAAAGGCCCGTCACGGGACTCTTTGTCACAGGCTTTAGCTTCGCCGCTTTCGCTATTTTTCCCGTAGATTTAACGCTTTTTGTTTTCGGATTTGTTGCCAAGGCTAAGCTCCTCCAAGTCTTATCAATCTCGCGAAACAGGGGCAGAAAAGCCCTTTGAGACGGAATGATGTGTTCATTGATGAGCTTCAAGTATGCTCAGCTGACATCCGTTTTTCTAGTCTTGTTCCTCGTGCGGGGCATGAAAGTCGAATAAAACGCACAAAAGCGGTAGGATTGCGCGATTGTACAGCCCGACCTCCGAGCCAGACATCCCAGCATGGAACAAGCATTCGTTTCAGTAGAATTATCTCGGTCAACGGCTATACTTTCTTTATGGGGTGCGTCGCGAATGCCGAATTAAGAGATTTAAGTATGGTTGCCCAGCAATCGTCCTCGTTCGTTCTTTCGTTTGCGGACTCAATAAAGTCTCGTTTTGGATAAAGTCTCTTTTGGATGACGAGTAGATTGTGGCTTCAAATGATCGTAAACGTAAAGCCTTAGCATTGACGGTAGAGTCAGCTCGGGAGTTGCTGAGGAATTCGTCGTTACGTAGCACTCCCTCGCGGTTGGCCGTTCTGGAGTATCTTAGCGGCCAAGATCACCCGGTTAGTCATGCGGAAGTTTCCGAATCCTTGGTGCCTCTTGGGTTTGATAAGTCGACAATCTTCCGAGTTTTGACGGAATTAGCAGAATCGGACTTACTTTCTCGCATCGATGCTGGCGACCATGCTTGGCGTTTTGAGATCAAGGGGGCTGGAGGGCATGCGCCTGGTGATCATCCGCATTTTGTGTGCAATGATTGTGGAAAAGTGGAATGCCTTACGGACGTTCAGGTTTCCATGAAAAGCAAAGTTAAATCACCTGTCGGCAAATCACGGCAGATCAGCTCGGTCTTCCTAAAGGGAACTTGTGGAGATTGCGCTGAATAGCGGAATAGACGCCAGATTTTGCTGTACTTTATCTGACTATCTAGGATAATTGGACTAGTCATCGAACTTTGCGATCTTCCATTGCGCATGAAGCTGGATTCTCGTGCGAATGTCGATTAGTCTTACAGGGAGCGAATCTCCCCCTAACACGCAAATTCTTAAGAGTATTTGTCCATGGCCAACTATATATCTCTCGATGAAGCAGCAAATTTGTTGCACATTACGCCACAGGCGCTCGTCGAGCTAAGGTCTCGCGGCGAGATTTTTGGGTTCCGAGACGGATCAAGTTGGAAATTCAAAACAGAAGAGATTGAGCGGGTACTTCAGGAACGCAGTGGTGATGTTTTAGATGAAGATGCAGGCGGTTCTTCGATGTTACTGTCGGAGCGATCAGGACTCAGTGGAAGAAGTGGAAGCGTTCTTGGGGCAGATCGAAGTGGCTCCAATGCGGGAAAAAGCGATCTCCAGTTGGAGCCTGACGAGGAAGATAGCGATGCGCTAAAGCTTGGAAGTGATGTAACGCTAGTTCCCGATCCAAGTAGTGGAAGCGGCGTCCGCTTGGTGAACCGTGCCTCGCAAACGCCGCCGATCGGTGGTTACGCTGAAGATGATGATGAGTTGCTTGGCGTCGATGACGACGATAGCGGCGAAGTGGAGATTGATGCCAGTTCCCTTTCCCTCGGGCCCGGTAGCGGCATGGGGCTCGGAAGTGATCTCGAACTGGCAAGTGATCCAGCGACGAAGCAACCAGCGGACAAAAAGAAGTCGTCACGCGAAGACTCGGACGTGCTCGCTGGATCTGACTTGAGACTACAGACTTCGGAACTTGGCGGCACGCCTGATCTAATTCAAGGCGATAGTGATAGCTCCATTGAGTTGGATGACGGACTAGAATTTTCGAGCGCTGACGATGACTTGGTACTAGGTAGTAGTAGTGATCTCGGGCTAACGGCTGATTCAGGTATTAACTTGATGAGTCCATCCGACAGTGGGCTTTCTCTCGAGGATGAGCCGCTCGATTTAGTCGGAACAGGTATTTCAGGTTTAGACTTAGGTGGTGAGGGGTCAGGCAGTGATGTCGGCGGTAGCGATCCCAAGAGTGGTGCTGGCTCTGGAATAAGCGGAATCGACTTTGCCGCAGCGGAAGACTTTCAGTTATCTCCCTCCGGTGGAATCGACGGTGAAGAGGACAGTGGATCTCAGGTTATCGAAATCGAAGACTCTTCCGAGCTTGGAGATCCACTTGCAGGAGGTAGCCAAGATCCATTTGGAGGAACAGCGGATGCGGATGGCGGCGATCTCGACTATGCAGGAGGCGGTTTGGAGCCTGCAGTTGCAGGCGATGGGGGGATCGTACGCGGTGTTCCCGAGGTTCCACTAGCAGGTTGGCAAGTCGCAACGCTTCTGTGCATCATCGCTTTCATGGGTATGTCTGGGATCCTCGTAACGGATATCGTGCGAAATATGTGGTCCTGGAACGGTGAGTCTAATATCAGTATCACGAGCTGGTTCACGAAAATGATCGTGGACTCCCTCGGCTGGCAAGGATAGTCGCTCAGAAAGTCAGTTTGTTCGGAGTTCAAAACGACGAATTTAAAACGACGATTTCAAAACTCTGTTCAAGCATTCGGTCAGCGCCGAGTGAAGCTCCCGTGAAGCGGCAATCGTTAAGTCTCCGTGATCGAGGACGAACGCACTACCGTCCATTGCGGTGAGTACGCAAGACGCCTCCTGCGCAATTAGCACCCCTGCAGCTACATCCCAGGAGCGGACCTTTCCTGCCCAGTATCCGTCGAGCCGACCACATGCGACATAACAAAGATTGAGCGCTGCGGACCCAAGCCGCCTTACGCTTTGGGCTTCAACGAGCACCTCGACAAATTGGTCGATTTCGACCGAACCTCGCCCAACGTTAGGAGGAAAGCTTGCCGCGATGAGAGCTTTGTCCATCTGTTTGCAGCCACTCGATCGGATGGGTTTGCCGTTAAGAATCGCTCCTTTCCCTGATATTGCACAGAATAATTCGTCGGCCATCGGATCATAGATGACCCCTACATAAGAGAGACCGTTCCTGACAAGCGCAATCGACACTGCAAAGTTTGGGAAGCGATGAACGTAGTTGGCTGTCCCGTCGATTGGGTCAACAACCCAGCACCAGCAGTCAGGAGGAACAATACTTGATACAGCGTCAGGTTTGGGGCCTGCGGGAGTAACGTCCCCTGCGACAAGTTGAGAAACCGAAGAGCTAGTCGGTGAATCGAAAGCGGCGACGCTTTGCGATCCCTCTTCGCCAACAAAACTGTGTGTCGGGAAATGCCCCAAAAGGATCTTGTAGATGATTTCTTGAGCCGCAATATCGGCGTCTGTTACTAGATCCTTGGAAGACTTTTCTCGCACCTCGGCTGAATAAAGCATCTCGGCGATTCTTTGTCCAGCGGCTTTAGCTGCCCTTTTGGCAACATCCAAGCACTCATCTAGCGAGAGATTGCTATTTAGTAAGTTTGAATCCAGTTGGTTTTCAAATGTCATAGAGGGCCACTGTTACTTTAGCTTAGCGGCGTATCGCTCCAGCCTCTAACGCGTTCGCGACGCGTTCGTTGCTTGCGGGAGCCGAAATTTGCTGAAGATAATGGATTGCCTGGGCTTGGAAGATTTCGTAAGTCTGAGCGTCTTTAAACAGGAAGATGTGGCCATTGCCTTCGCATCCAAATTCTCGACGCCCAGACTCTAGCTTACCTGTCTCGCAGAAATGGACAATGTCATAACCACTCAAAACAGGGCTGTAATAATCAGGTTGCTCGAGAAAAAGCTGACGGTTCTCTTCGCTTGAGCAGCAATAGATTCTACCTCGGTGTTTGATCGCAAACGAAGGGTTGCCCACCATCCAGGCCCCTTGAGTTCGGAGCGTCACAGCGCAAAAACCATCCATGGCAGGCGTATTGTCTTCGCTCATGACGCCTCCTAATCGAGCCGTCGCTTGGGTGTACCTGTTGGGAGGCGAATCTTTGGCAAATCCAACTAAGTGCGAGCCGGCCTGGAATTCGCTGCCGCGATCTTTAGAAATCAACTGAGCTGCGTTCGAAATCTGCACTGTTGAGTTGGGGATGTTATCGATCCCCGCGCTGCACTGCGTCGACGCTTGTCCGTTCGGTCCTACGCTTGCGGCGGCGCAGTAGGGATTAGTTTCCATTCTAACGCTGTTAACGTCGGCATCCGTCGCGAATGTGGCGCTTTTCGTTACGACTCCACGGCTGGTCAAATCTTTATTGCCGGGCCTAGCTCTCGGCTCAGCTTGTCCGCTCCCCATAGCCGCCGCTATGTTCATACCGATTGAGCCAGCGACTGAATTATTTCCAGCATTAAGTTCGTCAACTCTGGGTGCTTCGTTAGAAACCGTTGCTAATACGTGCTTATTTGGCAAAGAATTTTGCGAAGCAATCCGTTCTGCAATCCATAAGTGATTGACCGAATTCACTCGACTCACCAGTTCACAATACTTTTGAGGATCTTGAGGGCTAACAGACCTGCCAATCTCGTCACCGTTTGGATGCAGGTAGACATCCGTTGGCCATCGAGTGACTTCATATCGGTCAGCCAAGCTGCGATTCTTATCCACGTTGATCTTTAAAGGGATCGTTTGATTGGAAAGTGCTGTAATCACCTTCTCGTCTTTAAATGCTCGAGTGTCGAGCATTTTACAGGGAGGGCAATTGTTACTGTAAAAGTGCAGTAGTATCGGCTTACCAGATAGCGCCGACTGCTGAAAGGCAAACGCGATATCGTCTCCCCAAGGTATGGAACCACTGGTCGAGCTAGATGCAGTTTGACCAAGGCATAGCAACAGGATAACCGCGAGAGTTCGAATTGCGTTGACAGTCATTCTGCATCTCAGTTTTCGACAAAGACTAAAGAATAGGTACACTCACCTTCTTGAGTCGTCTGAAATCGGATGCAATCTTGATCCAATTTTGAGGGTTAAACGAATTATTTCGATAAAATCGAGTGGGCGGGATACATTTCTTCGACCTAGGCTTGACAATAAAAGGTTTAGGAGTGAATATTATGAACCTAGCACGTTCTATGATGCGAACCCCGTAGAGATGAATAAATCATCCTCCTCGGTTTGGGTTCGAATAAGACTTTCGCTTTATCGATCATGTCGAAGGCAGTAAGTCAATATCGCTGATGATTAGCGATAGTTGTGGGTAACTCAATCCGTCACTTCAGAGATTCACTCTTTGGTTTTTGACGGGTTATTTACATGTTTACACTTTGTTCGCACCTGGTACCGCACGGATTGTTCGGTAGTTGTGGTGTTTTTTGTTTGCTCGCTACAGTTTTAATCCAATCTCTCAATGGTTAGTTGAGAATTTTGAAGTGGGTTTGGTTAATTAATCAAGCCGATTTGTTGAATGAAGCTTGGCGATCTATAGTCCTGGTCTCGGATTTTCTCAATGCCCAAGAAGAAGCGTTATCGTTCTCGTTATCCCGGTGGTTCGGATGATTCCTCGGGTGGATCCAGCGGTGGTGGGGGTGGTGGACGACCACGCTCAAACCGACCGCGAACCGGTGGTTTTCGTCGGCCCTATGGCGGAAGTCGCCCTGACGGCCCAGGTGGTGCCGCGACAGAGGACGGTCCTCCTGGTGAAGGCGCTCCTTTGGACGCCACAATCGGAGAGGAAGAAGTCACCAAAGAGTTTGTTGGGATGCTTGAAATGCACCCGAATGGATATGGCTTCTTAAGAAGTCCTTCGAATAACTATTCTAGGGAGCGTACCGACCCCTTTGTTCCTGGAACCATGATCGAGAAGTTTAGCCTTCGTCAGGGGTTGATCGTGCGGGCGAACATGGTGCACGCGAGGCGTCAGCAGGGGCCGCGGATCAAGGAAATTCTAGACGTCGAGGGAATGCCGCCAGAGGATTACGTAAACGTAAAGACGTTTGATTCTCTGACTGCCGTTAACCCAGATCGTTGGTTGAAGTTAGAGATTGGCCAGCAGCCTCTTACAAATCGAATCATCGACTTGCTAGCTCCGTTAGGTCGCGGTCAGAGGGCGCTAATCGTTGCGCCGCCTCGCTCGGGCAAGACAATTATGCTGCAACACATTAGCAAAGGGATTGCAGAAAATTACCCGGAAGTGAAGCTGATCGTGCTTCTCATCGACGAGCGTCCGGAGGAAGTGACCGATATGCGTCGCAGCGTCACTAAGGGTGAGGTCATCGCTAGTTCGTTAGACGAAGATGTGGACTCTCACGTTCGATTAAGTCAGCTAGTGATCGATCGATGTAGACGCTTGGCAGAGATGGGGCAGGATGTTTTCTTGCTAATGGATTCTATTACCAGATTGGCTCGAGCTTTCAATAAATGGGTTGGTAACAGCGGGCCGACCATGTCCGGCGGTGTGAATATCAAAGCGATGGATATTCCGAAGAAACTCTTTGCAACGGCTCGATCATTTCACGAAGGCGGTTCTTTAACGATCGTTGGAACAGCTTTGGTGGATACAGGGTCGCGAATGGACGAATTGATTTTTCAGGAATTCAAAGGTACCGGCAATATGGAATTGGTGCTCGATCGGAAGCTTGCCGATCGTCGCGTCTGGCCTGCTATCGACATTAGCCAATCAGGCACGCGGCGTGAAGAACTTTTGCACGATCCTGAAACCCTTCATGCAGTGACGATGATTCGCAGGACTCTGAATTCAATGAATCCTGTAGAGGCAATGGAGCAACTGACGACTCAGCTTGGGAAGTTTAAGAGTAACTTCGAATTCTTAAGATTGATTACTAACGCAAAAATCCTTGACTGAGTCGACGGTCAATCTGACGCAATTCGGATAGGTAACTGACTTTTAGGCAGACCTTCCTCGAGATGAGATGTGCTAGGTTGCGAAATCTTGCTGCTGGCTACTTGGTAGTCGGTGCCGCAGCGCGAATCGGTTTTGTTTCCGACTAGAATTTCAAATTTCTGGTTCGGCAACGGATCTTATCATTTCACTTAGCTTGGCGTACATCTGCAATAGTAATTGCCAAGTTGCGACGTCCAATTTTATCGTGCTTGCCTGTTCAGGAATTCTTAATGAATCGATCACCGTTGCGAATTGGCTATGAAAATACTCGAGAAGCTCTGAAAGTTGAGCGGCTTGGCTTGGTGTGAGTCGTTCCGGTATTTTAGGGGCAAGTTGCGTGCTGTTTAACATCAGCATGATGCTCTGATTGCCATCTACCTCAAACTCCATTAGGTCCTTTTGTGACACGCTCGCCCCGGGTTCAACGGCGGTCAGGGATTCATGAACTCGGTTGGCAATTTCTTCACGATTACCGTATAGCAATATGCTCCTTCCTACAGAAATGAGGTCTCCGAACCGAAGGATGCGTAGCTGACAATCTTGGCCGTTAACTCGAGTTCCGTTGGTGCTCTCTAGGTCGGTCAGCACTACGTACTGATTGTCTTCTTGAACTTTGATATGAAATCGACTGATTCTCTCATCGTTCAACTGGATGGCATTCCCCTCCTCACGTCCGATCGTAAAGGGTAGCTTCAGATCCGTGTATACTCTACCGCGATCAGCCCCCTGGACGACGCGCAAATTAGCCAGTGTCATGAGATTCCTTATGAAGCCCGTGTGTTCAAATTGCAGTTACAAAGGGAGGTTAAACAACAAATCCGCGTTTCAAAATGCATCAAGGCAACCTTTAAGTAGAGATCAATCGATTGAACCCAAAGTTCACGACACCTGCAGTCTCAATGATTTAGAACGAAAAATTAGCTGGTCTATATTCCTCGTATAGTATCCCTCGTGTAGTCCCCAGTATATTAGGGTAGATCTATCATCGCCAATGACGAGAACCTTTGGTTTTGTTTATTTTGACAAATTTGTGATGACTGCGGACCTCTAGATCCATGTGAAGCGTCGATTGCAATCCCGCAGCTTGGTTTTGAGATAGCTCTGACTACCGAAGCCGAGTGATATTTTTGTTTGTACAATGTAAGAAGTGGGTGCTGATTCGTTGCGAGGGGGAGTGCGCAGGTTGGTCTGTTTACGAGTGTAAAAAGTGATTGTTATGACTTTGAAAATCACCTGTCCATCTTGCCAACATTCGATGTTGCTGAAGTCCTACAAGCCGGGAAAGTTCAAACCCAAATGTAGTGCCTGCGGGATTGTGTTCTCGCTATCGATTTCGTCAGACCAACCCCCGACTGTTATCTCAAAGCGGATGGAACAAACGCTTGCGGGCGACCCGCAAGCAACTGCGTTAGATATTTCCCGAGCACCGTTGAAGACAGACTCAAATCTCTCCAAACCGAACACGGTTGGCGGATCGTTTGGTCAGCAACCAAAGGGTGTTTCAAGTCGGTCGTCCGCAAGTGCTTCCAAATCAGATCCCCGATTGACCATACCAAAAGTTACAGGCCAAAAGTCCCCCTCCCCCATTGAGCCAACGCCAAAGAAATTAGGAGGTTATCGCATTGTTAAAGTTCTCGGCGAAGGCGGAATGGGCGCGGTGTATCTCGCGAAGCAAATTTCTTTGGATCGTTCGGTAGCTCTGAAAACCATTCAGCCGCAATCGGCCACAAGCCCCCGTGTTATCGCTAGATTTATTCGCGAAGCATACGCAGCTGCACAGCTAACGCATCATAACGTCGTACAAATCTATGATCTCGGAGAGGATGCAGGTGTCAATTTCTTTAGTATGGAGCTCGTAGGAGGTGGATCGCTTGAAGACCTGATGAAGCAAAAGGGAGCTATTCCATCTAAAACTGCCTCTATGTTGATCTTACAGGCTGCACGCGGACTAAAATTCGCTCACGATCATGGCATGATTCATCGCGATGTGAAGCCGGCTAATCTAATGTTGACCAATGATGGAATGTTGAAAGTTGCCGACTTGGGTTTAGTGAAAACGCCAACGATGGAAGACTCTGTTAACGAAATTTCTCCGGAAGATCAAAACCTGATGCTTTCATCGGCCCGTACGAGCGTGACGTTACAAGGCTCGACGATGGGGACCCCTGCTTACATGTCGCCAGAACAAGCCGATGATGCGTCAAGCGTTGATCATCGCGCGGATATTTATTCGCTTGGGTGCACCTACTATGCCTTGCTGACAGGGCGTCCACCTTTTGTATCCGATACGATTATCGAGATCCTTTCAAAGCACAAGATCGAAAAAATTCCCCGGCCCGAATCGATCGTTAATAATATTCCCGGGGTTCTTGGTGACATCATTGACAAGATGACAGCAAAGCGGCCCGAAGATCGCTATCAAGATCTTCAGCATGTTATCTATGACATCGAAGTGTTCCTTGGCTTGATGGACCCAGACGATTCGGAGTATCGAGCGGCGACTTACAGTGGAATTAGACGAGCCGGTAACCATACTTCTTCTCCATCAGAAACAACCTCTGTTCCTGTTTCGCAAATTCTCGATCAGCAAGCACCTTTAAGTAATGGAACGGGTTCGGTTTTAACCTCTGAAAACGAATCACAAAGCCGAATCGGTGCTGGGGAACAAACGATCACAATCGAACCGATTCGCACGCTTGCTACTGCAAACGAACATGAAATTGCGTCACTTGGGACAGCTGCAAAAGAATATGCTCGCTCCCCGTTGCGATTTGTAAAACAGCTTTTGCCAACGGCTTTCATGAGCATTTGTCTGATTTTTGCGTTCCTATTTTTGTTAACTTTTTATTCAGTTGCCCTCTTCTTCCTAGCTATTGCCGTTAGCGCTTTTGCTGGTTCAATACTAGCTGGGTACTTTCGCCATCGTAGCCCGTTGGCGCTCCGGATTCGGCAGTTGCTTAAATCTAACTCGGTGTCGGATTGGATCTACCAATTCATTGGGGTTCTGTTGGTGGCAGTAGCCATGTACTTGCTAGGGCTTTGGGGCACGTTGCTAATCGGATGTGTTCTTGGAGTGGGCGTTGGCGTTGGATATTTTTACGGTATCGAAGAACCGCTACGCAAGTCACGGGTGGCAAACGTCCAAAGTATTGAGAGTGTTCTGAAGCAGATGCGTTTACGCGGATTGAGTGAAGATAGCATTCGCATCGCGCTTCTTCAAACGGGAGGTTCTTGCCAAGAAAGCATTGTTGAATCTGTATTCGGCTACGACGCCATGAGGCAACTTATCCAAACACCATCGCAAAACACCAGCACTTCGAAGTCAATGACATGGTCCCGATACGCATGTTTCACGGACCGAGTTCGTAATTATTGGATTCAGCGCATCGACACAATACTTGAGGCGGCACGAAAACGGGCTGACCAAAGGATCTTGTCCAAGACCGAACGTGCCAGTTTAATGGCTTCAGGTGTCTCGGCCGCGGAGGCAACCCGAAAAGCTATTGAAGCAGCTGAAGGGTTAGTTGAGGCTGCAAGTGAAACTAAGCATGCTCTTTCGGAGCTTGGTTGGGCGGATCTCAGCAAAGAAGACGCGGACGTTAGGCGGGCTAGAATCAAGCGAATGCTGATGGAGGCTCGAAGTGGGAAGACACCGAAGGCATCTGTGACGAAAGGATCGCTTGAGATTTTGCTTAGGCAGGCCTTGGGTGGAAAGTTGCGGTTCGCCCTGGGAGCGTTTTTATTAGTCGGTTTTTCACTATGGGTTCAACAAAATGAGCTCGTTTCCGAGCAGGCGATGTCGAAAGTCCAAGAGCTTCGAATGAATGCGGTTACTACGACTGATTCTGCCCGGGATAAAGCAAACTCTGTAATACAAGGAACGGCTCAACTTGGAACAGCCATTCTTGGGACGGATACCAAGCCATTGAATTGGCCCATTATCGGCGGGTTCTTCAACGGCGTTGCTCCCGCGTGGGCAGGGCTTATGTTAATCGTTAGCAGTCTGGCTGGAGGATGGTTACTTTCTATATCGATCCTTCCAGCCGTATTCATCATACTAGTCGGTCCGTCGATCGGAGTGCCGGAAGTAGGTGAATGGGTATCGTCTCAGTCGCTATCGATTGCAATCGGAACGGTGGTCGCCGTGATCGGGTATTGGTTTACACCAAATAGGTAGGTCTTGCACTTGAAGGTTACTTGGGAGCCAGCATGGCAAGCATTCGCTTACCTTGTTGAAGCGGTTGCTGCTCGATCTTGGCATATTCACTGAGTGTCTTGAGTACGTTTTCCATAACTCGTCGACCTTCATCAATGTGAGCCATTTCGCGCCCATGAAATATAACCATCACCTGGACTTTGTCTTTGTGCTTAAGAAAATTGATCGCCTGATTGACTTTCACGTTAATGTCGTGCTCGCCGGTTTTGGGGCGGAGACGAATTTCCTTGGTCTTGGTCTGATGACTTTGACCACCAACTTTCTTGCTCTTCTCGTATTTGTATTTTCCAAAATCCATGATTCGACAGACGGGTGGCTTCTCATTGGGAGCCACTTCCACCAGGTCTAATCCTGCATCTCTTGCACGATTTAATGCTTCGTCAGTGGTAATTACACCAAGCTGAGCACCATCCTGAGCGATAACTCGAATGGGAGAAATACGAATTTGCGAGTTAACGCGTGTCTGAATCCTCTCGATTGTCAAAATCCTTATGAAAAGTAAAAAGTGTTGTAGGCCGTAGCAATCTAGGCGATTATTAGTTTGCACAATAAACCACCGAAACGGCCCGATCACTGCAAACGCGCGGAGGGGTGATTCTATATCCCCCAAAGTATCGGCTAACGGGAAGCCATGCGTCAACGGTGATTAGCTTAATTTTAGCGATCAATCGTCATTTTTTTCAGGAATCCCTCCGAATTTCTCCGACCTATTGACGATTCTAGGTCCAAAGAGCAATATGCTCTTTCGCGAAAAACACGGTTAAGGGTCGTAAAGACAGCGATTCGAGCCCGAAAAAAAGGACGGTTAGCTCAGTTGGTTAGAGCACCACGTTGACATCGTGGGGGTCGCTGGTTCGAGTCCAGTATCGTCCACTTTGCGTTTCACCAATGTTTTCATTGGTGGAACGATA
>Ga0105045_10003392_pt1 | contig 13663 bp, 8 predicted proteins | sample MAT02_FD_78089 | JGI IMG/M metagenome (GOLD analysis project Ga0105045, IMG submission 78089) | Freshwater microbial communities from Lake Fryxell liftoff mats and glacier meltwater in Antarctica - MAT-02 (megahit assembly) | ecosystem: Environmental > Aquatic > Freshwater > Ice > Liftoff...
CCCGGTTGCGCCCGCATTTTTAATTCCCAATGATACGTTAGTGAATCGCGGTCGGGGTCGGTGGCCCGGATGGACGCCCGGTGCAGGATGGCATCCGGGCCAAATGAGCGGTGGGATCCGGGCTTATTATCGACCAGTAGTTGACCGATCTCCGGTGCCTGATTGATGGCTGTGTCCTGACCGGACCACAGTTGCCGCATCATCCCGACCAATGGCATTTGATGGCCCTGCTCATCGAAAACGCTGAACCAGGTGTGCGTTTCTTCCTGCTTGTTCCCCCAGTAGAACAGATACGCGCCAAAGCATCCCGCTGGGCGCGGGGCAATATGTTTCTGATAGAACTGCCGTACGGAAGCATTTTTCTGCTTGCTATCCGGCTCGTCTGGTGCGCCCCAGGGCGCGGAGGGAACCTCCCAGTAAGCCGGTGCGCCGTATTCCGAAATGAGGTAGGGCTTGGTCCAGCCGCCCTGCCGGAAAAACTCGTCCAGGCGGTCAGTCAGGCCGTAGGAGTTGACCGCCAGTATATCTACGTCGGGACACTGACGGCTCACTAACCAGATGGCCCGTTTGCTGTCGGGGGAGATGGCGGTGCTGACGGGATGATCAGGATCGAGTTCGTGAACCAGGCGGGCCAGGCGGTTTACCTCCCCGAAGACCTTGAAGTTATCGGCTTCCTGCGACCACTCGTTACCCACGCACCACAGCAGCAGGGCGGGGTGATTTCGGTACCTGAGAACCGTTTTGCGGACGCGCTCGTACTGCCGCTCTACGGCTGCCTGATCGTTGTAGTTGAAACCCTCCATCTCGCGTTCGACCCACAAGCCGAACATCACCGTCAGACCCAGGGCGTGTGCTTCATCCAGGAGCCGGTCGGCGTCGATGTCATCCCAGATGCGGACTGAGTTACCCCCAGCTGCTTTGAGTTCCTCGAAATGACTGACGCCACCCGCGCCTTCAATAAAATAGAGTTTGCCATGCCGCAGCAGTTCGTAGGATATACCATTGAAACGAATGCTGGTGGATGCCGAAGAGTTTGTCGTTCGGAGACGGTCTTCGCGGGTTTGATGGCAGCCAGCCAGGACAATGACCAAACCAGTCAGTAACCAGCTTATCCAGATTCTTTGTTGGTAAATATTGACCATCATTCAGTAAAGATGGTCGTCTGACCAGTATCAGACGTAGCTCTGGTAAAATCTTGTAAGTGAGTGATGGAAAATTATAAAAAGAGGAAGTGCCATACCCATTTCTTCAGCCAGCCTTGACCGAATCATTGTCTATGATTTCTTTCTGCTCTCGGTATTGCTCAGTCGTGATTTGCCCCGAAGCCAGTCGCTTGAGCAGCAGATCGAGGGGTGAGCTACGCCGTTGCCGCTGACCGGGAATGTCGTAAGGCATGACGAAAATCCAGAATAGAATGATTCCCCAGATGAACCACCAGAACAGGTGCATTCCCCCAACGTGATACCCATCGTAAAACGGGTGTGGTCAGCCAACGAGCCGAAATCAGGGGGTTGCTTACTGTGTTCATAATTTGTTTTTGATTGGAGTGAAATTTAATTGCAGGCCCAGATGCTGGCCAATACGTTTCGGTCTTGATTGGGCTACCAAAGGGTTGAGCGTTTGACGATGACGCTGACTTCTAACCGGAAGGCGTTGCAAAGGTCATTATCCGGAACCATGATTGATATGACAATCGTCACCCTAAAATATGATAAAAGTTAAAATAACTATCTCATAGTCAGGATATTAAGAACAGACGTATAGCCCAATTAAAGCAGGTGCTTCAATTGGGCTATACGTCTGTAGAAGGGAGTCGTCTTATCGGTTTAGACGCGCTGTTAGAGGAAATAAATTTGTAGCGTTCGGATTTTTATTCGGCCTTTGTTGGCTCGTTACTTTTATCCCGATTCATGCTTCGTTTTAGCAACTGGGCGTTGAGGGTCACAATGACCGTGCTGGCACTCATCAGCACCGCGCCGATGGCCGGGCTAAGGACAAAGTGAGGATACAGTACGCCAGCCGCCAGCGGAATGGTGATGACGTTGTAGCCCGTGGCCAGCACCAGGTTCTGGATCATCTTACGGTAAGTCGCCCGGCCAAACTCCACGAGGTTAGTGATGTCGGTGGGATTGCTGTTGACTAAGATGATGTCGGCGGTTTCGGCGGCCACGTCGGTACCGGAGCCTACCGCAATACCGACATTGGCCTGCGCCAGGGCGGGCGCGTCGTTGACGCCGTCGCCGGTCATGGCCACAAACTGCCCTTTCGCCTGCAAGTCTTTGACGATGCTTACTTTCTGATCGGGTAGCACTTCGGCAAAGACCCCGTCCAGACCCAGTTCCTGCGCTACGGCGTCGGCCACTTTCTGGTTGTCGCCGGTAGCCATATAGACCTTGATGCCCGACTCCTGCAACCGCCGAACGGCTTCTTTCGAATCGTCGCGGATGCGGTCGGCCAGGGCCACGTAGCCCACGACAGTATCATCGATTAACACGAACACCACTGTTTCGGCCCCACTGCCGAAAGCGTCTTTGGGTTGGTCAATGTTTTTCTCCTTCAGATACCCCGGACTCACCACCAGCCAGGTTTTACCCTCAACCATAGCCGATACGCCCTTGCCGGTAATGGACTGGAAATCACTGATGGCAGGCAACGACAGGTTACGTTTTTTGGCTTCCCGCACAATACCTTCCGCGATGGGGTGCTGCGACTGCTGCTCCAGCGCGGCTACCGTACCCAGCAACTTGTTTTCATCCACGCCGTCGGTCAGGGTTTTGACCCGGGTTACGCCAAAAGCCCCTTCGGTCAGCGTACCCGTTTTGTCGAAGACCATCGCCGTAATCTTGCGGGATTCTTCAAAAGCAGTGCGATTCCGAATCAGCAGCCCGTTGCGGGCCGAAATACCCGTCGAGATGGCCACCACCAGCGGAATGGCCACGCCCAGCGCGTGGGGGCAGGTCGTCACCATCACCGTCACCATCCGCTCGATGGCAAAGGCCGTGTCTTTACCCGCCACCAGCCAGGCAATCAGGGTAATGAAACCGACCGACAGCGACAGCAGCGTAAGCCAGCCAGCCGCCCGGTCAGCCAGGTTCTGCGTCCGCGACTTGGCCCCCTGCGCTTCCTCGACCATTTTGACCACTTTGTTAAGGTAGCTGTCTTCGCCCCGGTGCGTGACCCGTATTTTGAGCGATCCTTCGCCGTTAACGGCCCCGGCAATGACATTGTCGTGGACGGCCTTCTGGGCCGGAACGCTTTCGCCAGTGAGCATACTTTCGTTTACTGCGCTGCTGCCTTCAATTACCTCCCCATCGGTCGGGATACGTTCGCCGGGCCTGACCAGTACCGTATCGCCTTTGTTCAGTGAATCGACCTGCACGTCGGTAATCGTCTCTCCGTCAAGTTTGTGGGCATTGGAGGGCAGCATCTGCACAATCAGTTCGAGCGAGCGTGAGGCCCCGGCCACCGACTTCATCTCGATGTAATGGCCCAGCAGCATGATGTCGATCAGGGTGGCCAATTCCCAGAAGAAATCCATCGGGCCGCGTTCGGTGCCCCGCAGCCAGCCTACCGATACGGCCACGCTGTACAGGTAGGCGGTGGTAATGGCCACGGCTACCAGCGTCATCATGCCGGGTTGCCGGTTACGCAGTTCACCCACCAGACCCGTCAGAAACGGCCAGCCGCCATAGACGTAGATGATGGTAGCCAGCCCGATCACGAGCCAGTTGCGGTAAGCGAAGTCGAGTTCGTAACCAATCAGGTTCTGGAACATCATGGACAGCGCGATGACCGGCACCGACAACACCATACACACCCAGAACCGGCGTAGAAAGTCGGCAATCATAGCTCCGTGATCATGGCCGCTGTGTCCCGTTTTGCTATGATCCATCTGATCATGGCTCATTTTGCTATGGTCGGCATGGTCATTATCCATGCCAGTACCGCCCTGATGCTTTTCGGGGGTATCGGGGGGCCTCTGTCCATCATGACCAATGTGTTGCAAGGCCTGCTCTTCAGCGGGTGGTTCGCCGGGTGTACCGGGCGTGGGGTGGTGAGTATGATCCATGTAGCTGATACGTTCGTTTGTGGGTTATCTCTATTAGGGTATAACCCAGAAAGCAGCCGGGTGGGAAGAGCGGCAAAAATCTTGCAAGGCGTACACCGAATCTTATAAACCGGTATTGGTCCCTGTTTTTCAATTTATTCAAGCAGCTTCTGAATCTCATAAGCGGGTGGGGCAATTCTGTAACGAACCTGATGGCTGTCGGGACGACCTTGGTAAGGCAGTTAGGGGCAACCATACCCAACTGGTAGCACATTCGCTTTCTTTTGCGCACTCCGGTTAAAAAAACCAGTATAATTGCTTCTTTATCGTAATCAACTTCTGGCCGGACAAGCCACATACAAAGGAACCCAGCCATTATCTCTTTACCATGCAGGTACGATACGCCGTCGGGCTTAACGAAACACGCGGATTTGGCACCAATGCACTCCGAACCAACTTCCTGATTGACAATCTTTTCAACCCAGACACGCCAAACCTCACGTATTCACACTACGACCGGGTCATTGTGGGCGGTATCATGCCCGTTACAAGTCCCGTCGAGTTACCTACCTATCCAGAACTCCGCAGTGATTTTTTCCTGGAACGGCGCGAACTGGGTATCATCAACGTGGGTGGGAGCGGCAGCGTTACGGTAGATGGTCAGACGTTTGACCTCAACAAATTAGACGGATTATATGTAGGACGAAGCAGCCGCAGCGTGTCGTTCAGTAGCAGCAACGCCAGCCAGCCCGCCCGGTATTATCTGCTCTCGGCCCCGGCCCACGCCACGTACCCCACCCAGCGGGCCACGTCGGACGAGGTGTTTTCGGCGGCAATGGGATCAGCAGATACGGCCAACGAGCGGGTTATTTACCGGTATATCCACAACGACGGACTGCAAAGTTGCCAGCTGGTGATGGGCCTGACGATTCTGAAACCGGGTAATGTCTGGAACACCATGCCCGCCCACCACCACGACCGCCGGATGGAAGCCTACTTCTATTTCGACCTCGACCCCGCCCAGCGCGTCATGCATTTCATGGGTCAGCCGCAGGAAACGCGTCACCTTGTTGTGGCCAATCACGAAGCCGTTTTGTCGCCCCCCTGGTCCATTCACGCGGGTTGCGGCACGGCCAGCTACTCATTCATCTGGGGCATGGCGGGCGAAAACAAAAACTATGCTGACATGGATATGACAGCCATTGCTGACCTGAAATAAACTACCAGTCATGAATCGCTACCTACTCCTGATTGCCTGTCTGCTGACCGGCCCGGCCTTTGCCCAGAAAACCACCACCCAACCCATCGACGTCGATAAAGAATTTGCCTTTGCCGCCCAGCAGTACGAACGGATGATGGCGGCCAACCCCGACACCACCAAATTCCCGCAGTCCACCAACCCCGACGGTAGTTTGCGCACTATGAAATCAAGCTGGTGGTGCAGCGGCTTTTTTGGCGGATCGCTCTGGTATATTTACGAACGTACCAAACAGCCCGCCATGCGCGAGGCCGCCCACCGCTGGACAATGGCCGTGGCTAAGGAGCAAACCAATACCGGCACGCACGACCTCGGCTTCATGCTCTACTGTCCCTTCGGCAATGGCTACCGGCTTACCAGAAATCCGGCGTATAAACCTGTCATGCTCACCGGTGCCAAATCGCTGGCCACGCGCTTCAATCCCGACTACGGCGTCATTAAATCCTGGAATAAGTTTCGGGATAAGTACGACTATCCGGTTATTATCGACAACATGATGAACCTGGAATTTCTGTTCTGGGCGGCCAAAGAATCGGGCGACAAATCGCTGTACAACGTAGCCATTTCGCACGCCGACAGTACGATAAAAAACCATTTCCATCCCGACCACAGCAGCTACCACGTCATCTGCTACGCGCCCGGCGGCAAGGTACTGGCCAAGCTGAACCATCAGGGCTACGGCGACGAGTCGGCCTGGTCGCGGGGGCAGGCGTGGGCGTTATACGGCTACACGGTCATGTACCGCGAAACGAAAGACAAAAAATACCTCGACCAGGCCCGGCACATCGCCGATTTTATCCTCAACAACCCCAACCTGCCCGCCGACAAGATTCCGTACTGGGATTATAATGCGCCCAACATCCCGAACGAAGAGCGCGATGCCTCGGCGGGAGCGATTGCGGCATCGGCATTGCTGGAGTTGAGTCAGTTTGGCGGCCCGTCGGCGAAGACGTATTATCAGTCGGCGGTGCAGATGCTGCAAAGCCTGTCCGGTCCTGAATACCGGGCCAGGCTGGGCGAAAACAACAATTTCATCCTGAAACACAGCGTAGGAGCCAAATCGCTGAAGAGCGAAGTGGATACGCCCCTCATTTACGCCGATTACTACTACCTCGAAGGCCTGTTACGCTACGACGCCCTGCGGAAAAAGAACCGGGGGTAGCATGACTGTTAATTGACGTTGCGTAAACAATGAGTTACACCTATTGAGTACAAAGAAAACCGGCAGGGTTCCTCTGGAGACCCTGCCGGTTTTTTATTAACAGACTGACTGCCCATCTGCTCAGCCCGTATAAGCTACGCGCCAGATGCGCCCGCTGGCATCGTCGGTTACGAGTACGGAGCCATCGGGCAGGGCGACGACACCTACCGGACGCCCGTACACATCTTCGTTATTGCCCGCTACAAATCCCGTCAGGAAGTCTTCCGGGATGCCGGGTTTGCCATTGGCAAAGGGTACGAAAACGACTTTATAGCCCGACAGATTGGCGCGATTCCAGGAACCATGCTGACCAATAAACGCGCCGTTAAGGTATTTCTCCGGAAAGGTCGAGCGCGACCCCGGTATCTGGTTGTAGAAAGTTAGTCCAAGCGAGGCCGTGTGGGCGCCGAGGGCTACATCGGGTACTACCGCTTTTCTGACCAGGTCGGGGCGTTCGCCCGCCCGTCGCGGGTCCACATTCTGACCGTAGTAGCTGTATGGCCAGCCGTAAAACGCGCCGGGCTTCACGCTTGTCAGGTAGTCCGGTACGAGTTCGTCGCCGAGTTCATCGCGTTCGTTCACGGCCGTGTAGAGTACGGGTTTCGCACTGCTGTCGGTGGTGGGTTGCCAGGCCATGCCCACGGGATTGCGCAGACCACTGGCATAAATTACCAGCTCAGAGCCGTCGGGGTTGATCTGTAAAATATTAGCCCGACGTTGCTCATATTCCATACCGTTCTCGCCCACGTTGCTGCCCGATCCTACCGAGATATAGATTTTCTTTCCGTCGGCACTGGCCAGCAGGTTGCGCGTCCAGTGGTTATTATACCCCCCGGCGGGCAGGTCGAGGATTTTTTTGCCGGGGGCGGTAATGGTAGTTTGCCCCGTCTGGTATGCAAACGCCAGTAATCCATCGGTATTGGCCACATAGAAGCGGTTGTTCAGCACGAGCATACCGAACGGCTGATTAAGTCCCGGCGTGGATTCGCCCGTCAGGAAGCTCTGGCGGAGGTCGGGTTTACCATCGTTATTGGTGTCGCGCAACAGGGTTATACGGTTGGGGCTTTCTCCCTGTGGTTCGGCGTCTTTCTGACCAGATACGACGTTCACAATTTTGCTTTTAATGCCGCTACGTTCGGTCTTCGACTCGGCCACAAACACGTCGCCATTGGGGGCTATGTACATCCATCGGGGGCTGTCGAAGTCGCGGGCATATTCGGTCACGGTGAAGCCAGCGGGGGCTATGGGCGTTTTGCCATCGGGCCAGCCGACAACATCGCTAAAACGGACGGCTGATTTAGTTTCGTAGGGCGCGGGTAGTTCCAGCGTCTGGGCGGCTGTCTGCACGGTGGTGCCGGTGGCGTTCTCATCTTTTTTCGGACCGCAGGCCAGCACGGCTAAGGTCAGGGCGGTTATGGTAAGTTTTTTCATAGTTGAGTTTTCTTCTTAAACGCTGAAAGAGTTCAGGGTTTTTCCCGCTTTGCCTGTAGTTCGGTACCCTGAACAGCCAGCGTGAAACCCGTCACGGCTTTTGTGGTAGCATCCCGCACAAACGTAATGATAGAACCGTACGAACTGGTCGATTTAAAGGTATCGGCAGCAGCTTGTTTCAGCAATTTGTTGCTGCCGTTACCATCGGCCTCTCCATACAGTTCACTTTTCTCAACAGTGACGGTAAACTTGTTCACGGGGCTTCCCGATTCAAAGGAATACGTACCGGCGTAAGCCATCAGCGAATCGGCAGCGGGCGTTTGAGCACTGGCTTTGTAGCCAATTGCGAATACACAAATGAGGGTCAGGATCAGCGATTTCATGTTCGTTTATTTTTTTTGTTTAACAGTCAACGTTCCAGATTACGGCGGGTCATCCATACCCGGACGGCTACCTTACTCCTGGAAATTCAGTCAATTTAAAGACTTTTCTGAAATTTGATGCAGGGAATTGTCTCTCTGAAAAACACTTCGCCGGAAGATTCCATGCCAAACCGCTGGTAGAAACTGGCCACATTGAGCCGGGCATCGCACCAAAGTTGGGTAGCTCCGCGCTGACGGGCTTCGGTTTCTATGTGTTGCATGAGCCGGGTACCAATGCCCTGTCGCTGCTGATCTGGGCGGGTAGCAAACTTGCGAAAATGGGCGGTTCCACCCGTCATAAACAACGAAATAACTGCCACCAGTTCGTCTGCCCGAAACGCGCCATAGTGGTACCCAATGGGGTCATCGTCGAGTTTTATGTAATCGACTGGTTTGTTGGGCCAGAGTATCTGGTGGCGGAGCGGATAGGTTTGCTCCGGGCCGATGGAACGGATGGAGACCTCTTCCCGCAGTGCAATGTTCATTTTGTAGGCGGCAGTTTGTGTATTTTTACGGACCAAGTTACGCCAGTTCCGGTATTCAACATCAACAAACGCCAAAGCCCTTAATCAATATGACTGCACTACCCGAACAAAGCCGGCAAAAGTCAGAATCAACGCCATCAAAAAACGGCTGGAATCATAAAATACGTATCGTTACGGCAGCTTCACTTTTCGACGGACACGATGCGGCCATCAATCTGATGCGCCGGCTGATGCAATCGGCGGGGGCCGAAGTGATTCACCTCGGCCACAACCGCTCCGTTGCCGAAATTGTGGACTGTGCCATTCAGGAAGATGTGCAGGGCATTGCCATAACCAGTTACCAGGGTGGCCATATCGAGTTTTTTAAGTACATGTTTGACCTGCTCAACGAACGGGGGGCGGGCCATATCAAGATTTTCGGGGGCGGGGGCGGCACCATTCTTCCGTCCGAAATTACCGAATTGCAAGCCTACGGCATCACCCGTATTTATAGCCCCGACGATGGCCGAAAAATGGGACTGGAAGGCATGATCAACAATTTATTGCAACAGTGCGATGTTGAACTGCCACCCCTTCGTGACGGTAAGACGGTTGAGAAAGAAGACATTCCCCGTCTCATCACCACCGCCGAGAACAACACCGGTCAGTACCGGAAAACCATAACGGCAGCACGTCACAATCAGCCAGCCAGTCAGCCAGCTAATCCTGTCGTGCTGGGCATAACTGGTACGGGGGGCGCGGGAAAATCGTCGCTGGTCGATGAGTTGGTGCTGCGGTATTTGCGGGCATTTCCAGATCAGACGCTGGCCATTATCTCGGTCGATCCGTCGAAACGCAAAACCGGCGGTGCCCTCCTCGGCGACCGTATCCGCATGAACGCCATTCACGACCCGAGGGTCTATATGCGGTCGCTGGCTACGCGGCAGGCCAATCTGGCCCTGAGCCGCCACGTGCAGGATGCCATCGACGTTTGTAAGCTGGCGGGTTTTGATCTGATTATCGTAGAAACGTCGGGCATTGGGCAGTCAGACACCGAGATTACCGAACACGCCGACAAGGTACTCTACGTGATGACCGCCGAATACGGCGCGGCTACGCAGCTGGAGAAAATAGACATGCTCGATTTTGCCGATCTGATTGCCATCAACAAATTCGACAAACGTGGCTCGCTCGATGCCCTCCGCGACGTCAAGAAACAGTACCGGCGCAACCACAACGACTGGGATACCCCCGACAATGACCTGCCCATTCTCGGCACCATCGCATCGCAGTTCAACGACGCGGGCATGAACGAACTGTTTGAGCGGGTAATGAAAAAACTGGGAAGAAAAGTGGAAGAGGAAACCCGCGTGTCAACCTCCCCTTCTTCCCCCTCCTCCCTTTCTTTCCCCATTATCCCCTCCGACCGGGTGCGGTACTTAGCGGAGATTGTGGAAGAAAGCCGCCGATACGATGCGTTCGTGAATGCGCAAACGGCTTTGGCCCGGCAGGTGTATCAGCTTGACGGAACGCTGAAAATAGTAACCGAAGACAGCCCGCTTCGTGCTGAATTACAGCAGATTCGTGAAACCCTTGAAGCCCGTCTGCATCCGGATTGCCGCCTGTTACTTCAGCAGTGGCCCGCCATACAGGAACGCTACACGGCGGAATTTTACGAGTTTACCGTGCGCAACAAGACCATCCGGCAGCCGCTCTATACCGAAACACTGTCGCACCTGCGCGTACCAAAAGTGAGTCTGCCCAAATACCACGACTGGGGCGACGTACTGCGGTGGCTGCTGACCGAAAACGTACCGGGTGAGTTTCCGTTTACAGCGGGCGTATTTCCGCTCAAGCGCGAAGGCGAAGACCCCACACGGATGTTTGCGGGCGAGGGCGGACCGGAGCGGACCAACCACCGGTTTCATTACGTCTCCAACGGTCTGCCCGCCAAACGGCTCTCTACCGCCTTCGACTCCGTTACGCTCTACGGCGAGGACCCGGCCCTGCGCCCCGACATTTTCGGTAAGGTGGGCAACTCCGGCGTTAACGTCTGCACGCTCGACGACGCTAAAAAACTATACAGTGGCTTCGATCTCTGCAACCCATCTACCAGTGTTTCGATGACCATCAATGGCCCCGCACCCATGTTGCTGGCTTTTTTCCTGAATGCCGCCATCGACCAGCAATGCGAAAAGTGGCTGGAAGGGAAAAGGGAGGAGGGGGAGAAAAGGGACGAGAGGGAGGTTAACACGCGCGTTTCCCTTTTCTCCCCCTTGTACGCCGGCCCCCTGCCCGATGGAAACGATGGGCTGGGGCTACAACTACTTGGCACCACGGGCGATAAAATCCTCCCAAAAGAAGTATATGAGCAAATCAAAGCCGACACGCTCCGCAGGGTGCGCGGTACCGTACAGGCCGACATTCTGAAGGAAGATCAGGCGCAGAATACCTGCATCTTCTCGACCGAGTTTGCCCTCAAAATGATGGGTGACATTCAGCAGTATTTTACGGACAACCGTGTCCAGAATTTCTACTCGGTCTCGATATCGGGTTATCACATCGCCGAAGCGGGCGCCAATCCGATCTCGCAACTGGCCTTCACGCTCTCCAACGGCTTTACATTCGTGGAATATTACCTGAGCCGGGGTATGAATGTGGACGATTTCGCGCCTAATCTGTCGTTCTTTTTCTCGAACGGTATGGACCCCGAATACACCGTGCTGGGTCGGGTGGCGCGTCGGATCTGGGCGAAGGCCATGAAGTATAAATATCGGGCCAGTGCCCGCAGTCAGAAACTCAAGTACCATATTCAGACCTCGGGACGGAGCCTGCACGCGCAGGAGATTGGTTTCAACGACATCCGTACTACGTTACAGGCCCTGCTGGCCGTGTATGACAACACCAACTCGCTGCACACCAATGCCTATGACGAAGCCATCACAACGCCAACCGAAGAGTCCGTACGTCGGGCCATGGCCATTCAGTTGATTATTAACCGCGAGTTTGGCCTGACCAAAAACGAGAATCCGTTGCAGGGGTCGTTCGTAGTCGAGGAGCTGACCGATCTGGTTGAGAATGCTGTTTATCAGGAGTTTATCTCGCTGAACGAACGGGGCGGTGTACTGGGTGCGATGGAGCGAATGTATCAGCGGAGCAAGATTCAGGAGGAGTCGATGTACTACGAGACCCTGAAGCACAACGGCGAGCTACCCATTGTGGGCGTCAATACGTTCCTGGACCCGGCAGGCTCACCCACCATCATCCCTGCCGAAGTCATTCGCAGCACCGATGCCGAAAAGCGGGCACAGGTGGATAACTGCCGCCTGTTTCAGGAACATAATAAAGACGCGGCTGAGCTTGCCCTGACTAATTTACAGGCGGCTGCGCTGGCGAATGAGAACGTATTTGAGAGCCTGATGGAAGCGGCAAAGGTTTGCTCGCTGGGCCAGATGACCCATGCCTTGTACGCCGTGGGCGGCAAATACCGACGAAATATGTAAGTTCAGGCATAGTCGGGGATCAGCTATTTAGTCAATGCGCCCCAACCATGGCCAGGCTTTGCCACACCAGATCGCCCATGCTACGGCAGGACCCGAATGAACGGGTATGGTAGTGTCGGTTGAGAGCCATACCCAGCTGAAGAACGTTTTCGGGGGGGGCAATGACATCGGTGCGCATGGCCGCCATCAGGTCATGGATACGGGCCTGCTCAACCCGCAGCCGACCGGCCATCAGCGAACGCTCTTCAATCTGGTATTGCCGCACACTTTCGGGCGTGAGGCAGGTAGTGCCGAGGTCAATAATAGGCTGGTTCTGCCGGTAATACTGGGGCATATATACCGATTTGCGCCCTTCATACGATTGCTGATCGAAGTCAATAGCGCGGATTCGGTAGTACATCTCGTCGAAATCGGGCGTGATGTCCACCACAAAATTGCTGGCGTGCATATCGCCCAGCAGACGTACCAGACACCGCTCGTTGAACTTGACGAACTCTTTGCAAAGCCGCACCGGATTGCGCTCGGCCCCGCGCATCTGCTGCGCAAAAAACATATCGCCCGGCACTCCCGCAATGTGTTCTTCGATGAGCGTTTGCCCGCTGCTGAGGTAGCTGATGCGGTTAGGCGACAGGATGTGTTCGAGTTCCAGCCCATACAGGCGCGAGGCATCGGCGTTTTTGATATAGAAATAGTCGAAGTTGTCGTTTACCAGATTCCGCACCCGCACCCGAAACGGCTGGGTGTTGCCGTACAAACACAGATCAATCCGGTCAATGGCGAGATGGCCGGTAATGGACATATCACCATCGGCTTTCAGAATGGCGTAAATCATTCTGAGCGCGAGCAGCATATCGTTGGTTTCCGAAGCCGGGAAATATACCGTTTCCCAGAGGGTGTCGCGGCCATTCTTGTCGAAGAGCGTGGTTGAGTTGTCGTACCGTGTCAAATCACTGTACTGAATCGGCAGCGTATGTTCACGGCTGTACTGCACCAGATACGCCCGCAGTGGATGGCCGATGGGGTAGGTCAGTTTTTTTTTCGATATCAGGGGCATAGTCAGGTCGTCAGGTATGACCAAATATACGTCAATCCAGCCCCTGGCCCTTACTTTACGGCGATGACTTCAATTTCGATCAGCACGTCGTCTCGGATGATCTGCCCGACGGCCTTCGAGTCGGTGATCTGTGGAGGCACCACGAGATAACTGTCAGCTACGTTACTCACCTGCTGCATCATCGTGACGTCAACTTTGGTGGGTGGCCCGGCTGATTTGCCGGTCTTGACCGAGTAGGTAATCTGCGTAATATCGTTCATGGTCATACCTACCGTTTTCAGG
>Ga0105045_10003395_pt1 | contig 13653 bp, 14 predicted proteins | sample MAT02_FD_78089 | JGI IMG/M metagenome (GOLD analysis project Ga0105045, IMG submission 78089) | Freshwater microbial communities from Lake Fryxell liftoff mats and glacier meltwater in Antarctica - MAT-02 (megahit assembly) | ecosystem: Environmental > Aquatic > Freshwater > Ice > Liftoff...
AATCAAACAAATGTTCTGGCTGAATGATAAAGGTTGCCTTTAGGTTTTTATATTTTTCGCATGGACTTTCACCTTTTTTTTTGCAGGCAGACAAGCCCACAATTAGCAAGAATGCTGAGAGTTTCAATATTTTTTTCATGAATGTTATTTGTTTAAAATTGTATTTAACTTTTGCTCCAACTCTTGCAACTTCATCTCTTGGGCTTTCAGTTTTTCGTCTTGTACAATGCTATATAGCGTGAGTTCTTCAATTTTTTTTGTTGTAGTTTTTGCAATTCACCCACACCTTGTCCGTTTTTCAAAACACTGTCTTGGCTAGGCAAGCCTGGCAAGTGGCTGTGTTTTTGGATATAGGTTTTCACAACTTGGTTCATCATTTTTTTGACAATCAGAATACAAATTAAAATCAAATTTCCCGAATAAAAAATTTATTTTTTATTTTATTAAGTTATTTATTTTCAAAATATCATCTTTTAAGTCTAAAACAGGAGTGAAATTTGAAGCCACTTTAGGCGCCAAAACACCTTCTTGTAACATCAATTCTTTAGATTGAAATACCCTAATTTCATCGTAAATTCCAGACTTTAAAAACGCCTCTAAAACCATAGCCCCGCCCTCCACAACAAGGCTTTGAATTCCCATACACCAAAGTTTATTTAAAATAGAAGGCACATCCACTTTCTCCAATTTACAAAAACGCAAACTGCCAACCGTTTGTTCTTCTTTTAAATTAAAAACCATCGTTTTTTGACTTTGGTCATAAAAAAACAAATCTTTGTTCTGCGTTTCTAAGTGGCTGTCTAAAACTATTCTAATGGGTTGATTTGTGCCTAAAAAGCGATTGTTCAATTTCGGATTGTCTTTCAGTAAAGTATTTTTTCCTGTCAAAAAAGCCATTTCTTCTGTCCGCCATTGGTGTAGCAAGAGTTGGGCAAGCGGCCCACTAATTTTTGACTGATTTTTGCTCCAAATAAAACCATCCTTAGATTCGGCCCATTTTAAAATAACAAAAGGTCTTTCTTTTTGATGAAACACAAAAAACCGTCTGTTTAAAGTTTTACTTTCCTTTTCAAGGACTCCTACTTCAACCTCTATTCCCGCATCTTTTAGCATTTGAACGCCTTTGCCTGCCACTTTTTCATGTGGATCTAAACAAGCAACCACTACTTTTTTCACCTTGTTTTCTATCAATAAATTAGTGCAGGGCGGTGTTTTACCAAAATGAGCGCAAGGTTCAAGTGAAACATAAACTGTGGAAAAAGGCAAAAAGTTTTTATCCTTAACCGATGCAATGGCATTGACCTCGGCATGGGCTTCGCCATATTTTTCATGATAGCCCTCCCCTATTATTTTATCATCACAAACAATTACACACCCCACCATTGGATTGGGCGCCACCGCTCCAAAGCCTTTTTTTGCCAATTGAAGGCAACGGTGCATATATTGCTCATCTTTTGTCAAAAAAAATTATAAATTGAGTGAAAGATTTAACAATTCTTTTGCGTTTTGTTTGGCAATTTCTGTCGGCTTGCTACCGCTCAACATATTTGCAAGTTCATCTATCCGCTCATTTTCAGCTAGTTGATGAATTGCGGTTTCTGTCAAACCATTGTTTTCTTTCTTGCTTACAAAATAATGATGTTGTCCACTCGCTGCAACTTGTGGCAAATGTGTAATGGCTATTAATTGATGGTTTTTTGCTATTACCTGAAACATTTTGCCAATATTGGCAGCCACTTTCCCCGAAACACCGGTGTCTATTTCATCAAAAATCAAGGTTCCCAAATGATTGCTCGAAGCCTCAATGGTGCGAATAGCCAAAGCCAATCGGCTAAGCTCTCCTCCAGAAGCCACCTTTCCAATGGCTTGCGGTTCTACCCCCAAATTGGCCGAAAACTTAATCTCTAAATTCGTTTTTCCGTATTCATCAAACTGCTCTTTTTTATTTAAATCAAATTGCAAAACAGAATTTGGCATTTCCAATTCATGCAACAAGTCTTGTATCTTGGTCTTCACTTGTTTTGCACTTTCCGTTCTGCTTTCAAACAATTGCTTACAAAGCAGATTCATTTGCGTTTCCAACTTTGTGTTTTCTTCTATTAACCTAATAATATCTTGGTCTATTGTGCCAATGTTTTGCAACTTTTCATCTATTGAACCAAAGACGGTTAACAATTCATTGAAATCTGTAACGCCATGTTTTCTTTTTAATAAATAAATGGCATTGATACGCTCGTTCACTTCGTCCAATCTTTTTTCGTCTATCAAAACCGAGTTTTGCAAACCGTCAAATTCCGCAGCAATATCTTTTAATTCTAGAACAACAGACTGCACCCTTTTTTCTAATTCTGCAATGCTAGGACTACTGTTTGACAGTGTTTTTAGTTTTGTTTTAACACTATTAAGCATCGGAACAACAGATTGTTCGCCACCTTCTATGGTTTGGCTACCCATTTCGGCCGTTTGAATAATTTGCTCTGCATTACTCAATAATTGTAGTTCCTTTTCAAGATTAATTTCTTCGTTTTCTTTCAAACTGAGGGCGGTAAACTCGTTCAGCAAAAAATCTAAATAATCTTTTTCTTTGTTCATCTCCAATTGTTGTTTTTGAAGATTATAAATAGCCGTTTCGTTGGTTTTAAATTGTTTAAAAAAGGTTTTATAGCTAATTAATGTAGCATCATTTTTTGCAAAAGCATCCAATAGATTAAACTGAAAAGCAAGATTAGACAAATGGGTGTTTTCATGTTGAGAATGTATCATCACCAACTTTTCCGTCAATGTTTTAATAGCTTGCAGCGAAGCTGGTGTGTCGTTCACAAAGGCGCGGGTTTTTCCATTTGCCAAAATTTCTCTTCTAATAATGGTGGTCGATTCATAATCAAGTTCCAAGGTATTGAAAACCGCTTGCAACTTATATTTTTCAATTTCAAATTCGCCTTCAATCACACATTTTGTATTTTCTTCTAGTTGAAACTTCTCGGCCCTATTGCCCAACACCAAACCCAAAGCATCAAGAATTATTGATTTTCCAGCACCTGTTTCGCCCGTAATAATATTGCAGCCGTTCTCTGGGAAAAAATCGAGATTTTTAATTATTGCAAAGTTTTTTATCGATAATCGTTTGAGCATTTTTTATTTACTTAAAATTTGCGACAGCTTCCATAAACCATCGTCTATTGTTTTTTTCTTAGAAATGGCATCGGAAAATGAAGTTAAAACCACTTTTTGATTCACCATTCCAACACATTTATTTCTCTCGCCTTTCAGCAAATAATCTACAGCGGCATTGCCCAATGCACTTGCCAAAATCCTATCATTCACTGATGGTTTTCCGCCTCTTTGAATATGTCCCAAAACTGAAACACGAATATCAAATTCAGGAAACTTTTGTTTAAACCTTTCGGCTATTTGAAATGCATTGCCCTCTGTTTCGCCCTCGGCAACTATTACAATACTAAAATGTTTTTTGCGTCTTTCATCAGACATAAAATGTTTTTCTAAATCATTAATATCATCTAAAATTTCAGGCACAAGAATGCCTTCAGCCCCACCCGCAATGCCAGCATACAAAGACAAAAAGCCACTGTCTTTGCCCATTACCTCAATAAAAAAAACACGGTTATGAGAGTCGGCTGTATCTCTAATTCTATCAATTGCATCCAAAGCTGTGTTAGCGGCAGTATCAAATCCTATCGTAAAATCAGTGCCATAAAGATCGTTATCTATCGTGCCAGGAACCCCAATACTTGGCATTCCATATTCATTTAAAAAAACCTCTGCTCCTGTGTATGTGCCATCGCCACCAATACAAATCAAACCTTCTATATTTAGATTTGTTAGGTTTTCAAAAGCTCTTTTTCTACCTTCCACAGTCAAAAAGTCTTTACTACGGGCGGTTTTTAAAATTGTGCCTCCATATTGTATAATGTTACCAACGGCTTTTGTTTCCAACGGCAAAATTTCGTTTTCTATCATCCCTTGAAACCCTCGATAAATACCAAAAACCGATATTCCTTGATGGGCCGCAGTGCGCACAACCGCTCTAATGCAGGCATTCATGCCAGGCGAGTCGCCACCAGATGTAAACACCCCAATTGTTTTCATAGTTGTGCAAAGATGCTGAAAAATATCAATTATTAAAATATTATTTTGTTAATAGTTATTAGGGATTATATAAATTTTCTATAATTAAAATGTGCATTACATTATGTAGTAGCAGCGGAGAATGGCGTGCATAAAAAAAAATTTAATGTTAGCATTATTAAGTCTTTTTTTAGCTTATTTTTGCAACATGACAGACTTACAAAACACAAAAAAATTTCCAGTTACAAAAATTATTATTGGATTAATACTAATGACCATTTTAATAGCTTTCTCGTTGCAGAATAGTGAAGCAACCCCAATAAAACTTCTTGGATTTCAGACCAATGCACCTCTTGTTATATTGTTTTTAGTGTTTTTTGGGGCAGGTGTTTTTATAGGATTGTTGGCACTAATTCCGATAAAATCTGTATCAAACAGAAAGTCTAATTTAATTAAAGAACAAAACACCCGAATAGAAATTTTAGAAAAAAAACTGATAGAAAAAAATGAATTTTGATGTTACAATAGTTGGGGCGGGCATAGTGGGATTGGCCACCGCCTTGCAACTAAAAAAAAGTATGCCGCATTTGAAAATTGCGGTTATTGAGAAAGAAAGCAAGGTAGCCTCACACCAAACAGGCAATAACAGTGGCGTTATTCATAGTGGGATTTATTACAAACCTGGTAGCCTGAAAGCTAAAAATTGCATTGAAGGCTATCATTTAATCATTGATTTTTGTAAAGAACATAATATTCCTTATGAGTTGTGCGGCAAAATTATTGTTGCAACAAAAGAAGAGGAATTGCCTGCGCTTGAAAACATTTTTGACCGAGGCGTGGAAAATGGATTGCAGGGTTTAAAATATTTGAGCCCCGAGGAAATATTACAAAGAGAGCCAAAAACAGTTGGAATAAAAGGCATTTTTGTGCCGCAAACTGGCATTGTAGATTACCAAGTTGTTGCAAAAAAATATGCAGAGGTGTTTGAAAAACTAGGTGGCGAATTGTTTTTAAACACTAAAGTAGTGAGGGTAAAAAATTATGGCAATTTCATTCAAATAAGAACCGACAGAATGGACATTGAATCTGGATTAATGATTAATTGCGCAGGATTATATTGCGACAAAATAGCTGAGCAAACGCAACGCAACCTAGATTTAAAAATCATTCCTTTCAGAGGAGAATATTATGCCTTAAAAACCGAAAAAAGCAGTATGGTTACAAATTTAATTTACCCTGTTCCAGACCCAAACTTTCCTTTTTTAGGCGTTCATTTCACCCGCAGAATTGATGGATTGATTGAAGCAGGCCCAAATGCCGTATTGGCTTTTAAAAGAGAAGGTTATAAAAAATCGCATATTAATTTTGTTGAATTATGGGAATCAATTACATGGCCTGGATTTATTAAAGTAGCAAAAAAATATTGGAAAACAGGTTTTGGGGAAATGTATCGTTCATTTAGCAAAGCTGCTTTCACAAAAGCGCTTCAAAAACTCATGCCAGACATAAAAAGCGAAGATTTAGTTCCCGGTGGGGCTGGTGTACGAGCGCAAGCTTGCGACAGAAATGGCGGACTAATAGATGATTTTTATATTAAAGAAACGCCTAGGGAAATTCATGTTTTGAATGCCCCAAGTCCTGCTGCCACAAGCTCATTGGCTATTGGCAAAACTATTGCCGAACTTGCCATCAAGCAGATTGAATCTTATTAAATGTCCCCTAAGGCATTACATTTTGAAGTTTTAGAATTTGGAAGTTCTTTTCAAATGGAGTCCATCGCTTTGAGGAGAAAGATTTTAAGGGAGCCTTTGGGTTTAGATTTTTCTATCGAAGAACTAAATGCCGAATTTGCTCAAATACACATTGCCACAATAGAAAATAAGGCAGTTGTTGGTATTCTTCTATTTGTTCCAACAAAAGACAAATCCCTAAAAATGAGACAAGTAGCTGTAATGGAAAATTCCCAATCTAGCGGTATTGGCAGCCAATTGGTTGCTTTTTCAGAGAAATGGGCAATAGCAAACAATTATAAAACAATTGAATTGCATGCCCGCAAAACGGCTGTTAATTTTTATTTAAAAATGGGATATCAAACCATCGGCCATGAATTTATGGAGGTGAATGTGCCACATTTTAAAATGATGAAAGATTTATGCATCTAAAATTTTATGGTCTGTTTTAAGCAAAATTAAGTTGTAAAAAACGAAATAATTAAAACCGCACTCGCTCTCATCTTGCTAGTGAGCAATATTCTTGCCCCTTGCAACGCTAATTTTTGTATAACTTTTTTAATTGTCTTTTCAAAATAGCAAGCTAGTAATACCTTTATATTAGATTCAACTAATTAAAGCAACCTTAACAATAGTAAAAAAAGAGAATAATTAAAAAAGGGAGAGAGTAAATAATTCTCACCCTCCTTTTATAGGTCGATTTTATTTCATACTTTCACCATCGTTCCCCAACGATGCAAAAAATGAATACACATATTAAACCTCACGCAAAGATATGAAATAGCCGCACTTAAAAAAAGCAGGCGAGAGCAATATTTACATTTCTGAATCATTAAACCTGCACAAAAGCACTATTAGCAGGGAGTTAAAACGCAATATGGATAAAGGTAAATAACCATCTTGTATTCGCTCAAGAATTTGCTAATTTAAGAAAGCAATAAAAGCCTAAACGGCATACATTTATCCCACAAATAAAGGCAATATTTCCACATTATCAAATAATAGAATACTACTACTTCATTTAGTATTAGGCTCTCATTTTTCAGTGAAAATTTGGTTTCGTGAAATTATTATTCTAACTTTATTTCACACTTTGATAGATTTAATAATGATAAAAAAACACAGAATATATAAAATTTTATTAGCAGATTCTATCATAATTCTCTTTGCTATTCTTGCATGCTTTTTATTGCCACATCATCAGAAATCACTAATCTGGATAGTTCTACTGAACCCACCCATAATTTTACTTATGCTTTTCCTTGCAAGACTAAATCAAGGAGAATATACAAAACCTAAAACATTATGGCTCATTGCTTTTTGGACAATAATAGAATTCTCAAGTTTTATATTTGTAAAGCTATTTTACCTATTGAACGAAGGGAAACCACCTATTGGATATGGTCATATCATTATTTTGCTTTTATATTCTTTCATTATAATTTCTTTCATTTTGTTAAACATTGAATTAACAATGCAAGTTACCCTGATAGCGTTGTCATTTATTATGTTGGGTTTTTTTCAATGTGCATTCTGGATTCCATTTCATTTTTTTCAACTAAATCAAAACATTAACAAACCAGCTCTTATAGCTATTTGTATGATTTTCATAATAACCAATATTTTCTTCTATGTTCTATTAATTATAAAAAAATATGCCCCAAAATATCTCAATTATAGGAAAAACCCTTAATTCAACTACTAGTAATTTAGCAATTGAAGGACTGCCCGTTATTGCATAGGATATAAATACATTTCTATATGATTCATTGGGATATGCATACACCAATTTTTTAGGTGAATTTCAAATCAATGAACATTTGACTATGATATTTTAAGAAGTAAACCAGAACAGTTTATCTTAATAAAGCGTATTCTTTTGATAATTTTATTGTTTGTACTTTTGTAATTCTTATTGTTCAGACTATCATCGGGAAAGGCGGCAATTAGCAAAAGAACTCTGCAAAAATAACTACACAATCGGAATTTTCAATGTCCCGTCCTAAAATAGGTTAACGCTTTTCGGTCAGTAATCTTAGTATAAAATCACACTTTTTACTTTCTTGTCCCTACTATTTGGAAGTCTTAATTTTTATATAGATATTTGCTTGCTGGAAATTTAACCATTATGAAAAATAAACACTTATTTATGGCAATATTATGTGTAGCTGGCTTACAAATCCTGCAAGCACAGCAAATTGACACCATTACAGAACCCGCAGGAAGCCAAAGTTTTGGAAACAACATAACCTTTTTAAGCAATGGCAACTATGTGGTTGTAGATGCGGGTTATGATGAAGGAGCAGTTCCAAATGTGGGAGCGGTATATTTATACTATGGATTGAACAATACCCTAATTAGCACTTTGAAAGGCAGCACAGCCAATGATAATATTGGAAGCCAAGGTGTTACGGCATTGAGCAATGGCAATTATGTGGTAAACAGCCCAAACTGGGCCAACGGAACTGCCACAAATGCAGGAGCTGTAACCTGGGGCAATGGCAGCACAGGAATATCAGGCACCGTAAGCAGCAGCAATTCTTTAGTGGGCAGCAAAGCCAATGCTCCTCTTCTCCCTGCCTGGTGTTCACGAAGTACTTCTCCCTGCGTAGTGTTCTTCACCTCGCAGCCAAAAGTTGTTATGGAAATAATGACTGCAAAGGATAGTGAAGGAACACCAACCTTGAGAAAAGACAACTCAGGGAAAAGGTTATTTATAACTTCAAGTTTAAGAAAATAATATTTTAAAAAGTAGATGAACTACTTAGGTTTGCATTGAGATATTAATGACTAAAAAAAACCTAACTTTTGAAGTAATTTACATGCTGTTTTTTGAATAAGCTTATGAATAATTGGCAATTTACAGTTTCTGATGCAATTAGGAATCCCGATGTAAAAAAATTGTTAGAAAGTTTCATTGATATAAATCAATTGAAACGAGATATAACTAAAACAAGATTTGAAACTAGTTTTTTATCTAGCAGTATTATAGGAACTGTTGTTGAACAATACATTTTAATTAATCAATACAAGAATATGGAAAATGTTCTAATTGAAAGGGACATTTTAAAATATCAAAGTATCATAAAAGAATTTCTCGAGGGATTAAAAAATAAAGAAAGCAAAAGGATTACTCATTATTCTAATTCATTAAATTTATTAACTGATAGAATTGTTGTTTTTTATCAATTGTTCGAATTAGAAAACGATGCTTTATATAAAGTTGTAAGCAGAGGTGCTAAGTCTGAAAAAGTATACCCTTATAACTTTATTGATGGCATACAATTGTACGAGTTTGAAAATGTAAATGGTAATTATTTTATAGATTATAATATATTAAGTAAACTGATTGAAAATTGTTTTAATTTTTTGTTAACTGATGTATATAGTAAGAAGAAAATTAGCGGTATTCAGTTATTAAAATTACTGTATTTTCAAAACTTGATTATTCAATTGCCTTATTATCTGATAATAGGAGGAGGAGGTTATTCTGATTCAATTTTTTATAATATAAAAAAAATATTTTTTAATTATGATGAGGAAATAAAACAATTACATAATGTATTAAGCAAAAACATTGAATTTATTAATAAAATAGAAATTTTGGATTCTTATCAGGTTTCTTGTTCGTTTGAAGAAATTCGAGGTCGTATAGATTTCCTCTCTGAAAACTCAATTATAGAATTAAAAACAGGTAAAAAATTAACTAGAAATGACTTATTGCAAATGTTTCTATATATGTTGATAGTTACTGCATCTGACGATGAGTCTTTTGACAAAGTAAAGTATCTTAAACTTTATTATCCATTACAAAATATTAAGGAAAGCTATGAAATAGAACAAATCATTTCACAATTAAGTCAGCCGCCAGAATTTATTTTGAGGAAAGTTATTAAAATTCTTAGCGATTGTAGAAATAAATTTTTCCTTAAACTTGATGACATTAGAATATCATAGATTTCCCTGTCTGGTGTTTCTCACCTCGAAGCCAAAAGCTAATGAGGGAATAGATACTGCCAAGGTAGGTTGCAGAACACCAACTTTCAGAAAATAAATTTATAGATTCAATATTGATAATTTTTGTTTTATTTGCTAAATGAAAAACTATCAAAAAACTTTTATTGATCATATTGTGTTCATCCTATTCAATCATAGCTGCACAATCTGATGCAGTGCCTCATATAAATATTGCCATTTATACGCTTTCATCCAACTCAGCTGCGTCAGAACAGGATATAGCATTTATGAAAGAAAAACTAAAAAAAGCATTTTCAGACTTAACTAGGTTTACCGTTTTTGATAGCGACACCTTATTAGCAGATAGTAATAAGCGAGATTTTAAAGTATTGCAAAACAATAAATCAGCCTTAAAAGCAAACAACCCGCATAACATTGATTACTTTCTAGTGGCAGATATAGTTAGCGTTGCTTCTAAATATGTAATGACTGTTGATAGGAATCAAAAAACTGAAACAGGTAATAAAGGATACGTTGCAATGATGTTTGATATGTTAGATGTAAAAAACGAAATGATTATATATTTACCACATATGGACTATTCCTCGTATCACAGAAACCAAAGTGCAGCTGTTGCCATAAGTTTCTGTAGAGCTGCCGTGGCTTCCTATTTTCCGGACATTGTAAATTATGCATTGCCTGTAGAACTATCTATAGCTATCATAGAAACAAAAAGTAAAAAAGGAATTTCGGAAACTGTTATCATTAAAAATGGAGAGCACATGCAAATTTCTTTTAAAAAAGGATGGCTTGCAGATGACAGCAAATTTGAAGTGTTTTATTTTCTTAATGGAACCAAAACAGTTGTTGGAAAACTGAAAGCAAAAGAATTTATGGATAACGAATTGGTTTGTAGTGTTGATAAAGGAAACAAGGAAATTACAAAGTTATTAAATGAAAATCAAAAACTTTATGTCACCATTTTGGATAATAGAGTAGACTATTTTGCAAAGAAAAAATTGACTGACTTTTTTAACTTTTGAACTTCTCCCTGCGTGGTGTTCTTCACCTCGCAGCCATTACGATTAATTACCCATTCTCCTCTGATTGGTGTTCCGCCACCAAACAGCCATAGTGTTTTGTTTCCCCATTAGGAGTCTTATCCTCACAAAAGGCTAAGTATAAAATTGCTTATTGCCCATTGCCTAAAATTGCCCATTGCACTTGCCCCTCCTTATAAACACACCTTCAACCCTACTGTGAACAAAAATTAACACATTTGAGTAGCTAACATTATTTATTCCTTTATCTTTGCATTCACTCAAACAATTCTTTAAAGTTTGATTACGTAAAAAGAGTTTCAAATGCCCCAGATTAAAATATTCATATTATCCTTTATTATCTTTGGAGCCTTAGGTTGTGCAAGGAGCCAACATTCCATCAATTTTGAGATTGATGTAACAAACACAATTAATAAGTATGAACTTAAGGAAAAATCTAATTGGATTACTGAAACAAATGATTCTCTGCAGTGTAGTATTTTATCGAATACCGAAAAAGATTTGGCTCTTTTAATAATCCGAGAAAAAAATGGAGATACCCTACTAAAATACTTTGGAAACGGTGTGTACAATACTAATCGTTTTGAAATATTAAACCTTAATAATAATCGGGTTCTGAAAATTCCACATTATGGAAGAAGCAGCTTTATTGATTCTTTTTATGCAGTAGGAAATAGTACAAGCGCGTTTATGGATTTGCGGTATCTTTCCATTGATTCAATTATGTATTACCAAATTGACCAAAAAAATCAAAGATTAATTCCTATTAAGAGAGCTTGTAATGATAGCCTAATAGCGCTAGCAAAGAGAAAAGGAAATTTTAAAGGAAAACTACGTATGGTTTGCTCTCCACAAGTTAGGGGCTTCACAGTGGCTGTAGATACATTAACTAAAAGTGAACAGCACTATTATGTCTCAATAGATGATTTTGGATTAGAGCAAAATGGAAATGAATTCACTATGGTTCCTCAATATTTTAAAGTTAATAAAAAAAGTCTATATATAAATAACATTTCGACATCAACTCACTATTTAGGAAATACTCTTAATGTTCTTTCTAATGACCAGCATAATTCAATAATATTCCGATATCATATCCGTATCCTAGATTATATTGAACTATACTGTAATAACGAAGGTTTTACTGATAATAAATTTATTAAAAGAGAAATTATTAGATATGATGAAAAAAGTGATTCCACTATGGTAATATCTACATTCAATAATGATTCATTAATAAGCGGTGGTCATTTAAGCATGTTTAGGTATAGTAATGGAGAGTATTTTATTGGGGGTTTGCCACCAAACTATTTGGAGGTTGGATATATGGATAAACAAGCAGGAAGTGGTCTTTATCATTTAGATACAACGAATTGGCGCCTAAAAAAACTGATAGTGGTAGATCATAATAAGATGAAATATAAGAAGTTGCAAAAAAATATTAAGTTGGCATTTTTGACCGGAGATATTAGGGGGGAAATGTCAGGTTTTATATATGCTTATGAGATTGTGCAAATCGACTCGGGATTTGGAATAAAGCGTAAACATAAATATAAGTTTTAAATAGGTTTTAAAAAGAAAAAGAGAGAATAAATATGGCAAAAATAACAGAAATAAAAAACGAAAAAAACGGAAATTATGTATGGATTGACCCCTGGTTTTGTGAGGTTATAAGTCGGTGTATTTATGAAACCATGAACAATAAAGGCTTGAGTAATTATACTAATCTTATAATATCAAAATTTTATAATTTTATTGAAAGTACTTCATTAGGTGAATGTGGTCTTGGAATTGATGGGGTAGGTCTTTACTTTGAAAAAGAAGTTTTGGAAGATGCAACTAGTAAGAGTCAATTAATTCAAATTTTAAAAGATTCTAAAGTCCATATTGACACATTTGGTACGGAAATTTCTCCAAATCAGTTGGAACAGTATGAAGCTCAAAAATATTATACCAATCAAGCAATCACCTGGGGTCAAGGAGTAAATACTTCAAGTTTGAAGAATTTAGTGGATATAATGTTGCAAATACTTGATGATGATAAAGAATTTAAATTGCAAAATGAGGATATAAGTTTTGTGGGTTGGGAAGGGAATCGAATTGGTTCAATGTATATTTAACATGAAAAAAATAAGCACATTATTTCAAAAAGACCCTAATGATTTGGGCAGAGTAATAAATGAAATTAATCCTGAAAATCAATGGGTTTTTGATGGCAAAGCCATTTCAACTCAAAAATTTGATGGTACCTCGTGTGCCATAATTAATCGCGAACTTTATAGAAGGTATGATGCAAAAAACGGCAAATTAGCACCACAAGGTGCTATACCTTGTCAAGAAGCTGACCAAATTACTGGTCATCACCCGCATTGGGTAAAATGCATAAACACTAACCCAGAGGATATATATTTTTTTGAAGGGTTTGCAAATTTAGTGAATAAAGAAGATGGTACTTATGAGTTATGTGGGCCAAAATTACAGGCTAATCCTGAAAAATTAATATATCATCAATTAATAAAGCATGGAAGTGCAGTATTGACCTTACCAAGTTTAAATTACCATGAGCTAAAAGAGTATTTATCCAATCCTGAAAATGATATGGAAGGCATTGTTTTTCATCATAAAATGGATGAAAGAATGTGTAAACTAAGGAAAAAGGATTTTGGTATTAAAAGAGAATAAAAGTTAAAAGTAGAGAATTTATGTCAACACCCAAACCACCTGTAACCAAGAGATATTACCCTAAACTGTTCCCCTTTGGGGTCTTCGCACAGCGAGACCCTGAAGGACATTTAACAAAAAGGATTATAAATTCATTA
>Ga0105045_10003396_pt1 | contig 13652 bp, 7 predicted proteins | sample MAT02_FD_78089 | JGI IMG/M metagenome (GOLD analysis project Ga0105045, IMG submission 78089) | Freshwater microbial communities from Lake Fryxell liftoff mats and glacier meltwater in Antarctica - MAT-02 (megahit assembly) | ecosystem: Environmental > Aquatic > Freshwater > Ice > Liftoff...
ATGAATTGGGGTTGGATAGTATTATTTTTGAATTCAAAAACATGGATTTAGTCACGAATAAAGACGCCATCAAAGCCATTGCCTTAGAGGCGATGCAAGATCAAAAAAATCTACTCGATCTCCTGTTGGCAGCCAAGGTTAATCGTAAAATAGCTGAATTGCTAAACAATGAAGCACAACAAATCTTTGAATATAATCAACAAATGAAAGCCTATAAGCTCACCATTGAAGATATTTTAGCAAAAGAAAATGGTGAAGCCTCTTTTCACCATCAGAATGCTGCGACAGCTAGTAAAATGCAGCTAGAAGCACAATTATTTGCCATGCGACGAAGTATTCATGACGAATCTATGGTTAAATTAAATGATATTTTTAACCAAGTCGATAAATTAGCCAAACGCCATACCGAAATTCAAGAGATGCGTGAAAAAAGTAATCAGCGTCATGTTGATAACATCGACAAAATGGTTGACGACGGTGAAGTAGAAGGCCAAAAAGTATTTAGCCAAGAAGATAAAAAGCAAATTCAAAGTTTATTAGCACAAAAGAACCAAATTAAAAATAAAATAGAAACTGTCGATCGCGAAATAGATGAGAACAAACACATCATCGTAGAGGCAAAGCAAGCACTCGCGCAAAATAAAGTAGAACAAGCAGCACTATTACGTGACATTGAAAGTGCTAAGAAAGCAGCAACCCCAGCAGAACAAGCATTCATCAATGAATGTATGGACTTATTCAGTGAGAGCGCGGCATGTGAAATGGAAGTACATCTATGCAATGACCAACTTGCGCGATTACACAAGGATAAAAAAGCCTATGAGTCGTCTACCGAGAGCGAAGACAGTAGCAAAAAAACGGAAATAATGAACAAAATTGACAAAATATCGATTAAGGAACATCGATTACAGGAAAAGATTGGTGTATTAAAAGTAAAACAAGAAAAAATCATAGCCAATCAAATGCAAAAAATCAGTGCCTCTAAGGATTCTAAAAATGTGGTTAAAGCTTCACACAAATTTGCCCAATATCAACAATTGCGAAATAAAGAAATAGAATTAGAGCAAAGAATTGAACGAGCCCAAGTAAAGATCGAGAATTTGGCAGAAAAAAGAAATTTACTTCAAGATAAGCTCCATGACGCAATTCATAAGTTAGACGATACCTATGAGAAAACAAAAGATTGGGTTAAAAATTTATTTAGTATCAAAAAACCCGGCGATCTAAAAGCCGTTGCTGCGGCCAACGCCAAAATTTCTACAATCAGAAAAGAAATTGAAGAGGAATCGGAAATTTCCAGGCAGGAAGATAATGCGTTTGCCGAGGAAGCCGCTAGTACCGCACAACAGATGCAAGAACTTGCCGCAAGTGCTAATGCCATAGCTGCCGTTGGCGCAAGCTGCAGCGCAGAAATTGGCAAAGTTGCCCCTCGCAGCCAACATAATGAAACGCTGTCGCGCTTTCAAAACCAAGAAAACGAAGCCAAGGCCAACATTCACGCGACGGTCGAGGCCGCACTGGGTGCTAGCGTTGGAGCTAAACTACAAGCCAGTGTTAGCAACGGCTAAGCAATCCATTTTTTTTCACACGCGCTTGGGTAGCTAAATCAAAGGCTTTAACGGCGGCATGGCTTGATTTGTACTATGATTTATACAGTACCCAGTGTTTTAAGGTTGAGCCCCATGAAATCATTTACAAATATTATTGGTGTCTTGTTAATTGTGTTTGGTATAGCCGCCCTTTCTTATCAAGGATTTAGCTATACCAAGAAAGAAGATGTGGTTAAATTGGGCGAACTCAAAATTACTGCTGAAACAAAAGAACGCGTCTTTATTCCCCCCCTTGCTGGCGGCTTAGCGCTCGTAGCAGGTATTGCACTAATTGCCTTTGGCAGGTTCGGAAAAAAATAACTCAACTTTAATTCTAGGTCATCCTTTCGTCGAGAATGGGTCTGGAAATGTGGTCTTGTTAGCGAACTTCGTCTATGGCTTGTAATGAGTTTCCTCAATACAAGCAAGGAGTTCCCCCATGCCCACAAGTGATATCAAAGGCAGTTCTGTTACCTTATACACCTGGGGCACCCATCTCGATGGCGGCAATGGCATGGCGCATTTTTTGGACGCAAGCTTTTTTGGTGGCAATGTCGGCCATGCAGCCATCGAAATTACCCTCCCTGCAAATGCAAAAACAGAGCAGCTGATCCAACAATATTGTCTTAAGGACAATAAAAAAGTGATCCCTTTTGAGCGCACAACACAGAACGCCATTGATGAAAGCCTGCAAGTCAAAAAACAAGATGTTTATAAAATTTACTTTAGCTGGTGGCCCGGAAAAGAAAATGGATTTGATTTAAGAAAAAATATCAATACAGATAACGAACATGAGCGTATTGGTGTTGATGCAGGTAAAATAGACTCGCGTTACGACCTCCCACCTCGTGAACAGCGCACCTACCATGGCCCACTAGGTTCTCGAACCGTCAATTTAGCGAATAAAGAAATCGCTCATCTCACTTCTTTAACACCCGATCAAAAAGCCTTAATCAAAATACAACGCCAACTCAATGAATCAAATGATAAGCTTGAAGCTCTGGTTATTCTTGAAAAAAAGCTATCAACTGACAAACCGCTTAAAGTAGAAGGATCATTGCTAAGTTTGTTGCAACAATTAGATCATTGGCAAGCCAATGTAAAAAATGTGAATACCTTAGGTAAAGAAGATATCGAAGAGCTTAAAATTGATCTACAAGATAAAAAACAGGCGATCGCAGAGTTACAAGATATTTTAATGACCAAGCGTGACATTCTAAAAGAGACCATGCAACTAGAAGGTAATGAAAAAATCAAAAATGAAATCACCACCCTTAGTACTTTACCCGAAAATGAACGACTCCTCTTACAGGAAAAATATGATAAGCGTTTTTCAGCCCAAGCGTGGATACAATACGAACTTGAAGAAGTGACCCGCGATTTAGTTCCTGCACAAAGTGTTTCAATTTTCTGTCAAATGCGTTTATTTGAAGAAAAAAAGGAAACGATGCTAGCCATTTTGTTCGATCAAAATTATCCACCCGATTTAAAAGACACAAACAATATTGCAAAATGGCGACAATTTTTACCAGAAGTACACAAGCATATTGAACGAGACGCCATGACCAAAGATATTTACGAACAACTGCAAAAAAATGCTAAACAACAAAAAGATCGCCTGTTTAATAAACAAATAGCCCTGTTTGCGAAAAAGCAATTAGTTGATAAAGTCGATCCATTCTTGCAAGGCGATCACCAAGCTCACGTCACCCGAGGTCATTCTCCCGATGATACTCTTCAAATACCTGGCATGAACATTCAACGCATGCTAGCAAAAATGCGTAGCTTTACTGAAGATGGCAAACAATTTAATCTTGCGACCAAAAATTGTTCGGCCACGACGGGCGCTATTTTAGCCGCCGGTGCAGAACCAGCTTTAAAAACTTATTTTAAACAAAAAGCCTGGGGTGGTTTTGGTAATCCACAAGAAGTATTAAAAGGTGCTATAGAATATCAACACACCGTTATCGCCCTTGATGGAAAAAAAACTTTCGGGGAAATGCTGAGTGCTTGGAACCCTTTACATGCTGTAAGCTGGCTAGGCGGAAAAATGCTCAATACGATTGCGCAGCCCACCACCTCAGTTACCGGCAAAATTGCTTTAGGTGTGGGATTATTACCCATGGCTGGCTTAGCGGCTGTAACCGAAACGTTAAAAGCGGTTGTTAATCCTAAAAAAACCTTTCAACGCTGCTCACAATTTGTTAAATATGCTTGGGGAAATAATTCTATTTTTTTAAAATTATGCTCAATACCTGCTGCTTTACTGAGTGCTACTATGGCAATACCCGCCCTTTTGCAACATGGTGTGCAAAAAGCAATTATTGAACCCTTAACCCAAACGACGTTTGACCGTGCTGCCCTCTTAGAAAGACAAAAACAGCCTGAGCCTTTACTTAAAAGAGTCAAGCTCAGTAAAGACAAATTAGTTGAAGTAGATGATCCCAATCCTGTTGTCGCTTTAGCCACCTTGCAACAATTATTGCACGAGCACCCCGATAAAATTCCGATGTTTTCATCCAAAACACAACTCAATGTGAATAACTACTTAAAGCATTTGAATAAAGCGGATCCAAAACAAGTGGAAATGATGCAAAATTATGAAAAAACGGTTAAAGACATTTATAGCAAAGCGAATGAAAATGCCCTACCACCACAACGGTTTACGCCAGAAGATCATCCACGCCAAGATAACCCGCGTCATGACGCTTTAAATGCATTTGCAAGACATGCTGAACAACACAACAGCAATCCAGAGGTTATACCAACAACCGATCAACCGCCATCCTCAACGACATCACAACGCCCCGAATAAGAGGGGTTTGCTTCGCTAATGATTTGTGGAAAAATAGCCCACGTTTAAGGGTTAGATTTTTACGATAATAAGGAAATATTGATGCGAAGTTTATCAACTCAAGAATTACAAGCCGTTTCAGGTGGTGCTTTAGATATTCTCGATCTGGGCTACCTCTTTGCGGGATATCATCATTTAGATATGAATAACACCATGCTGGTAGGCTTAGGCGTTGGCGGCACCTTGGGTATTTTTAACCTGTTAGTGCCTGCGAGTAATGCAGCCTCTGCCATCGGCATTATTTCTACAGCAGCCTGGATTGCTGTTCCAGCCTTATTTGGCGTGGGCATAGCATTTGTGGAATATCAGATCGGAAGTTATTGTTCTTCACTGGTGAATCAAGCGTAATAAATCGTAAAAAGGAAATCGTAAAAAGGAAATCGTAAAAAGGACATCCACAAAAGAATCATAAAAAGGACATCCACAAAATCATAAGCAGGAAATCGTAAAAAGCATAAAAAGGACATCCACAAAATCATAAGCAGGAAATCGTAAAAAGGACATCCACAAAAGAATCATAAAAAGGACATCCACAAAATCATAAGCAGGACATCCAAACATTCATGTGTCCAAATATTCATGTGGGTGTCCTGTTATAAAAATTGCGGAACATCCAAATATATTATTTGATACCTGTACGCAAAAGATATATATTACACATATCGCAGTACAGGATGTCACCCCATGACAACAGCTCGCTCCAATCAAATCGATTTAAGTGCCACACCTTATTATCATTGCATGACACGTTGTGTGCGTCGCTCATATTTATGCGGCCACGACAATACGACAGGCAAAGATTATTCGCACCGCAAACCTTGGATAGTCTCTCGCATTAAACACCTAGCCAGTGTCTTTGCCATTCATGTTTGTGCGTATGCAGTCATGAGTAATCACTATCATTTAGTTTTATATGTTAATGATGGGCTAGCATCACAATGGAGTGAAGATGAAGTACAAGCACGTTGGGCACAACTGTTCCCTAACGATGCAAAATCGCTCAGTATCTATTCTAAAAATGAAGCAGCACAAAAATTAGCCCTATGGCGACATCGACTAATGGATATTAGTTGGTATATGCGCTGCTTGAATGAGAAGATTGCTCGCATATCAAACAAAGAAGATGAAACCAGGGGGCGATTCTGGGAAGGGCGATTTAAATCTCAAGCCTTGTTAGACGAAGGCGCTGTTTTAAGCGCTATGGCCTACGTTGATTTGAACCCTATTCGTGCCAAAATGGCTACCACACTCGAAACCTCTGATTTCACTTCTATTCAAGAACGATTGCAAATATTAGCTAAGCAATTAAAGCTGTCAAAATCTATCGACAATACTCAGCAACCCAAGCATTTAATGCCATTCATGAATAGCCATACACAGCAAAATCAACAAACTCCTTCAATTGATTTTACATTAGCAGACTATTTAGAATTAGTTGACTCTACTGGGCGCGTTATTCGCCAAGGTAAGAGAGGCAGCATTTCACCCAACTTGACTCCGATACTGGCAGGCCTTCAACTCAACCCCAAAGAGTGGCTAAGTATGGTCAACCATCTACAAAGTCGATTTTCATATGCTATTGGTCATAGTGCAAAGTTATTAGCCTTCAATAAAGACTGCCGAACCCATGGCCCTAAAGGGATCAATGCTGCTAAAAAATGCTACTTTAATGTGGCGTAAACCCTATAAATCATTATTTTCTTAATGTTATAAATTTAGTCATACCTGCAAACTTATATCTATACGACCTATTCATTGAACTAGTTTTCTACATCCCACTTTATTAAATGACAATAAGTTTGGATGTCCTCTATTAATTTTCTCTATTAATTTTTAAATGGCAATAAGTTTGGATGTCCTTTTAGATTCCTCTTTTAATAGATAAAGGACGCCAAAACCAAAATTTGGATGTCCTTTAGGAGGGGTTCTTTAGGAGGGGTTACCACTCATAGCGCATGCGTAAGAAGCCCGCGTTAGCTGTGTAATCATGCTTAGTTTCAAAGTCATAACTCATTGTAATAATGTAAGGACTATAGTCACTAAACACTGAGAGGCTTGCACCCACATTGTAGCTGGTCGCGGCAGGTGTAGGGCCGACCGTCACAAAGCTTGGGCCACCTCCGGTAAATTGTGAGGTGGTATGCATATTGTCGTTAATAAAGTCGTAGAACATGTTAACGCGTATTTCTGGTTGGAAAATAATAGAGCGTCTATCGCCCATATTATAAGGGCAGTTGTAGGCAGCTCTGACGCCAACACCACCTTTTAACATGCTATAGTTTTGGTCCTCGACGCTTTGGGACGCTGTCCCTGCACCAGACTCGTTGTAACCATTCAATGCTAAGTAAGAGTAATACAGTGACGTGTTGGGAATAATATGCAAGCCCTGGTAGAGGTATTCATAACCAAACTCCCCTTTGGCACCAAATTGCCAGCCAATAAAATCGGCTTTAGGACTAAACGGCAATAACCCAAACAAGAAGTTTCGTTCGGTGGTGTACTTGTTATAGGCAACCGAGGTCACCCAGTTAAAATAGAACCATTCACAGAAATCTTGCTCGCCATATATTGCCCCTTGCAAGCTATACAATGAGGTTGTGCTGTCAGATACATCATGGCCGATATAAGTATGCGATAAATTCGCCGACACACCGATTAAGTTTAAATCGTTTAAGCTGACGTCACTCCCGATCGCCACGCCCCAAGTTTCTGCATTGTAACCATCGACTTGGGTGCGTTCATCTTGATCAGAATATTGGCCATACAATTTAAACCAACGACCATGACCATTCTCGTCCCAATCATCGCCGGACGAGAACCCTGATTCAAAGGGTGCTTTCATGCCGGGAATGACTTTACGTTGTCTGACATGACGCAACCTGTCAGAAACCGCGCCAAATCCTAATTGCTGAGCCGCAAAGGTTTCTTGCGTAAAGCTATTGTCAACAATCGGTGCTAACGCCGCCAAATGATCGTTTAATTGCTCAACGGTGGTGAAGTACGGTAATTGATCGAGCAGCTGTTGCAACGACCCTAAGAAATCTTTACCCGCCATGGCATCTAATGCCCCTGCCACACCGCGAGTGTTAATGCGGTTAGCATAAATAGATGCGGGGTTCACGTCGATGTGTAATAACAAATCGTTATTGGGTGCATTTTGTGCTTCAAGCTCAAAGGTGAGCAATAAGCTATCGCCATTTACATTGAGAGGAACGTTAATATTGCCTACCGCTCCTGCATCCACCAATTTGATATCATAATTGCCCGCCGCATAGGCCTGAGGTGTGTTCGTCAATACCACGGTAGAATTTGCATCAATAAATGCTGCATTATTTACCTTAATATAAGTAGGAACACTGATACTGCTTAAATCAAATTGCAATACCGTGCCATTTGGAACATTTAAATCACCCGTAATGGTTAACGGCGTTGCATTCGAGGCAACTGCTAAGGTGCTACCTGAAGCCGCAGTTAGGTTAACATTACCCATTATAGTAGCAACATCTTTGGCGAATAAAGTCCCACCCGCTGTTACATTGGTATTGGCGGCATAGATGTCTTCAAAAAGGTTAACAGTTGTACCTGAAGCACCGTTCACATTAATGCTATTTAAAGCAAGTCCTGGCGCGCCAATTTGATTTTTAATATTAAAATTGCCTAAAAAGTTTACATTACCTTGATTGTTAGCGGTCGTGGTAATGGCCCCTGATACCGTAATTCCGCTCGCCAGTGCTGCCGTACCACCTGCCGTAAAAAGCATCACATCGGTATTCACATTTTGATTGAAGTTTACCGTGCTGCCTGCACCGCTTAAATTTACTAGCTTAAGTTCATTACTAAGACCTACAATTCCATTCACAACGCTATCGCCAATAAAATTGAGGGTACCTTGAGAAGCCGCATCAGTATCAATATTGCCCGTAATATCTGCCTTGTTGGCGATATTTAATGTAGAATCATTTAAGAAATTAATATTACCGCTGCCAACTTTAGTATCATTACCGAAGGTGACGAGTTTACCCGCGGCACCTTGTAAGTTGATTTGACACAATCCATTGGTGGCACCAATCGTTCCAGAAACAGAGCCATCACCCGCAAAATTCAACGTACCCGCACTCGAGCTGCCCGTGGTATTATCAACGTTACCTGTTATATCCACGCCATCAGCTAAAATGATCTTGGTGGCACAATTTGCCACACCTGAAAAATTCACTGAACCGGCTTTCACATCACTTTGGAAGTTAACGGTTTTATTTGCACCCGTAACATTAATAAAGGTAAGTGAATTGGTAGCACCTACTGTGCCTTTAATTATATGGTCACCAGCTAAGACTAATTTACCGCCCCCTAAGCTGTCGATATTGAATTCAACATCACTGCCATCAGTCAGCGTCAATATATTATCCGCTTGAAATTGCGTTGTCGTTGCAAAGATATCGCCATTGATAGTGGTATTACCAATTGCACCCACTTTTACTAACAAGAATTCACTTCCCGCTGCACCAATATTGCTATTGATTAAAGCGGCTTTGTTGATATCAAAAGTGTTCGCAAAGGCAGTTTTGCTCAATATGCCATTTGTTGTCGTTAAGACCATTGCGCCGTTATCGAGTTTAATTGTAGTGGTCGCACCCTTTACGTCGATTTGTGTTGCTCGGACGACGTTACCCGTCAACGTTACTATTGCATTTGCGATAGAAGTTGAATTTATGGTGATTAAATTTAAAGTGTTAGTTGCACCAATATTGCCAGCTACGGAACCCGTACCTTCAAATGTTAATTTACCTTTACTAGCTACTCCACTAGAATTATTGATATTTCCAGTAAAAGATTCGCCGTCTTCTATAATAACGGTTCCATCATTCGCAATATTAATATTGCTAGCAAAGGTATCATCGCCAATTTTTAGAGTTTCATTAAAACCCAGCAAATTAATTGCATTTAATGCTAAACCCGCAGAACCTATAGTGCCCGTAATATTGGTTGTACCTTCTAATTGCAAAATACCTTGGTTATTCATCGTAGTAGTCACATTACCTGTGATATCTGAATTATCAGTAAGGGTTAAAGAGTTATTGCCATTAAACTGCAGGGTATTAGCAAAAATGTCACCATCTACTTTGGTGTTACCATTTTGCGCCACTTTCATAAGATTAAAAGCAGCACCACCCGCACCAATTTGACCGGTAATAGTAGCGGCATTCAACACATTTAAAATATTTACATTATTCGTTTCAGCAGTAATATTGCCCGTGACCGCCATAGCAGGATTATTTAACACCAAAGTTGTGGGAGTTGCCCCATCATCTTTAACAGCGATGGTGGTTGCATTAACAATGGTGCCCGTTAATGTGATGGTTTCATTAGAGCCTGCCGACAAGGAATTCAAGGTCAACAGATTTAATAAATTCGTTGCACCAATACTTCCGGTAACCGTACCGCCACCAACAAACTGCACCTGGCCTGTATTGGGCGCACCAGTATTATCAATCGCACCCGTTACAATGACATTGTCAGCATATTCTGCTGTGCCTGCAGCTGTAATATTCGTTACACTAGCTGTGACATTGCCATTAAATTGGACTGTGCCTGCACCCTTTAAATTGATAATATTAATCGATTTTGTCGCACCCACTGTGCCTGTGACAATACCTGCTTTTTCAAAATTGATCGTACCAATGTTCGCAGTGCCTGTGGTGTTATCAATATTACCTGTCACTGTAAGAGTGGCGGCAGGATTAAATTTTAAAACAGAAGTTGCCGTTGAACCTGCTGCAAAGTTTAAATTCCCTGAACCAACCGTGACATTATTATCAAATTCTACCGTTTTACCCGCACCACCCTTTAAATTGATGGTGTTAATCGCTTTGGTCGCGCCGGTGGTTCCCGATACGCCACCTTCTCCCGCAAAATTCACAATACCTGCACTGAGGGCCGTTTTATTATCAAGGTTACCCGTAATGTCGACACCATCAGCAAGATTTAATACAGACGTTGTATCAGCAGCGCCACTGAAATTCACGCCGTTAGTCACTTTAACGTCGCCACCTAGACTAACCGTTTTGCCAGCGCCATTCATGATCACTTGATTGATAGCATTGGTGGCCCCAATTGTGCCAGTCACACCGCCTGCCTCAGTAAATTCTAAAATACCCGTACTAGCAACCGTTGTATCAACGTTGCCAGTAATTGTATTACCATCGCTTAATGTTAAGGTATTATCAGCTTGAAATTGCGTAAGGGTTGAAAAGATATTTCCAGTCAGAGCCAATTCATCATTAGCACCGACCATGACCTTGGCAAAACCGGTGGCATTAGTACCAATGTTTCCCGTCATGGAAACAGCATTTATAAAATCTACCGTATCAATATTGTTGGTTTTTGCAGTAATGTTACCCGTGATCTGACCAATTATATTATTAAATTGTAATATTGTTCCTTGACCAACCGTCGCACTATCATTCACCAAAAAGGTAGTCGCTTTATTGACCGGTCCTAATAAAGTGACTGTTTCTAGATTATTGCCATTTGAGTTTACGGTCAATAATTGAAAAGCATTCGTGCCACCAATAGAACCACTGACTGTGCCAGTGCCTTGGAATTCAATCTTACCTTTACTCGCGCCGATTTTATTATCAATAAATCCAGTAACATCAACATTATCAGCAAAATTAATAGTGCCATCCGTGGCTACCAATTCTAGTGTAATTCCCTTAGAGAGTTTTATATCACCATCAAATTGAACTGTTTTATTTATGCCCTGCAAAGAAATGCTTTCTATTGGGTTGGTGGTACCAATTGCGCCAAGAACAATAGAAGAGCCCGTAAAATTTAAAACACTTTTAGCCCAAGGAGTTGCAACAACACCTGTATTGTTATCGACAGAAGTGGGGACTGCAACCACAAGAGTGGTTCCGATGTTGTCACCATCAGTCACTGTAAAACTAATGTCATCCGCTTTGTAATTATAGCCGCCAGCAGGGTCGAATCCTGCATCGTCGGAGTTTTTCCCCGACACGGTAATATCTACTAAAACAGCATACGCTGGCGGCGAAACCACTGTAATCAGGGTTGAAGCCAATAGGGCTTGCCATAAAAAGGATTTTTTATTACGGGAGATATGTTTCATCGTGCCTTCCCTGACAGATCTTAAAAAGGAGTTAATCTTCTAAGTACATCCTTGGGTAGCTATGATTCCCACTTAGATAGCAGAATAAAGATCCACGCTTAATACATACATATAACAGTGGAATATGCTTTTGGCTAGAACGCGCCGCTATTAAAAGGTGATTTCCCACGAAAATATTAATAGTGAGAAAGTTGGCTATTAATATTCGCAAAGCAGCGCGTTAAATTATGATGGGAATGCTATTTTTTAGCATTACTTATGCTGATTGAAGCCTTACGTGATTTTTTCAGAGTGCTAGAACTCGCCTCTAAGCTAGCAACTTCAATAATTTCAACTTCACTGGCTTTCGATCTGCTTCGCTTTTCATTAAATTGCTTTAACAAGGCAGCTTCTGAGACCAATGAAAAGTCTGCCATTTTTTCCGTTACTGCCAATAGCGGTTCATCATCGTCAACATCCGCAAATCGTACCACTCTAGCCTGCAACGGGGTTTTATAAGCACCCTCCCGAAGTCTAGCGGCAAGTTTTGATTGCGACGTTAGCACATCATCTGGATTCACTTTGAACACAGAAAGTGCATTAGGATCACTCATAGCCCCTAAGATGATGGCTTGATTGGAATAAAAGGAGCCTTTTGGCAAGCTCCAAAATGTATACGCTTGTGGTGTAAATGGCTCATCAAATATGACTAAAGACAACAGCACTTCACTGATTTTGGCCATAAAACCATATTCTTGTGCTAACGCCTCTGGCATTAATCGCTCCTTTAGTTGCAGCCCTTCTAGTAAAGGTGAACTTATCACTATTGCGGAATTCGAAATGCCCATACCACAGGCTTTCGATAATGCAATTTTTCGTCCCAAATGCATATAGTTATGAATAGCACAGGCGGTTTGCAGATTTCCCGTTTTGACGAGTTGGCCGATAAAACCCAACATTAATCCCTCAATAGCATCACTCGCTAATGGGCCTGAAGAACTTAGCTTTTTTAAGCCGGCATGTAAAATATGCCAACTATTTATGGCAGAAAGACTATCGGCATTTAACACTTCGCCTTTTTGAAAATAATGGGTAAACAAAAAAGTGAGTAGATGATTGCGATTGAAGGGACAAATATCTCTTTCAAGCTCATCAAGCATTGCTGTGGTGCAATCGCTTAATTCAACGGCTTCAAGAAGTTCGGAACTCAGTTTAAGATGCATTCGCTGATCAAAGGCTTCAGCGATTTTTTTATCATGGGATAGTTTGAGCAATTGATATTCATCGACGTTAAGCAGTGAACGTGCCGCGTTTAGGATATTATTAATTTCAACCAGTGAATATGCGCCTGATAACATGGCTTACTTCCCCGTTATTTATTTAAGGAAGCATTATAGCTTAAATCAAATTAAGGCGCTACTACTTCAATTTTCTTTAAGGTTTGCGCTAAGGTTTGCGTGGACTTCAACCCATTATCTAAAACGGATTTTGAGCTTTGCGATAACAGCTCAAATTGGATATTCACATCAGGATAAGCATTGGTTTTGCCGGGATTATACTGGCTGATCCCCGTTAACGAGAGGCCATTACGAATATAAACCGATACAAACTTTTCGAAATTGGTATTTTGTGTTTTGCCATAGGCAATAAACTCATCAATTAGTTGATAACACTGAATAATATCGTCTTTTAATTTACTTTTTAATTCGGTTAACGCATGACGGTGCTTATCATCAATAAACGACTCTAAATCCGCGAATGATAGCGTTTTTAGAATAGGGCGATTTTGTGTCAGCTCTTGATTGATTTTGCTTAATAAAGCTAATACATGACTCAACTCGTCATGGTATTGCTGCAACACCGCTTTATCTTCATTGGTGGAACTTAACTTTCCCTGAAACCAACTACTGATTTTTTTACCAAATTGCGCAATGTTATCCATAGATGCCCCATTTGTGCTGTTACCTCTATTTTAGCCAAGGATTGGCATTTTGGGTAATGACACACGACAAAAGAAAAACTGGATATAGGTATAGACCTCTCGCACTTGAAGATGCGAACGGTATAATCTTGCTTGAATGCTGCGCGCGAATTCATTCGC
>Ga0105045_10003397_pt1 | contig 13652 bp, 9 predicted proteins | sample MAT02_FD_78089 | JGI IMG/M metagenome (GOLD analysis project Ga0105045, IMG submission 78089) | Freshwater microbial communities from Lake Fryxell liftoff mats and glacier meltwater in Antarctica - MAT-02 (megahit assembly) | ecosystem: Environmental > Aquatic > Freshwater > Ice > Liftoff...
GGTATGGCGTAGGGGCTTGCCATGGCAAGCCCGATTTTTACGGTTGGTTGCGGGGGGTTTGCCATGGCAAACCCGTACATCATGCCTATCTGATCCTAAAAATCGGCAGACCAACCCCATTTATGGGGTTTTGGTCATATACGTAAGTGGTTCACTGCCTGCCATATCTACGCAAAATCATCAAAACAACTACGGACAAGCCTTGTATGCCGTCCCTACGCCCCACTGCGTGGAGAAAGAGGGAGAAAACCATTTCTAAGCGAGGTTTTAGCCCTCTCTCCAATTTTTTGGGGGTGGGGGTGGGGTCAAAACTCTTTTTCAAAAAATTAACCGAATATTACTGTTTTTCATCCAATAAAGGAGACATATCATGGAAACCGACCATCCCAACCAGAATACTTATGCGCCACGCCCCAAACGCACATCGCCTATGCCGAGTACAGGCAACCTCGAAGAGGGGGTGGAATACATGAAACTTGTGTTTTTTAGGCATGACCAACGCATAGAAAGCGCAATTTATGGAAAAGGGATTCAACCCTCATCCGAGACAAAAAACGGTGAGTTACATCCTTATATGGATGGGTTAAAAAAAGACGGTTGGCATCATGTCTATGGGACGGGCGATAGCGAAGGGATTCTGGCGTATCTGGAACGACAACGCATTGTGCCAATTGAGACGACAACACCCACAGACACCCCTCCAATAGCTACCCATAAGTATCATAGCATCATGATTGGTGGGGAACGGTCTCTTATTGCGTATCTACCCGCTAGCTCATTCATCGAAATCACACAAAATGGCACGAGCAAGCGTGTATTGGGCAATGTACAATATTTCATGGCGCAATACAAACAAGCTAACTGGTTACATATCTCTACATTCATGCACGATGAAAGGACTGTATTGGTATTGGGGCGCAACGGACACATTATGTCATCTGAACATATCACACCAGAGCATCATGCCCAATTGCCCACGGGGGCGCGAATCACCCGCATTGAAGATTTGGGGGGTGAATTAAAGGTCAGCGCGTATGACAACCAGAAGGTGGATAATCTGCGGAATCAGCAAAAATCCTTGTCGAAATTTGTGACAACCCTGACCCAAAAGGGTGAGTGGTGGTTGGCTTATGAGGCGCAAGAATTAGGGCATCGGGTCATTTATCTGGGACGAATCATGCCATGCGTGTATCAAAACCTCAATGCTTCTTATAGGTTATTTTAATCAAATAACTTTGTTTATATGATACAATGTGAACAATAGAATACAAATATAATACTTATCGTAATATGAATATAAGGAGAAAGCATCATGAGTTCACCCCCAATCACCATCGTTGCTCCCAAATATCGCGCATATACACTTCAGACTTATCGGCAAATTCCACAAATGAATGCACTATCTGAAGAGGAAAAATTCGCCATTGATGTAGTCGGAAATGTCCTGCCCTTCAGAATCAACAATTATGTTATTGACCAATTGATAGACTGGGAAAATGTCCCAGACGACCCCATCTATCGCCTCACCGTCCCCCAAAGAGAGATGCTCCTCCCCGAACATTTCGATGCAATGGCAACATTATTGCGTCGTGGGGCATCATCAGAAGACATCCGCCATACGGCAAATGAAATCCGTCTGCAACTCAACCCACATCCTGCTGGTCAGCTTGAATATAATGTCCCCACCGTGAACGGGGTCAAGCTCACAGGGGTTCAGCACAAATATCCAGAAACGGTGCTGTTCTTCCCTAGTCAGGGACAAACTTGCCACGCCTATTGCACATTCTGTTTTCGGTGGCCCCAATTTGTCGGTATGGATGAACTCAAATTCGCCATGAAAGAAACAGAATTGTTGACCGAATATCTCTCTATGCACCCAGAAGTGACAGACATCCTGTTCACAGGGGGCGACCCGATGATTATGCGGAGTAGCGCCCTCGCCTCGTATATCGAGCCATTGCTAGAGATAGATAGCATCCATACCATCCGCATCGGCACGAAAGCCCTTAGCTATTTTCCATACCGATTCACCACCGACCTCGATGCCGATGAACTCATGCGCCTATTCGATAAAATTGTCGCCTCTGGCAAACATTTGGCGATTATGGCGCATATCAACCATCCCAATGAATTACAGACACCCGCGCTTGAACAGGCAGTGGCGCGGATTCGCGCTACAGGGGCGCAAATCCGCACCCAATCGCCCCTCATGCGTCATATCAACGCCGACCCACAAACATGGGCAACTATGTGGCGCAGGCAGGTAGATTTGGGGATGATTCCCTACTATATGTTCCTCGCCCGCGACACAGGCGCACAACATTATTTTGCTGTGCCATTGGTCGAAGCGTGGGAAATTTTCCGTTCTGCATATACCCAAGTCAGTGGGATATGCAGAACAGTGCGCGGTCCCAGCGCCAGCGCGACACCCGGTAAAATTCAGATTTTAGGGGTGAGCGAAGTGTATGGCAAAAAAGTGATTGCCTTGCGCTTTTTGCAAGGACGTAACCCCGATTGGGTACACCGCCCATTTTTTGCCGAATATGATGAAAAAGCGACATGGGTAGATGAACTTGTGCCTGCATTTGGTGAGGAACGATTCTTCTTTGAAGAAGAGATGACCTTCGTGCCGAATTAGCTATCTGTGGCTATGACCCAAAGGGCGCTCTGTGATAGGAGCGCCTTTTTTATCCCTCATCATCCACCACACCCGCCCCGTTACAATCGGTGCAGATGCCATAAAATTCTAGCAAATGACCCGTTAATTTTACGCCAAATTCGCTCTCTAGGCGTTCCCCCAATACACCCAACCCACAATCTTCAAATTCGATGGTCTGGTTGCATTGCACGCACACAATATGATGATGGTGTCCATCGGGCATCAGCACATAATGGGGTGTGGCGCTTCCTGATGTGTATGTGGGGCGGATAATGGCGAGTCGTGTCAATAAATCCAGTGTCCGAAACACACTCGCACGCCCAATAGAGGCATCGCGCCCCGCTACCGCCTCTAAAACCTCGGCGGAGGTCATGTGACCCTCATGGGTCTCTATCACCGTCAAAACAGTAGCGCGGGCGGTGGTCAGTTTATAGCCTGCATCACGCAAGCGGTTAAGTCTTGGAGAAATTTCCATCGTATTTAATCCTCGCGTCCTTGTTATGCTTATTGATACGTGGTATCATTTGAATCGCTCAATAGCATATCAAGGAGAACTGATTACATGAAACGTCTGTTACTACTGATTGTACCGCTACTTGCTCTTTTTGGCATAAACCAATTTCCTGCCCAAGCACAATCGCCCCTCAAGGTGGTCGCTACGACCTCACTCATTGCCGATGTGGCAAAAAATATCGGTGGCGATTTGGTAGATGTGACCGCCATTATCCCCGCTGGATCGGATGTGCATAGTTATATTCCTGCGCCACAAGATATTGCCAGAATCATAGATGCCGATGTCGTACTGGTCAACGGATTGGGGATGGAAGAGGGCTTACTGGAAATTATCGAAGAAAATGCGCCTGATGCTCATATCGTCTCGTTGGGGATAAATGTCCTCAGCAGTGATCATCATCACGAGGACGAAGAAACCCATAGTGATGAACCTGTCGCCACAGAAGAAGCTGACCACGCTGATGGTGACCATCACGAAGCCGAATATCTGGGGATTTATGGGGTGGATGTCGAATGTGATGAACATCATGACGATGAAAAGGCAGAAGATACTCACACTGAAGATGAAGAACACAGCGACCACGGTGCATGTGACCCGCATGTGTGGCAAAATCCCGCCAATGTCGCTGTATGGGCAAGTAATATCGCTACGATTTTTGGTGAGGCAGACAGCACCAATGCCGATATATATCTGGCAAATGCCGAAGCCTATATCACAGCATTGACGACACTCAGCGAAGAAATTCGCGTGTTGATAGACAGTATCCCAGAAGAAAATCGCATCATTGTCACCAATCACAACTTCCTCGCGTATTTTGCGGCAGAATATGGCTTTGAGGTGGTGGGGACAGTTATCCCTAGCGCATCAAGCATGGCACAAGTCGCCCCACAGGATATTGCGACATTGGTTGAGGTCATCCGCACAGAGGGTGTGCGTGCGATTTTTGCCGAATATAGTGTGAGTGCCGATATTGCCCAAACGATTGCCGATGAGGTGGGGTTTGAAGTGGCAGTGGTGCGCCTGTATACCGATTCACTCGGCGCAGAAGGCAGTGAAGCCAGCGCCTATCTGGATTTTATGCGCTATAACGTGACTGCGATTGTGACCGCGCTCACAAACTAAATCATTTTGTGGTGGATAGGGGTTATCCGCCACAAACCCATTTATATCCCAAATATCCCTACGATATCCCAACTTAATCCCCGCCCTAAAACCATTCAGTCCAAAACAGTAATAATCTGTTATATACTGTACAAGGCTACTTTTGTATTTGCCAAACAACTGAGGAGAAATAAAAATGCTCTATCGTATTTTTGTAGTGTGTGTTGCAGGCTTGGTATTAACTGCCTGTGGTGGTAACGAAACACCCACCCAAACACCATCGGCAACCCAAGCTCCCAGTGCAGAACAACCCGCTAACTTCGCCCCCCCCAGCACTGAATTGACCCAAACGATTATCAGCGAAACAGGTGTCACTTATCAACTACCCGTAGAATGGACTGTGCAAGATAATCAGAGCGTCTCCAACTTTAGCTCTTATGAAAATGCTATTTTAGATTTTAGCAATAGCGAAAAACGCAATACACGCTGGTTGCTCATTGGTAGTTTTGGTGTATTTGATGAGAACGAAAGAGATGATATGGCAGGTGTTACCAGCCTAGAACAAGCCCTTCCCATCATGGATAACTATTCTCAACTTGTCTATAACCCTGTAGTTGGACCAGAGACCATCACCTTGCCCAATGGCAATGCGGCTTATTATGTCATCAATCAGGATGAAGCTATTTGGAATGTGCGTTATCACATGCTTGGTGCAGAAGGGGTTGTCATCAATTTATATTTCTCTGGGTCTGAGGCATCTATCAATGCCAGCCTAGACTTGATGTTAGCAATTGCCAATTCTGCCAGCTATATCAAACCCTAATCGGGTGATTTTATAGGATGGGGAGCGTTCCCCATCCGGTTATCCCAATTGGGGAAATAATTGGGATATATTACCAGCCCCATGTCCCCGCACCACCTTTGAAGGGACCCACAATATCACGGGTTATCCAGCCGCCATAAAAATCACCCTCTTGTGCCAGCACTTGTTCATCATCCACCCAACAAGCATCCATCTTGCTCGGATAAAAAGCAATATATCCCGCTATGGGTTCATAACCCGATGATGGCGCTTCATAACACCATCCCGCATCAGACGTTTTTTTATCACTAACCTGTATGCTCCAATAACTGGCTTGTCCCTTAAATTCGCATACGGTCTTACGACTCGTCTTGGTGAGATAGTCCATGCGAATATCGGCTTGGGGGATATAGTAAGCAGGGGGGTGACTAGTCTCTAAAACACGCATGGCATGGATAGTATCCACGAGTAGCACACCATTAAAAAAAATGCGTACCCGTGTGGCGGTGGCTTCCACACGGGGCGGGCGTGGATAGTCCCACACTGATTCTTGACCGTCTTGTGGCGCAATTCGTTTGAACATCATAAAATCCTCACTGAATTTGTCATCGTTAAACGCATTTTAACCCGATATAGCATAAATCCACATGACAGGCTGTTTAGAGAATGTTATCATGTGTGTATCGCTTTTTGCCGCTATTTTGGCACAAAGATTTTCTGTCCGTTTTTGGGGTAGTGACCCCGTTAGAAACTATCGAAAGACTCTTTATGAAAATCATCACACTTATCAACGAAAAAGGCGGTGTTGGCAAAACCACCCTCGCTGTGCATGTCGCCGCAGGGCTTGCTATTCGTGGCTATAAAGTCGTCATCGCCGATGCAGACCCACAAGGTCATGCAACACTCTGCTTGGGACTAAAAAAAGAACCAGGTCTCTATGACCTATTGGTACGTAGCACACCGTTCCGCGATGTGTTGCGTCCTGTGCAACCAGAACGTTATGCTATGCCCGGTCATCCCGTGAAAGGGCAATTGTATGTCGTGCCATCCAATGTCGAGACGCGCAGTATTCCCATTCAAATTTCCGATGCGTTTGCCGTCGCAGACCGTTTTCGGGAATTAGAGGGTGTGGTGGATGTGGTCGTGTTCGATACCTCACCAACACCATCCCTGTTACATGGCTCAATTTATCTGGCAACGGATGCCATCCTCTATCCCACCAAATGCGAGTTCCTCAGCTTTGATGGGCTGGTCGAAAGTTTTAGCCATCGGCAGATGATTCAACCCACTCGTGAACGGTATGGCTTAAGTGAACTCAAGGTGATGGGTATTATCCCCACTATGTTCCGCACCAGTACCTTGGTGCATCAAGAAAATCTGAATAAACTCAAAGCCAAATATGGGGCGCTGGTGTGGCCAGAAATGTATATGCGGACTGTGTGGGCAGAGGCTTCTACGGTGGGGCGCTTGGTGTATAGCTTTGCACCAGATAGTAGCGCCACCCGTGATATGTGGACAATTGTCGACCGTGTAGAGATGGAGCTTGCGTTATGAGCAGAAAAAATCAGTTGTCAGATGTAGACCCCTTTGGTGGGGATAAAAACAATTCACTACTCCCATCAGATGGTTTGAGCATGGCAGATGCCGATACCGCCTTGTTTGGAGAACTCTCCAGACGAGAAGGGGCGCGTCAGACGATTCGCCCTGTCTCTATTTTTCAGATTTACCCCGACATCAAACAACCGCGCCGTGCTGTCCCCGCATTGGTGCGAGAACACTGGTCGGGTGAGCCAAAAGACATTGCAGACTTGTTTAATGTCTGGGTACAGGTGATTGACGATGAGCGCCATAAGGCAGGGCAACCCGATTTTAATCTTGACCATTATTTGTGGTCAGAACGCATCGAATCACGCGGGGTCACAGAAGATGACTATGAATCGAGTGGGTATCAACACGGATCCGCAGAAAATGCCTTCCTGAAAATTGTTGAACTGGCAGTGAGTATTCGCCGTGATGGACTGGCAAACCCTGTCACCGTCCAACGGCTAGACCGCAACAGCTACCGTATGGAAACAGGGGAGCGTCGCTGGCTGGCGTTTCATATCCTGTATGGTTATTTCAATGGGCAGGATGATAAACCCCTAGAACGCGAAAAATGGCAGAGTGTCCCCGCCATTGTGGTAGATACCTTTAATGTGTGGCGACAAGCCAGCGAAAATGCCGCCCGTGCGGATTTGAACGCGATTGGTCGCGCACGCCAATTTTCACTGCTCATGATGGATTTGCTTGGTAGCCAACATATCCGTTTTGAGGACTACGATAGCCTTGTCAAACACGGTCAAACAGACCGCGCCTACTACGCCCAAGTCATCCCCTACCGTGTCCCTAGTGGCAAAGGCGAAATGCTATCCAATGGACTCGGTGTGAGCCATCGTGCCGCCTTTACTCGGTGCAGAACCCTACTGGGATTGCCCGATGAAGTATGGACGATTGGCGACACCATAGATTTATCCGAAGATGAATTGCTCCGTTTGGCGCGGTTGCCATCGGATGAACAAGCCATCATGGAAGCTAAAGATTTGATGGAAATTGTTGCGAGTCGCAACAATTTTGATGCCTTATCTGAGAAAACCAAAAGCATCTCTAATAAGGATAAATCAGACCTCTCCCCTACCCTATTCAATGATGCCGCCCTCAAACGGGGGAAAAAGCTATTTTCTAAGCAAAACGAGGTGGTTGCGAAGGAATTATTGGCTATTCGTAGTGGGGTAGGGGAGGCGCGTTCATCTACAAAGGGGCAAATTCGCGCCAAAATAGATGAACTACGCGAGTGCCTCAATTTGCTCGAAAATGCACTCGATGGCAAGCGACAATCAGGCTGATAACGGACGGCATATATGCCGTCCCTACAATCATATAACCGTGTTTGATCTCGTAGGGACGCGATATATCGCGTCCAAAAATACACCATCCGTAGTGACATTTTTTACCAAGAAGGCTATACTTCCAGCAACAAAATATCTCATCAAATTAGACAGTAAGCATGTCGCGTGATTATAAATAAGTGGCTCACCGCATCGCATCATAAAAATACACCGCAGACCATCCGCAAAAAATTGAGAGGGATACTCATCCTTCTTGTATTCATCACCGCCTGCACAACCGCCGAAAACCTGCTCCCAAAATTAACAGGCAATATCCTCATCAATGCCCCAACCACCGCCACCGCAGGAAGCGATATCGAAGTATCGGTGGGACCGTTAAATGTTGCCAATGGCACACCGATTGGTTTGGTGATGGTTGGCGTGCGCGGACCAAAAGTCTATAACACCGTTTTTACCAATGGAGAGGCGCATTTTCGGATTCCATCCACAGACACGTATCAACCCGGATATGTGGCATTGATTGTCGCCAGTGAAAATGCGCGGGGCGAGGCAAGCATCATCGTTTTTTCTCCCAGACGGAGAAATATCCACAACAGCATCATGATGGCAATGAATACATCCATTCCATTCGATAGCTAAGAATCATCCCCAATTACACTACGGAACATCCCCAGAACGCGCTATAATCATATCAAGTCTTTTCGTCAAAAAAATAAGTTGAGGCAGTTATGGGCAGAGAAGAAACACTCAAACATATCCAAAATCATCCAGAAGTATCGGTGTTGATAATTGGAGGGGGCATCAATGGCATCGGGACATTTCGTGACCTCACCCTACAAGGGGTAGATGTCCTCTTGGTAGACATGAACGATTTTTGTTCTGGGGCGAGTGCGGGGTCATCGCACATGGTACACGGCGGATTGCGTTATTTAGAAAATGCAGAATTTCGGCTGGTGCGCGAGGCGCTCACAGAACGCAATCGCCTGCTACAAAACGCCCCTCATTATGTGAAGCCACTGCCCACCACTATCCCCATTTTTACAGCACTGAGTGGCATCCTCAATGCGCCACTCAAATTTTTGAATCTGCGGGATAAACCTAGCGCACGCGGGGCATTGGTCATCAAACTCGGTTTGACGATGTATGACCTGTTCACCATCCGCCAGCAGACCCTCCCGCGTCATCGGTTTTTTGGCAAAGAAGAATCGCTCGTCCGCAGACCTGCGCTAAACCCAAACATCATCGCCACCGCCACTTATTATGATGCGTGGATGCCCTATCCAGAACGCATTGCGCTGGAGATTATTTTGGATGCAGAAGCCGAGACACCCGATAACGCCCACGCCATCAATTATATGAAAGCAGTGAGCGCAGGTCATGACACAGTGGTTTTACGCGACCAATTAACCAATACCGAATACACCATAAAGCCCAAAATTGTCATCAATGCGGCAGGTCCATGGATTGACTTTGCCAACGAAAATCTCAATCGTGGGACACAATTTATTGGTGGCACAAAAGGGTCACACCTCATTGTTGACCATCCAGAATTATATGCCGCCACACAAGGGCATGAGATGTTTTTTGAAAATGCCGATGGGCGCATTTGCCTGTTATTTCCCTTAGAAGACCGCGTGCTGATTGGCACAACCGATATTCGGATAGATGATCCTAGTGATGCCATCTGCACCGAAGAAGAAGTGGATTACATGTTAGAGATGGTCAAGACAGTATTCCCAAATATCCACATAGACCGTTCACATATTGTCTATCGGTTTTCTGGGGTGCGCCCATTGCCATCGAGTAGCGCCAGCACGACAGGGCAAATTAGCCGTGACCATAGCATCAACACCATCGAAGCGGGGACACGGGGGGCGTACCCTGTGTTATCGCTGGTCGGCGGCAAGTGGACAACCTTCCGCGCCTTCTCAGAAAAAGTCACGGATGAAATCCTCTCACGCATGGGAAAATCGCGCAAAACATCCACGCTCAAATTGCCGATTGGTGGCGGGAAAAAATTCCCCAAAGGCAATCAACAACGTTGGATTAATGACCAGACGCTCAAAACGGGATTGCCCCGCCAAACGGTGGAAATGCTCCTCAATCGGTATGGCGGACGGGCAGAAGAGATTATCGCCTTTTGCCAAGCAGAGGCAGATGCCCCGCTAGAGTGTGTGCCAAATTATACCCACCGCGAAATTGTCTTTTTGGCACAAAACGAAAAAATTGTGCATTTAGAAGATTTGCTCATGAGGCGGTCGCTACTGGCGATGTTGGGTAAAATTGACAGGGCGGGAATTGAAGAACTCGCCCATATTTTGGCGGGGGTGTTGGGATGGAATAAAAAACGCACCCAGCAAGAAATTGAGCAGACGCGACAATTGCTCATGACCCGCCACGGCGTATCAGAAGAAAAAATGACCCTATCTACACAATCACCCACATAATAGTCCGTAACAAAACAACCCGCTCATATCTAGTGGGTTGTTTTTTTGTTGACATATGACATGAATATGGGTGACAACTAGAATAATTAAGATTTTTGCTTGACACAAACTAGCAACATGCGCTTAAAATGAGAATAACGTTAAATCGCAACAATACCAAAAGGGGGTATTGCGTGATAAATATTGGTTCACTCAAACTAAGACAAAGACTCATTCTCTACATTTTGCCATTGATTATTATTCCATCAGCGGTTATTGCATTACTCATCATTGCCCAGTGGTCAAGTGACATCACACGCAATGTGGAACTCGCAGAAGAAATCCACATTAGTGAAGAAACTGGGCGACTTGAAGCCTTTCTACAAGTACCACTACAAGATATAGATTATCTTAGGCAAGCGCCATCTGTAGATAGACTCGCACAAGCACTACTCACTAATGATGCTACCATTATCGAAGATGCCCGCAAAGTCCTTGAAGATAACTTGCTGGCATTGACCAATGTGCGTGCCAACTATCAACAACTGCGGTTTATAGATGCCAATGGGCAAGAATTGGTACGGGTAGATTTTGACCCCACAACCAATACCGCCGTGCGGGTCTCTAATTTACAAAACAAAGCCGATAGAGGGTATTTCAAAAACACCATTAGCCAGCCTAATGGCGGTTTATATATTTCTCCATTAGACCTCAACCGAGAAGGCACACCACCCACCATTCAGGTGTTGGATGATGGGTCAGTCGTGCCAGTCATTCGGTATGGGACTCCTATCTATGCCAATAACACACTGGTCGGTACGGTTATCATCAATGTATGGGCGCGAGCATTACTTGACCAAGTTCAGGCAACCGGGGCAGATGGGTTTGCTTATTTGCTCAATAGCGATGGTTTCTATTTGGCAAATACACGCACGCCAACCCGCACCTTTGGTTTTGAACCCGCTATTGAATCCATCGGCAATGAAGAAGGTGCAAACTTTTCTACTAGTGACCTTTTCAATCCGACAGAATCGAATCGGATTTTATCTTTGGGAAGTGGGATTGATTCATTTAGCATTGAAGAAGGGCTACTCGCTCATTACACTCGTGTAAATGTCGCGCCAGAAAATGCCCCCTTTGAGTATTATTTCGTCCTCGTCGGAACACGCGATGAATCCGTCATTTATGCACAGATTCAACAAGTCTCCCTGTTTGGGTTGTTCATTGTGGGTGTTATTGCCATACTTGGCTCAATCATCACGCTATTAATCGCCAGCCAAATTAGCAAGCCGCTAGTTGAACTCAGTGATAGCGCCCAAAAATTGGCGACAGGAAATTTTAATGTCACTCCATCGGTCATTGTAACCCAACGACAAGATGAGTTGGGCGATTTAGGGCGTGCTTTTATCAGCATGAGTAGTCAACTCAAAGCCTCGTTTGAATCGCTAGAAGGACGTGTGGCAGAGCGCACACAGGACCTGCAAACATCCGCAGAAATTGCTTCTGCCGCCAACCAAGTCCGTGATATTAACGACCTCCTCAGCCTAACCGTGAATCTCATCCGTGACCGTTTCGATTTCTATTACACCCAAGTGTACATTATTGATGACACCGGTAACTGGGCAGAATTGCGTGATGGTACGGGCTATGTGGGACGCAAGCTACTGGGGCGGAATCACCGTTTGCCTTTGGATAAACGCTCATTGGTCTCTACTGCCATCCAAACACAAAAACCAGTCGTGGTGCAAGATACCACCGCCGACCCCAATTTCTTGCCCAACGAATTGCTCCCAGAAACACGTTCAGAATTGACCATCCCCCTGCGCTTACAAGACCGCGTGATTGGCGCATTGGATATTCAGCATAGTATCCCCAATACCTTTACAGAAGATAACATCCGTCTGTTCCAGTCTATGGCAGACCAACTCGCCGTGACATTTGAAAATGTGTCGCTCTATCAAGACACGCAACGACGCGCACTAGAAATGCAAACAGTGGCAGAAGTGAGCGCAGAGGCTACCAGCAATCTTGACATTAATAGCCTGTTGACAAATGTCTCTAACTTGACTAAAGAACGGTTTAATCTCTATCATGCTCATATCTACTTGCTAGATGAATCTGGGGAACAACTCGTCCTCAGAGGCGGTGCTGGTGAAGCAGGCAAAACGATGGTGGCAGAAGGACGTATCATTTCTATCAACCATCCGCATAGTTTGGTCGCAAATGCCGCCCGCAGTTATAAGGGTGTTATTGTGAATGATGTCACAAGCAACCCAGACTTTTTGCCCAACCCATTACTCCCAAATACTAAATCGGAATTGGCGATTCCAATGATCGTGGGTGAAAAATTAGTCGGTGTACTCGATGTGCAATCGGAGAAAATCAACCGCTTTACAGAAGAAGATATTCAGGTCAAAACAACGCTTGCCTCGCAAGTTGCCATCGCAGTCGAAAATGCGCGGGCATTTGAGGCAGTTCAACGGGCGCAGGCAGAGAATGACCGCCTTTTCAACAGCGCCATTGACCTTATCGCCACCGCCAATTTCGATAGTTACTTCTTGTCGGTGAACCCCGCATGGGAAGCCACACTTGGTTTTACCGCAGAAGAATTAACCGCTGTGCCATTCACCAATTTTATTCATCCAGATGATGTGCAACGCACTAGCGATGAAGTGAATTTACAACTGGCGGCGGGTCATAAAACTGCCTCATTTGAAAATCGATATCGCACCAAAGACGGTGATTATCGCTCGCTCTCTTGGCAAGCGACACCCGATGTGGAGCGTGGTGTGGTTTATGCCTTTGCCCGCGATATCACCGATGCCAAAAAAGCCAATGACCAAATTCGTGAGGCACTCAAACAAGTTGAGGATTATCGCTTTGCTATTGACCAATCCGCAATTGTGGCGTTCACCGACCAAACAGGTAAAATCACCTATGTGAATGACAAATTCTGTAATATATCAAAATATAGTCGTGAAGAACTGATGGGTCAAGACCACCGCATGATCAATTCTGGCTATCATGACAAAGAGTTCATCCGCAATTTGTGGGTGACGATTGCCAATGGTAAGGTATGGCATGGTGAGCTTCAGAATAAAGCCAAAGATGGTAGTTTCTACTGGGTAGATACCACCCTTGTCCCAACATTAAACGAGGAAGGTAAACCTGTTCAATATATCGCTATTCGTTACGACATCACTTCCCGTAAAGAACAAGAACTCGAAATTCAGAAACGGGCAAGCGAATTGCAAGCTGTAGCAGA
>Ga0105045_10003399_pt1 | contig 13650 bp, 14 predicted proteins | sample MAT02_FD_78089 | JGI IMG/M metagenome (GOLD analysis project Ga0105045, IMG submission 78089) | Freshwater microbial communities from Lake Fryxell liftoff mats and glacier meltwater in Antarctica - MAT-02 (megahit assembly) | ecosystem: Environmental > Aquatic > Freshwater > Ice > Liftoff...
GTCTTCATCGCGGTAGGTCGGCGCTACTGGAGCGGCAGGCTCGGCTGCAGCGTCGGGCTCGGCAGCTGCGATAGGTGTTGCAGGCATCGCGCTCGCGGCGCTCGAAGGTGGCGCCCCGTTGGGCGATGCACCCACGGTGATGGTCTCGCCCTCGCAAGCGCTCAACATCGAGACCGCGACAAGCGAGATGGCTGACGTCTGAAGATGCATGCGAAACGTACGTTGTTCTTTCGAGCGTTCCATGGCTCAACCCCCTGCCGCTGGCGCCGGCGCTGCAGTTTCCTCCGGCGGACGCCGGAACGTCGTCGCGAGTACTTCGACACGTAGAACAAAATCTTCTCCCACCAGCCTTGGCTCATCGAGATGAATGTCTTCCATGCTGATCGCGCGGTCGAGATGACTCACGTTGTAGAAGAAGCGCGAGAGCTGATGGAAGCGGCCAGTCAAATGAAGCGACACGGGCAAGCGCACATAGTGCTCACCCGGCTCCTCGGGCCGCGGCTCCACCAGTCGCAGGCTCAGACCGCTCATCTCTGCGAGTCGGTTCAGGTCAGCAAGGAAGGTCGCCATCTCGGAGGCCTCGGGCAACACACGCAGGTTCGCACGGTCGATTCCCTCGCGGCCTGCAAGCTCCTCGCGCAGCGCAAGGAACTCCTGCTGGCGATTGCGCGCTGTGACCATGTTGGCATCAAGCGTCGCGTGCCTCTGCGTCGCAGCTGCCAGCGCTTCCTCTAGTGGGGTGTGAATCGCGACGTAATAGATCACGCCGATCGCCGCGAGAATGAATACAAGAATGAAAGCCTTCGCCGCGGAGGGAAGTGCCCCGAAACTATTCGCCGCAGATTGCGACGAGGCGGCCTTGGATTGAGCTGGAGGTGCCATGTGCGTCCTCGCGAAGTGCGATTCCCAAGTGGGGGAATACTTTGTTTTCTGGTTTCCCTCGCGGGAAACGGAGGTGTTAGTAGTGGACCGTGGCGCTGAGCTCGAACGCGATCATGTCCAAACGAGTAGTGACCTCAAGGGTGGACTCGGTCTTGTCGAGGGCCACCGTCTCAAAGAGCTCGGAGAGCGTGAGGCGCCGCAAAAATTCGGCGACGTCATCGTTCGTGCGACCCACTCCGCGAATGTGAACTTGGCGCTGCTCTTCTTCGAACGAGACGAGCCAGAGGCGACGTCCATCCCAGCCAGCGTTGAAGCCTGCGAGTGGGTTGTTGCGCTGCATCTGCTCCAGATTACGCGGATCAATCGTCGGCCCACCACCGTCCGAGAGGATACGCGCAACCTCCATCATCACGCGCGTTGGGCCAAAGCGCGCACGCTGAAGGTCGCCGACCACTTCCTCAAGCTGTTGGCTCGCCGCGAGCAGCGCACGCACGTTCTCAAGGTCCGCAGATTGCCGCTCGGCCGCTGCCACCTGGCGCTCAAGCTCCGCGTTCTCTGCCTGGCGCTCTTCGAGGTCGCTCTGATAGGCGAGGTACACGAAGAGCAACGCCACCACGGCCACAACCGCGCTTGCCGCGTAGGCGATAAACCACGGCGTATTTCCGCCGCTTCCACCACCACCGGAAGCAGATTTGGCCTGCTTGCGTGCCGATGGAAGAAGGTTGATGCGAATCATTGCGACTTCTCCCTGTCTTTGCGGAGCGAGAGGCCGAGCGCGACAGCGGACTGCGCAGCACGCAGTTGAAAGAGCTGCGCATCCACCGTCTTGGGATCAAGCGTGGCCACCTTGAGCGGGTCCATCACTTCGACCTGAACGCGCGCGCGCTTCTCAATCGCCTCGATGAGCGCACGAATGTTGGCGGTGCCACCCGAGGCGTAGACCTTCGCGACTTCCGAATCGCCGCTGGTCGTCAGGTAGAAATCCAGCGAGCGCTGAATCTCGCCCGCGAGCTGCTCGACAACCTGCTGCACGATGTCGGGCACTTCGCGCGGCACAAGGCCTCGTCCATCGCCGCCACATTTGTACGCTTCAGCTTCCTCGGCTGTGATGCCAAGGCTCCGCTGAATCTCCTCGGTGATCGTGTTCCCACCGTTGGCGATGTCGCGCGTGAAGGCTGTCGTACCCTGGCTCAGGATGTTGAGCGTGGTCAGTGATGCGCCGACGTGGAGCAGGGCGATCGTCTGTCCATTCGGTGGTGCGCCGTAGCCTGTCTCAAACATATTCTGCACAGTGAACGCGTCGAGATCGATCACCCTGGGCTTGAGCTTCGCTTCGAGCGCGAGGTTCGTGAGGTCGTTGACCTCCTCCTTCTTCGCTGCGACGAGAAGCACGTCCATCTGACGCTGCTCAGGACGCGAGTTGAGGATCTGCCAATCCATCTCGACCTCAGCGAGGTCGAAGGGGATGTGGTGCTCCGCCTCCCACGTGATCTGCTCCTTGAGCTCATTCGCGGACATCAGCGGCATCGTGATCTTCTTGATGATCACGCTGTGGCCGCTCACGCGGAGCGCAACGTCACGGTTTTTCTGCTTGTGGAAGAGCTTGTCGAGCCCCTCTACGACCGCGTTGCTGTTGATGACATGGCCGTCGACAATCGTCTGCGAAGGGAGCGGATGATAGCCAAAACGAACCAGCGTTCGTTGACCCTTCCGGTTCTCCTTGATTTCGCAAACCTTGATCGAGCTCGACCCAATGTCGACTCCAACTAGGTTTTTACCTTCCGACATCGGCGAGCATCACTCCTCCTCGCCGAATACGCGTACGCGATCGCCGAGGCTCAAACCCAAGGCTCCGAGGATCTTCCGCTTGGAATCCATGCGGCAACCGAAGCCCTTCTCGATTCGATCGATCGTCAAAACCGAGAGGTTCGCTCGTCGTGCCAGTTCAGCCTTCGACATCATCCGCTCAATCCGGAGCTTCCGAAGGTTGTTTGCCTGTCGCTTGGTTGCATCGGGCGTCTTCCCTGTGGGGGCTGGTGCCTCTGCAACCGCAATCACTTCTTTCCCGCTAGGGAAACCAGCAACTTCTTTCCCGCTAGGGAAACCAGCAACTTCTTTCCCGCTAGGGAAACCAGCAACTTCTACAATCGCTTCTGTCGTTGCCCCGACAGCACTCGGAAGCTTCTCTGACTCGCTCTGCCGCACATCTGCGCGAGCGAGGTGAAGGTTCTCGCCTCCGAAGCTCACCGATGTCGGCGCGGACCCATCGTTGTCAGATGTGACCGTCGACGCACTTTTGGTGCGCTCGATTTCGGCAGCGGTGTTCTCTTCGTGCGTCATGGGGAGGTGCCAGCGACTCGGGTGCCCAAAAAGGGAAACCAGTGACTTTCCCGGTGTGCCTTCAAATCGCGAAATCGTCAAGCAATTCAGGATAACTGGAAGTCAATTGAGAATGAATTATGCTTAATTAGTATATCTGATGTGCATGTCTGGCCGTCTGCGACGGATCCGACATCCACCTGAACACGTTTTGCGAACTCTCGGTTGTCAACGAACGAAGAACCGACTGAAAGGTTCGCACCCACGCAGGCGGAGATCAAAAATGTTGCGGGTTTCGATCGCGGGGTCCGGTCGGTGAGGGGCGCGAGCAATGTTGCGCATCGGCGATGAGCAGCTATCGAACGTTCATGCGCCGATTTGTGTTTGTCCTGTTGCTGCTGACGATGACGCTCGTGTCTCTCGACATCGGGCCTCTCTCGGCACAGCAGCGGATGCACACCGTGCGTGGCGGACAGAGTCTCGCGCGCATTGCGCAACGCTATGGCGTGCGCATCTCGGACCTGGCGGCGGTCAACGGCCTCGCGACAGGCGCCGCACTGCGTGCAGGGCAAGAACTGACGATCCCCGAAGCGGGCGTGGCCTATGTGCAGCGTGGACAAACGCTAAGTGACCTCGCGCGCCATGCAGGCTGCAGCGTGGGGGACATCATGCGCCTCAATCGCCTTCGGGATGGGCGCAGCTTGCGTGTGGGCCAGCGCATTGTGTTGCCTGGCTACGAGCCGCCACGCGGAGGCCGAGGTCGCAATGCGGATCAGCCGAGGTGGGGCCGAACGCGCAATCCGGGCGTCGTGAATTTCTACCGCGTCGCGACCCGACAGCGAACGCGCATTCGGCTTGTAGACCCCCGAGGTCGGGCTTCACGTGCAGCGATTCGGCGCATCAGTGAGGTCATGCGCCCGCGTGATGCGCGCCGCAGCGAGCGCTTTCCGACACCGCCTTCGCGCTTGGTCGAAGTGATCGCCCGCATCTCGGATCACTTCGGCGGACGCACCGTGCAGGTGATCAGCGGCTTTCGTCACGCGGGCGGGTACACGCGCGAGACGAGCCAGCACACGAGCGGTCACGCAATGGACATCCACATTGATGGCGTGCCCAACACCGAGCTTCGCGACTATGTGCGCACGTTCGACCGCGTCGGAGTTGGCTACTACCCGCGCAGCAGCTTTGTTCACATTGATGTTAGGCAGCGAGGTGCGTATTGGGTCGACTGGTCGAGGCCAGGGGAGCCGCCGCAATTTCAGCGTCGAGGCGAAGCGCCACCCTCCGATGTCGTGGGTGCAGAGCGGGAGTCTGCCGGCGAAGGTGGCGATGACGAGACGGTCGTCGATGCGCCGCCTGTGGATGAGCCCGATGGCGAGACCGCGCCGTGATATCTCGCGCCGTGATGTCTACGGCTCGCGCGCCATCTTGATGATGCGCTCGGGGATGAGATGCAGGGGGAGTTCAGCGTGTGCCAGCCCTGCGCGGATGACGGAACCTGGCATGCCGAAGATGGCGGCCGTCTCTTCCGACTCAGCGATCACGGTCCCTCCGGCATCGCGAATCGCTTGTGCACCACGCATTCCGTCGTCGCCCATGCCCGTGAGGATGACTGCGACGGCGCGCGGGCCGAGGCTCTCTGCGGCCGTTCGGAAGAGTCGATCGACGCTTGGAACATAGCGATCGGTAGGGCTGGTGGGCGCAACGGCAGAGCTTGCCGTGACGCCGCGACCTTGAAGCTCCAGCGCGAAACCACCTGGGCCAATGAGGGCCGTACCGGCACGTAGCAGTGCGCGACCTTCGGCCTCGGCGACGCGCAATCCACTGAGACGCTCAAGACGCTCGGCGAAGGTGCGCGTGAAGCGCTCGGGCATGTGCTGCGCGACGAGCACGCTGATCGGTAAATCGGAGGCGAGACGCGAGAAGAGATGAACGAGCGCGGGAGGACCCCCCGTTGAGGCGCCAATGACGAAGACTTTTCGCGGCGTGGGATCGGACGGGTAAGGTCGACCGGCGTCGGCTTGGACCGCGCGAAAGCGCGAGGTGACGGGTCGCTCCAGCGTGCGAAACTCGCGCATCTGGCGGACCATCTCCACCTTCCACGAGAGTTCTTCGCGGATGGATGCGAGCTCTTGGGGGCTGCCTGCGGAGGGCTTCACGACGAACTCCAGCGCGCCTAGCTCCAGCGCACGGAAGACATCGAGCTTGGCCGCGCGACCCGAGACGACGATCACCGGCGTGGGCTGCCTTGCCATCAAGAGCTTGAGGAAGGTGAAGCCGTCCATGCGCGGCATCTCGATATCCAGCGTGACGAGATCGGGCTTCTCGAGGATCGCGAGCTGAAGCGCGTGGTCACCGTCGGATGCTTTCGCGATGACTTCAACATTGGGGAGCTGGTGGAGGATGTCGGTGATCGTGCGTCGATTGAACGCCGAGTCATCCGCGACCAGGACGCGCAGCGGCCTCACCGCGACTCTCCGGAGCTGCCTGAGTTGTCCGAATTGCCAGGCTGCGGAAGCAAATTGTCTGAGACCCAGCGCATCGGCTTTCGGTACACCATGTCGGTGCTGAGATGCGCCAACTCGAAGGAGGTGGAGACATTGAGGAGCGACTCGCTATGACCAAGCATCAGATGTCCGCCAGGGTGAAGTCGCTCGAAGAAGGTGTCGATCACGCGGCGACGGCTCGCGAGATCAAAGTAGATAAGGACGTTGCGGCAGAAGATCGCATCAACGCGACCGAGCACCGCAGAGCGCTCTCGCTCCATCAAGTTGAAGTGCCCGAACTGGCAGAGCGCACGCACCTTCTCGATCACGCGGCGGCCGCTGCCCTCGTTCTGGAAGTAGCGATCGTACTGAGGCGGCATGCTCCGGAAGCTATGCGAGAGATAGACCCCACGACGTGCGACCCCGAGGACACGCTTGGAGATGTCGTTGCCGAAGATGCGCAGATCCCAGCCCTCGAAGAGGCCCGAGCTGAGCAAGAGAATGGCGAGCGTGTAGACCTCTTCGCCCGTGGAGCATCCGGCGCTCCAGATGACGAGGCGCTTGTGAGAGCTCTGCAAGCCCTTCTCGCGAAGACGGGGAAGGACCTCTTCGCCAAAGGCGCGTAGTTGGTACTCCTCGCGGAAGAAGTAGGTCTCGTTGGTCACGAGGGCGTCGATCGCCTCGTGGAGTTCCTCGGTGCCCTCGCGGTGGAAGCGAAGGAACTGGTAGTACGCGCCGAAGTCGGGGAGCGAGCGCACGCGGAGCCGCTCTCGCAAGCGACGCTCGAAAACATGGAACGAGGACTCGTCGAAGAACATGCCAGCGCGCGTGTTCACGAGATCGCGAAGCAGACGGAACTCATCCCGCCGCATGCGGGTTCCTGGGTCCATCGTCGTCAAGCCCGCCCCCAAGCCTCGATCAACGCGCGAAGCTCCTGAAGCACAAGCGCATCGGGCTCCATCCGAAGGTGTGCGCGCAGTGATTCCTTCACCAGCAGTGAGGGCGATTCGCAAGCGGCCATCAGCTCGACGGCGCGCAGTCGGACACTCCAATGTGGATGAGACAGCAAGCGCTGAAGCGCTGTGGAGTGGCGCTGGTTGAGAAGGAAGGCTGCGGCCGTCGCAGCCTCTTTGACCACCTCGGGATCCGGGTGAGTGACGCAATGCTCAAAGAGCGCATCGAGGACGCTCATTCGCAGTGACGCATCGACATCAATGCCGTGCGCACCTCGCAGTGCGGCGATCACCACACGCGGGCTCGCGTCCTGTGCGAGGCGAAGCCAATCCTGCGCTGCAATGGAGCTCTCTGCCGGCGTCCACAGACGCGCGAGGGCCCCCGTCGCCTCGACGCGAAGCTCCTCCGAAGTCGCGGTCGACATCGCCCTCACCTGCGCGAACGCGTCTGCGCGCGAGGGCTCTGAGGTGATGCGCGAGAGCGCACGAAGTGCCCCGATCTGAACACGCTCGTCTTCATCAGCGAGCGCCATCGAGGCGAGCTCGAAGCGGCCTGTGTCGGTCACCAAATCCAAACGATCTAGCGACGCGATCCGCTCTTCCACAAGTGGCGAGGAGAGGAGCGCATGCACATCCGCGGTGTTGGCCGGGATGCGCGAATGCTGGGCTGTGGGCGACGGCTCAGCGGGAACTGGCGAGGCCAGACTGCGCGGGTGAGCAACTCCCCAGGCGTCGAGCGTTGCCCAGGCGTCTGCGACGGAGAGGTTGCGCACGATGAGACCGCGGGCGTAGGCCGTGACGAGCTCAAGGGTCGCCGGTGTTCCGTCGTCGTTGGCAATATCGACGGCAACCTGCAGCGCCCATGAGGCTGCCACCTCGTTGCTGGTGCCTTCGATGAAGAGGCCGAGCGCGGGGAGCACACTCGGTCCGCGCGCAGCAAGACTCTGTTGGCTGATCTCCCTCGCAGGAAACTGTCGAAGGATGGAATCGCCTTCAAAATCTAGCCCGCGCGAGATCATCAAGGGCAGCGCCTCGACGACCCCTGCCTCCAGAAGGAGCGGAATCAAGCCGCGTGCGTCGTTGAGCGAGATGCCCGCGATGGCCTGCACGAACTTGGCGCGCGTGGCCGCTGGTAGGTCGTGAATTGCGGCCACCGACTCGGCGTGAAAGTCATTGAAGGCTTCCGAAGTAGAGGCGCGTTCTAGCTGTGTCGCGAGCGCCATTGCGGCCTCACGCACGGTGTCCGGCGAGCGCAGCAAGGAGAGGATGAGCGCGCGCGCGCTCTTCGTCTCGACTTGCGCAAGACCCATCACTGCAAGGCTCCGCAGCGAAGCACGCTCGAGCAGCGCGCTCAGCGGCGCGAGGGGAATCTCTCCTCCGAACTCACGCAAGCTGGAGAGCGCCGTGGCGACGACGACGTCCTCGCTGCGACCCAGCGCGGCCACGAGAATTTGCCGCACTTCACCGCGCACCGGGCTCGCCTCATCCGCCTCATCACGACCGATGCTGGCCAGCGCTTCCATCGCCGCGCTGACCGTCATCACATCGCTATCGAGGGCAAGCGGACGCAAGAGTGAGAGGGCTCCACCGCCAGCGTGCGCGAGCGCGGCGCACACGAACTTACGTGCTGTGGGAGTCGCCCGCTCCATGGCGGCGGAGAGCGCCTCGATCGCTACGTCTCGTACACCAACTTCAATGCGCGAGAACGCCTCCACGCATGCGTTGCGCAGGCCCACGTCATCCGACTGGAGCAGCCCTTCCACAAGCGCTTCGCGAAGTTCGGCTTGGTGCATGTTGCGCGATGCGGCGAGCGCGGCGTCCTTTCGGACTCGCCAATCGTCATCGCCCAGCTGCGCACCCAGCATGGAGAGATTGAGTTCCATCAGACGCTCCCGGTGCTGAGCGCAGGGACCTGCACAAAGCTGGCGACGGTTGCGACGCGGTCCACATCGAGCACGAACACGAGCCCCGATGCGTGTGCGCACACCGACGAGATCCCGCGTGAGGACTCGCCCTCTCCAAGCTCGGGAGGAGGTCGGTAGTCGGCCTGTGATGCGCCGAGCACGCCAGTGATGGAGTCCACCCAGAGGCCGATCGTTCGCTTGCCAACGACGATCAAAATCCACTTCGCGCGGCGGCTGTCCATCTGTGGCGGCAAGGCGAAGCGCTGACGCATCTCGATGATCGGCACAACCTCGCCACGATGGTCTGCAACGCCTGCAATGCCTGCTGGCGCATGGGGAAGCGCGACAAGTGGCAGCGGTCGAATGATCTCACGCACGCGGTGAATATCGAGCGCGTATTGGATGTCGCCGACAAGGAACCCGACGAGGTTCTTGCCCACTCCCGCGTTTCGACTGCGGTGCTGTCTGTAGACGCGCATGTCGATTCCTAACTGCGCAGCAGCGCGACGGGGTCCAGGAGCACGATGACGCTCTCTTCGCGTCCCTCACGGTTCGACGGTCGACCAAGACCAGTCACGTGCTCGGAGAGTCCGCCACCTATCGCGACGGCTGGCTCGATCTCCTTCTCAAGCAAGCGCACCACCTCGGTTACGCTATCGACGCGGAGACCAAGCACTTCATCCCCATGCTCCACAAGGAGAATTCGCGCTCCACGCGCAACGGGCGCGTCGGGCAATTGCAGCACGCGACGTAGATCGAGGATCGTCGTCATGCGGCCACGCACCGAGAGAATGCCGACCACCTCGGAGCTCGCTCGGGGGACTTCCGTGATCGGTGCAAGCTTCAGAATTTCTTTCACACTGGCGAGCGGAAGACCCATCACGTCGTCGCCGATGCGAAAGACTAGATACTCGCGAACGCCCTCGGAGCGCGCGAGTGCGCTCTCCGATCGCCTTGCCAATGTTGCGGGCGAGAGACCTGGTGTGCGTGGGCGCGTCATGCGGTGCCTCCACTCGTCATCCGTCTCTCCGCGAGCGGCGATTCATTTTCCAGCGCCTCGTCAAGAAGCGCCGGAGCATCCAGCACGAGGATGACGCGTTGGTCACCGAGATCGGTCGCACCGGAGAAGCCGCGTACACGATGCAGACTCTTTCCCAGGGGCTTGGTGACGATGTCCTGCTGACCTTCGAGGGCATCCACGACGAGTCCGACGCGACGCTGACCCAACGCGGTCACCACGACGAAAGCCTTTGGATTGGGTGGCGTTCCAAGCTTGAACAGAGACGCCAAGCGCACGATCGGCAGGCTCTGACCACGCAGGGTGATCATCTCGCGACCATCCACCACACGCTGCTCGTACTCGGACAGGGCCAGCGCCTCTTGCACCACGGTCAGCGGAATCGCGAAGGTATGCGAGGCCACGCGCATCACCAGCGAATTCACGATGGCCAAGGTGATGGGGAGCGTCAGCGTGAACTTGGTGCCCACGCCCACCGTGCTGTGGAGATCGATCACGCCACCCAGACGACCAATGTTGGTGCGCACCACATCGAGGCCCACACCGCGGCCCGAGATGTCGGTGACAGCATTCGCAGTGGAGAAGCCAGGCAAGAAGACCAGCTGACGAATCGCATGATCGTCGAGCTCGCGCGCGGCGTCAGCGCTGACCAGGTCGCGCTCAACCGCGCGCGCCAGGACTCGCTTCGTGTCGATGCCAGCGCCATCATCTTCCACCTCGATGACGACGTGATTGCCCTTCTGATAGGCGTTGAGGGCGATGATCGCGCTCGGGTCTTTGCCCAATCGAAGTCGCTCTTGGGGTAGTTCGGTGCCGTGCCCGACGGCGTTGCGAATGAGATGAAGGAGCGGGTCAATCAGCTCTTCGACGATGAGCTTGTCTATCTCGGTGTCGCCTCCGTTGACGACCAGGCGCACCTCTTTGCCGTGCTCGCGTGCAACCTGACGCACTGCACGCGCGAGGCGCTCAAAGGTCTGCCCAATCGGCACCATGCGGACATCGAGCAGGCCATCTTGAAGGGCCGCGAGGTGACGCTCAAAGGAGCGATGCACGCGCTGCAGATCGGCGCTGATGGGCCGCATCTCCGTGTGATGGCCCATGCGCTCCAGCACGCGGCCGACCGAGCTCTTCAAGATGCCGAGCTCACCGATCAGATTCATGAGGTGGTCGAGCTTCGTGATGTCGACGCGAACGGTCTTGCTCACGGCACGCACCGCGATGCCTTCCGCACCCATATCGCGCTGACTCGACTCGGGAATGATCATCGCCGGAGGCAGCGTGGGCGTCCGCTGCGGTGGCTTGGAGTCTCGGCGAAATACATCGCCATCCTCCGTCATCCTCGGCGGCGGCACTGTGCGCGACTCCGGGACACGCAGGCGCACGGTCTCGACAGCATCGGTGCCTGCGAGCGTTCTGAGCTCGCCGATGGTCGCGCGCGAGGCGAGCAACACTTCGAGCTCAATCGCGTCATCCCCGCTGCCTTCGATCGAGGGCAGGTAGGTGATGATCTCAGCCACCGGCTTGAGGCGACGCTTCACCGCTTCCAGGTCGGAGTCGATCGAGCTCAGTGGGAAGCGAACGCGCAGTCGATGCAGCGGATTCTTCTGCTCGGCGTTCGCGCGGAGACGATGCTCCTCGTACTCCGTCAGCACACCCAGCACGTCATCGCCAATGTCGTACGCCGCGAGCGGGTCGACGGTCGCCACCTTCGTCGCGCTGGTGATGGAGCGCACCGCATCACGAAAGAGCGCGACGTCGACCTCGTGGGACTCACCGCGCACGGCACCGAGAAGCCGCTGAAGCACCTCCACGCCCTCAAACAACACATCGAGCGTGGACTGCTCGAGTGAGATTTTACCCAGGCGAATTTGATCGAGGAGATCCTCGAGGACGTGGGCTGTCTCGGAGAGTTCGCCATAGCCAAACATCCCCGCGATCCCCTTGAGCGTGTGCACGCCGCGAAAGACCGCGTTCACCAAGTCGGGGTCGAGCGCGTTGTGCTTCTGACCGTGATCAATCAGCAGCAGGTCGCGCGAGAGCGACTCCACGAGCTCTTGCGACTCGGCGAGAAACTCGTCCCGAACGCGCTCCGTTTCTTCATTCACGGCGTCTTGGCTCCGCGACGCTTCTCGATGACCGCGCGCACGGTCGCGTCGAGTTGCTCATCGGTGAACGGCTTGTCGAGCCAGGCGTCGGCACCCAGCGTGAGACCACGTGCGCGGTCTTTGGACGAGGCCTCCGAGGAGATCACGATCACCGGAAGCTGCGCATGCGCTGGCGAAGCGCGCACCCAGCGAATGACCTCAAGGCCGTGAATGTCCGGCATGTTCACATCGACCAGGAGCAGGTCGAGCGGCTCACGCGGGAGCACGCGCATCGCCTCGAGGCCACTCGACGCTTCGCGGATTTCGCGCGCCAACCCCAAGCGCTCGATGCTGGCACGAAGAAAGTGTCGCATGGCAGCGGAGTCATCGACGATGAGGACGCGTTCCATCATAGAAGGCCATCCTAGAGAATCGCGGCGCGAATGAATACAATTGTTCACTCGTTTCCCGAGCGGGAAAGTCGCGACGCGATTTCGATCGTTGACGTCGGTGAAGAGAGCCAGAGCTGCATGACGAACCCAACGAACCCCTCGCCGATTGAGCTGCGCGCGCCACGAGGCGCCCTCGTACTGGAAATTGTCTGGGACGACGGCCTCGTCTCGACCTACCCCCATCGGCTCCTGCGAGGCTTCTGTCCATGCGCCTATTGCCAGGGACACCAAGGTCCGATCCGCTGGGCGGACGCGGCCACCGATCAAGACCTGCCCATCCTCGACATTGATGAGGTCGGCAACTACGCGCTGCGCCTGGGGTGGAGCGACAGTCACACGACGGGCATCTACACCTTTCGCTTCCTGCGTCAGCTTCACGCGCTCACCGAGGTGCCGCTGGAGGAGGCGAAGAAGAAGGAGTTCAGTCGCTAGGCTGGCTTCTTGACGCGCGACTCGCCGTAGCCAAGCATCGAGACGACGACGACAAGAATTACGCTGGCGATCAGCTCGCCCAGCCGAGGCGCACGATCGAGCCCGATCGCGAAGAGCAGCACACCCGAGAGTGCACCCGCGATGAGGCTCGCGGCTCTGTTGATCGGCACCGTAAACGAGCTCTCCCGCGCATCGACCAGCACAAGGCCTCCAAAGAACCCGGAGCCTTGCGAGAGGACGCCCGTGAGCACCAGAAGGCCAAGCAGCGCAGGCATCGCGAGGAAGGTCCAACCCTCGCGCAGCGCGTCGCCCACCGAACCTGGCATGAGCGAGGCCGTGAGCAGCATCAGCACAAGGACGGGTGTCGCGACCATCTGCTCCTCGTAGAAGAATCGACGCGCGCCCTCTGCGCCCGCGCGCTTGGCAAACTTGCTCATCATGGTGAGTCGAACGACATACGCGAGCACGTAGACACCCAGGTCGATAAGCACCAAGGTCGGCATCGACATCGTGTGAAGGGGTTGACCGATGATGCTGGTCGTCGCTGCGAGCACCGAGAAGAGCACCGCGAGCCCCGACATCCAGCGGATGCGATGTCCGGTCAGCACATCCACCAGAGGCGCCACGGCCAGCACGCTCGCGCGCATCCAGACCATCGCGAGCGGCACACTCACACCCTCGAACGTGTAGGCCAACGTTGTCGTTGGAATGATGAGCGCGGTCATCGTGCCCGAGACGAGCGGGCCCATTGACGGGAAGGGAATGGAGCGCCCCAACACCTCGCGCCGCGAGACCTTCGAGAAGCCTCCAAGGAGACCAATCGTCACGAACATCGAGATCATGGAGGCGAGCGCCGTGACCGGCAGGATCGCGATGCCCGTGGGCTGCACATCGAGCTCAAGATGCCCGCCCGTGATCGCTTTGGTGAGCGCCGAATAGGGGACGTAACAGGCAAGGTAGCCAAACGCGAAAGCGAGCACTTTGGCGAAGCTTCCCTCGGTGAGCCGTGATGCTTTCTTCGCGGGTGCGGGTGTCGTCATGAAGCGTTGGTCACGCTATCACCCATCTCAGCCCCTCTTGCAGCTGCGACGTCCGCGCTCGGCCCATCCCCACACGAAAC
>Ga0105045_10003400_pt1 | contig 13650 bp, 5 predicted proteins | sample MAT02_FD_78089 | JGI IMG/M metagenome (GOLD analysis project Ga0105045, IMG submission 78089) | Freshwater microbial communities from Lake Fryxell liftoff mats and glacier meltwater in Antarctica - MAT-02 (megahit assembly) | ecosystem: Environmental > Aquatic > Freshwater > Ice > Liftoff...
GGTCTGGCCGGCGGCCAGGCTGACAAGTTGGAATTGCAGGCTTGGGTCGTTCGGGAAGACCGCGGTGCGATCCTCGTTGAACGCCGCCACGCCGATGCTGGCGCCGAGGCGCCAGGACAGGTCGCCCGAACGGCCGCGCCAATCCACTGGGATGCTCGCCGCCATGAAGGATTGCGGGCTGAAATACCCGCCATGGCCGAGCGTCGTGTAGCGCAGGTTGTTGTCATAGGCAAAATACACGAGGTCCAGCCCCGCCGTGATCTCCTGGCTGCCAGACCGCCAGATCGGCGTCACGAAGCCGGCTCCGGCCTCGATGCGCGAGTTATTGGAAACCCGCGTGCCGTCGAACTGAAAGTAGCCTGCGGCGACGTAGAAGCTGGTATCGCCGGCCTGGAACTCCAGCTGTGCGCGCGCGCCGGTGCGCGTCACGCCGCCCCAGACGGTGTTGCTGACGGGGTCGCGCCGTCCGGCCCAGGACAGCAGGCTGTCGGTCACCGCGCGGCGTTCGCCGATCAGGCGCAACCGCACGCCATCCGCGATCTGCGGCGCAATCTCGATGCCGCCGACGGTATTCTCGATCGTGAAGCCGAGCGGTGTGGTGCCGATGTCGAGCGTCAGCGCATCACGCGAATAGGCGGCGCCGAATGCCACGCCGCTGACGCTGGTGCCGGTGGTGGTCGCGGCGCGCAACTCCGCCGCGGTCGCGCTGCCCGCATTGCCCGGCAGCACGAGCGGCGCGGTGCCGAAGCGGCGCGCCGTCGGGATGGTTTGGGCAATAGCACCGGTGTCGAGGTTGATGGCGGCAACACGCGCGATCAGCCGCCCGCCAATGCCCGGAACAGCAACGCTGCCCTCGGCGCCGGCATGGGTCTCGGTCAGGCGGTCGAGCCCGTCATCGCCGCTGCGGGTGCGCAGCCCGAAGGCGGGGGTGATGCGCGGCGCCGATTCCTGGCGCACGTCCTGCAACTGGCGATTGATCTCGTTCAGCAGCGGGTCGGGCGGGTTGGTGGAGAAGCCCGGTGGCGTCAGCGACTGCGCGAATTGCTGGCCCTGCATCGCCTGACCCTGCTGAGGAAGACCCTGGGTGGCAAAAACCGGCTGCCCCTGGCCGGACAGCGGCACTCGGCGGAACGGATTCTCGAAGCCCGGCGCGGGTTGCGGCTGCCCCGGCACCGTCGTCTGCTGCATCGCGACACCGCCAAGAACGCCCGGTTGGCTGTCGAGGCCGATTTGTCGGCGACGCATCTGCGCCGCCTGGAGCAGCGCGTTGCGCGCGCGGGTCTGGTCGCCCCAGGCACGGGCGAGCCGCGCTTCCAGCAGCGGGATACGCGCATCGTTTGGCAACAGCGCGCGGCCTTCCGACAGCAGCGCCTCGGCCCGTCCCCAATCGCGCCGGGCGATGGCGGCGTCGATGGCGGCGGTGCGGGCGTCGGTGTCGAGTGGGTTGCGGCTGAGCACCGCCTCGGCGATTCGGCCGGCCTGTTCGTGGTCGCCTGCGCCCTCATACAGCCGGCCGAGCGCCAAATTGGTGGCGGGGTTCTGCGGGTCGGCGCGCAGCGAAGGCGCCAGCACCTCGAACGCCGTCGCCTGGTCACCACGCTGGTTGAGTTGGTCGGCAGCACGGATAGTCAGGCCCGATTGCAGCCCGGTCGCCACCTGGCGCTGTTCTGGCGAAAGGCGCGCGGGGTTGATCTGCTGGGTCACCCCGGCGGCTTCACGGTTCAGCCCAGCTTCCATCAATGCGCCGGCGGCGGCGAGTTGCGCCGCCGGGTTCTGGCCGCGCGCGGCGATGGCGGCGGACCGCGCGGCAGCCTGCGCGGCCACGGGCTCGTTCATCGCGACCAGCGCGCGCACCGCGGCGGGCGCGGCCTCGCCGGTCGGGTCGGGTCGGGCGGCGATGGCCATAAGGCGGTTGCGTGCCAGGTCGCGCTGCCCGGAGTTGGCAAGTGACGCCGCGCCGCGCACTTCAGACTGGATGCGTGTGCTGGCCAGAAAGCGGTTCATGTCGGCGTTGCGCGAAGCGGCCGGCACGCGCTCCAGCAGGCGGACGGAATCCGCCGGGCGGCCCTGTTCATTGGCGAAGATCGCGGCTGCGAACAGCGCCTCGGGCGTGCTGCGATTGGCGATGCTTTCGTCCATCACGCGGCGCGCATCCGCGCCCTGGCCGGACCGCGCGAGCAGCCGCGCGAAATCGGCGCGGAGCCAGGGGTTCGCCGGGTCCGCCTGGATGGCAGCGCGTAGCAGCGCGGCCGCCGCGGCGGGATCATCTGTGCGGTTCGCCTCGGCCCGCAGCGCCTCGGCACGCACCTGCGGCGGCGTTCCGGTGCCGAGCCGGCGCTGAATTTCCTCCGCCTCGGCGAATTTGCCCTGCGCCTGGAGGGAATTGGAAAGCCCGGAAAGCGCCGAACCGAAATTGCTGCGGCGAGACAGGGATGCACGGAACCTCTGTTCCGCCAGCGCCGCATTGCCCTGGCGCAACGCGATGTCGCCTTGCAGCGCCTCGGCATCCGGCCGGTCACCCCCATTACGCGCGACGATGCGCGCCAGCAGCGGCTCAGCTTCCGAAATGTTCCCCGCATCGATCAGGTTGCGCGCACGCTGGAGGTCCGGCGTGGTGACCGCGCCGCCGCCGACGCCACCCTGGCCGGCTACGCCGCGCCCGCCGCCGGTGCCGATGGAGTTCAGCGCGCGACGCCAATCCTCGGCCCGCGTTGGGTCGTTGGCTATCGCTTCCTGCAACAGCCGGCGTCCTTCGGCGACGCGGTTCTGCCGCAGCCGGATCAGACCCATCCCGCCTTTCGCCTCGGCGTCGTTCGGATTGATCGTGAGCGCCGCCTGGAAACGCTGCTCGGCCTCGCGCACTTGGCCGCGTTGCAGCGCGTCCCAGGCGCGGAAGCGGGAATCGGTGCCGGGGTCCACCGCGCCAGCCTGCGGGTTGCGTGCTTCCTCCAGCCGCCGCGCGATATCAGCGTCGTTCGGATACTGCCGCAGAAAGCCTTCCAGATTCGGCACCGAATCCGGCCCGGTGCCGATCCAGGTCAGCGCCTCCCGCCAGGCAGCCGATGCGCTCTGCTGGCTGTCGGGGCGTGCCGCGAGGCGACGCAGTATCTCGATGCCTTCGGCGCGGGTATCCTCGCGATAGGTCAGCACGCGCGCATAGGCGAGTTGAACCGGTATGTTGTTCGGCGCGCGGCGCGCCAGATTGGCAAGACCATCCCGCGCATCCACCCAGCCCCCCCCGGCGCCGGCCAGGTTCTGGTAGTATTCAAGGGCAAAGCTGTCGGGGATGGGCCCACCGCGGAACAGGGCGCGATAGCGCTCGGCGGCCTCCACATTGCGCCCGGCCTGGGCCAATTGACGCGCCTGGGCGAGTTGCCCGGCATCGACGGTGGAACTCCGCACCGCGACGTCCGCGGCGCTGGTGCGCGGGTCATTCGGCGCTGCCTGACGCAATCGGCCCAGCGCGTCCTGCGCTTGCGCGGCATTGCCCATCTGGGCCTGCGCCTCGGCGATGCCGGCCAACGCCTCGGGGTTGCGCGGATCGACCTGCAACACGCGCTCCAGCGTCCGCACCACCTGTTCGGGCCGGTTCTGAAGCCTCCAGTAATTCGCCTGGTCCAGCAGCGCGAGCACCGCGCGGGACTGGTTGCTGCCCGATGGCACCATGGCCGGCACGAAGGCCGGCTCCGTCGCCGGAGCAATGCCGGTGGGGCGATTTACCTGCGACTGGGCAGGTTGGAATGCCATCCCGGCCATAGCGACGGCGCTGGCCAGCAGGCGCGAGCGGAAGCTGATGGTGCGCGGCTGGCTCATGGTGTCCGTGTCCGAAGGCGCATCGCGGCGCGGCGTCGCAACGCCCAATATGCAGGAACCGCGACAACCGCGCAGGCGATCACCAGCAGCAGCAGCAGCAGGTCCGGCCGGGTCTGGAGGAAGAATTGCGGCCAGACATGCGGCGGCAGGCTGCCCACCGTGTAGCGGTTGCCGAGCGTGAACGCCTGCACCCGCCCGCTGGTAACAACGGCAAGGTCGCCCTGCACGCGGGGCGACTGCTCGGGATCGCGCAGCGCGGCCAGCATGGCGTCCATGCCGGCGGCCGTGGTGCCGGTCAGAGCCACCACCGAACGGCCCGACCGTAGCGGGCTCTCGAAGCCGAGCAGCATGCCCAGGCCCTCGCCGGGCGAGGCCAGCAGCGCCTGCGCCTGTTCGCGCTGGATGCGCGGCTCGTCGCCGAGGAACAGGTTGCGGAAACCCTCCAGCGCGTCGGGCAGCGCCACCTGCATGCGGTTGCCTTCCAGTGTCACCGGCCCGTCCCGCAGCAGCGTGTTCAGCGCCGTCTGGCGGCCGAGCGGCCCGATCACCAGCAGGTCACGTGCCGCCACCGAATCGAGCCCACCAGGGCGCACCACCTCGATCCGCGTGGTGGCGTGGCCGACATGGGAGGACAGGCGGCCCATCAGCGTCAGGAAGGTGGTCAGATCCTGCGTTGTCGGGCGTTCCGGTAGCACAACCGCCGTCTCGCTGAAATCTGCCATGCGGGTGAAGGGGAAGCCAGAACCCGTGAAGAAGGCCAGATTCGGCAGGGTGGCAAAGCGATAGGCGTCGGTCAGGTCGATCGTGCTGTCCGGATCGATCGTGGCGCGGATATCGGCCGGCACCGCGATGCAATCACCCCGGTGCAGAGGGCGCATGTCGAAGCGGAACTGCAACTCGTTCATGCCGAACACCAGGTAGGCCGGCAGGCCGAAGCGGGCACTCTGGCGTTCGCTGTTCACGAATTGCCGCGAAAACACGTTGAACGGCCAGCCGGGCTCCATGTCGCGCAGCGGCAGGCTGCGCAGATAAATGTCGTTCAGCGCCACGTCTACGCGCGACACAGCGACATCCATGATCGGGCCGGGCGGCGCGCGGAAATGCATGTTCACCGGCAGCGGGCGGCCGCGCCAAGTATAGAGGTCGGGCGCTGTGCGGAAGGGAATCGCGATCGGCCCGGGCGCGTAGCCGAAAGCCTGCAATTCCGAGGGATCAACCATTTCGCCAAAACGCACCGGGCGGTCCGTGCGGATCCAGCGCGGCGCGTCATAGGGCTGGCGCTGCGGGAGCGCGGTGGGCTGCACCACCGCGATCTCGCCAGCCAGCGCCTCACGCGATCCGGCCAGAACCTGCGCCGCCTGCGCGGCCTCGGCACCCGTGCGGCCGCCGATCACCAGAAGCAGGCCGAACGGGTCGGAGGGATGCGGCACCAGCGCCACGGTCGGCCCCTCGAAGCGCGGCAGCACCACGCCGGAGACCGAGTCCTGCCCACCCACGATCACCACCGCATTGCCGCTGGCCGGCAGGGTGAACGACACAGGGAAGGCGGCGCCGCGGTAATCCGCCTGCACCGCGAACCAGGACGCCACTGTTGCGGCGGCCTTTAGCTGGTCGTTGCCGGCGCCATCAGCCACCACGACGGGAAGGATTAGCGGCTCTCGGAGCAGGCGCGGATCGAAGAACGGCTCGGGCAAGCGCGCCAGGTCGCGCGCCAGTGGCAGGCGCTCCAGCGTCACCTGAAAGGTCGAAAGGTCCGAGATGTTGGACCATAACAGGCCCGAAAGGGGGTCGTTGCATTCGATCGTGTAGCGGCCGGTGAAGCGGAAGTTCATCCGGTTGAGATCGGCGAAATACACCGGGTTGATCGGAAACTCGAGCGGCCCGAACGCAGGGCGGTTCCGATCAGGGTTGATCACGCCGACAAACTGCTCGTTCAGCGCCAGCATGATCTGGCTGTATTCCGGAATCAGCGCTGGCGAAGTCGCGCCCTGCAAGACCAGCCTAGCGCCGGTGACAACCTCGTCACCCCGCACGCCAAACAGCACGCCCTGCAAATCCGAGGTGCCGCGCAACTGCATCGGGCTGCGCAACCCAAGCTGGCGTAGCGTGCGGGTTTCTGTGCGGGAGGACCCGACAGGACCAGTAGGCGTGCCGAAATTCCCGACATTCGGCATCGATCCGGTAAACGCAGGCTGCGCGGCCGGCAACGGGGCCAAGCCGGTGTTCAACGCGCCCGGCACGGCGCCGGGGCCGCCCGGCTGGCTCGGAAAGGAGGTCTGGCCGAACGGCGTCCCGGGCGCCTGGCCCTGCGCGGGGGTCAGGAAGGGACTGGCCGGCACCGGCGCTGGCACCATGCCCTGTGAGGCGGGCGCGCCGAAGGTACCGATACCAGGCGATTGTGGCGGTAGCGTACTCGGCAAGCCCTGCGGACCGGGTTGCAGAGCCGTCGGCGGCGGCGGCGCCCCGCGTAAATTCACCTGCGCGAGCGCCACACCCGGCGCGGCCAGCGCCAGCATCAACGCGATGGCGGCGGCGCGACGGATGGTGCTGTCGCCGCGGGCACGGCGGGTGGGCGCCGGCGGCGGCTCAGTGGCGACCACTGCGACAGCGGGCGCTGGCGCCGCGGCTTCGCGCGACGCGACCTGACGACGCCGGCGGAGGAGGAAGTTGGAGAACTGGCTGTCGCCGCGGAACAGGCCGCCGATCGAGCGGGCCACCTCCCCCAGCGAACGCAATGGCTTGTCTTCGCGCACGTCGTCCCAATCCACCCATGCATCGGCACGGCCCAACACGGCGCGCACGATATTGCCTTCGTCCTGCAGGGTCTGCGCCTCGAAGCGCACCTGCATTCGTCCGTCCTGCCAACGCAGAACCTCGGCTGGAATGGCAACCCATTCCGACCCGACATCGAGTTCAAGCGTGATCTCGGCATCTTCGGCCACGCCATCCGGCCGGACCACGGCCACCGCGGCGCCACCGAGCGACAAGTCCATCGTTTCGCCCTCGATCACGCGGCCATCGGCAAGCACGACATTGGCGGCGACGATGGCGCCGACGCGTGCGCGTTCGCGCACCTGGCGCCGTTCGCGTCCCACGGCGAGGCCCGCAAGCACCACCACGAAGGACAACGCACACCACAGCATGTTCAGCGCGAACGCCTGGAAATCCAGGCTGTCCACAGGGTTGGTGGAGAGGCCATAGATGCCCGACAACAGGCCCGCGATCAGCGCCACGGCCAGCACCATGTTCGGGCCGACGGCGCGCAGGTCGAAGAAGCCTTCCTGCAGCGTGCCCCCCTTGTCGGTCACGTTGAACTTGCCCTTCGTCGGATCGAGCAGCGTGGCGAGCATGACGGGGATCAGATACAGCGCAAGCACCGTCTCATAGATTTCCGACCAGAAGCTGTGGCGCACATGGCCGGTCAGCCGGCTGGTTGCGCCAACCGAATGCAGGATGTGCGGTGCGGCGTAGGACAGGATGGCCAATGGGCTGGCCGCGATGATGCTTTCGCCGAACAGCAGGAAGGCCAGCGGCGCGGTGAGGAACACGAAGCGCGGCAGGGGGAACAGGAAGTGGAACTGCGACATGAAGTAGCAAAGCCGCTGATGCAGCCGAAGGCCCGACGCGAGCAGCGGATTTTCGATCCGCATGATCTGGATCATGCCGCGGCCCCAGCGCATGCGCTGGCCGATGTGCAGCATCAGACGCTCGGTCGCCAGACCTGCCGCCAGCGGAATGCGCAGGTAAGCCGTGCGCCAGCCGCGCCGCTGCATCTTCAGGCTGCAATGGCAATCCTCGGTCACGGTCGCGGTCGGCACACCGCCCACCTCCTCCAGCGCCTCGCGCCGGATCACCGCGCAGGAGCCGCAGAAGAACGCGGCGTTCCAGAAGTCGTTGCCTTCCTGCACCATGCCATAGAACAGCAGGCCCTCGTTCGGCACGCGTTGGCCGGAGGCGAGGTTCCGCTCGAACGGGTCGGGAGAGTAGAAATGGTGCGGCGTCTGCACCATGCACAGGTCGCGATCGCGCAGCAGCCAGCCGACGGTAAGCTGGAGGAAGGCGCGCGTGGCGACGTGGTCGCAATCGAAGATCGCGATGTATTCGCCGTTGGTTTGTGCCAGCGCGTGGTTGATGTTGCCCGCCTTGGCGCCCTTGTTGTCAGGGCGGACGATGTAGCCGCAACCCACTTCCTCGCAGAAGCGTCGGAAATCCTCGCGGCGCCCGTCATCGAGCAGGTAGACGTTCATCTTGTGTCCGGGCCAGTCCATCGCCAGCGCGCCGTAGATGGCGGGCTTCACGATTTCAAGCGGCTCGTTGTAGCTCGGGATAAAGACGTCGATGGTCGGCCAGATATCCGAATCGTCCGGCAGCGGCACGGGCTTGCGCTCGAGCGGCCAGATCGCCTGGAAATAGGCCAGCAGCATGGTGGCGATGGCGTAGACCTCAGCGAGGATCAGGCCGGTGCCGAGGAATGTCTGGAGAAAGCTGGTGAATTCTAGCGTATCGACGATGCGCCAAAAAATGTAGCGCAACGACACGATGCAAGACAGAAACACAACGAAGATCGTGATGCCGCGGCCGGGAATGCGATTGATCACCAGGAAAAGAAGAAAGCCGGCGAAGGCCAGCCAGGCTTGCTGCTCGGCTTCCAGAGGCGCGATGACGAAGGTCAGCGCAATGATGGCGCCGAGCAGGATGAACGGCCAGATGATCCAGCCTTTCGCCCAGACCCCGCCGCGCAGTGCGCGGCGACCGGATGTACCGGCGCCGCTCACCTTGCGCCCCAACCACCCGAAAAGGGCTCGGGTGCCTGCGGCAGCGCGGCCTCGATGGCGCGGGCGATGGCGCGGATATCCTCGGCTGCGCGGCTGTCGGGCGCGATCTCCTGCACCAGCTTCTGCATGGCGAGCGCCTCGGCCAGCGTCTCGTCGCGCGACACGGCGCCGAGCAAACGCGGCCCAAGGTGGCGCGCCACCGCATCGGCGGAAGCACGCGACAGGCGGGAATTCAGATCGACCTCGTTCAGCACCACGCGCAGCCGCCCGGCAAACAGCGCCGCCATGGTGCCCGAGCCGAGGAAGCGGCCGCTGTCGATATCGGGGATCAGCGCCGCGCTGATCGCCTCGGCCTGCAACACCGCCACAACCATCGATGCCATCGGCACCAGCACCGCCAGCGCATGCGACGGGCCGGGCGGGGTGTCGGCGATGACGGTCAGGCCCGGATCGGCCAGTATGGCGCGCAGCGGCGCCGCCAGCAGGTCGGGGTCACGCTCCAGCGCCGCGGACAGGCCGAGCGCGCCGCGCAACTCCATCGCGCCATGCGGCAACACCATCACGCCCGACGACGAATTGCGCACGCAGTTGCGCCAATCCGGCCGACGCGGCAGATCGGCGGTGAAGCCACCCGTATCCGAGAGCGGCACGCCAAAATGCAACCGCAGCGTGTTCTGCGGGTCGAGGTCGATGACCAGCACGCGTCGGCCCTCGCGTTGCAGGGCATCGGCCATGTTGGCGGCCAGTGTGGTTTTGCCGACGCCGCCCTTGGGGGACGCGAAGCAGATAAGGGGCATGGGCGGGGAGGCCTCCGGTCAGATCAATGGCCGAGCGCGCGGGGCGGGTGGCCGCGCAGCATGGCGAAGGCGGGTTCGGGTAGCGCGGGACCTTGCGCGAGCAGGGCGAACAACTCGGCGAGTGGCATGTCTACGGCGGCGGCGGGCAATGGCCCGATTGGGCGGGGAGCGACGACCGCCGCCGGAGGGGCGCGGCGTGCGTGGGAGAATCCCGGGAAGCCGCCCGGCAAGTCGAGCGCATCGATCAGCGGGAAAGGCGATGCGGCAACGGGCAGCGGCACCGCATGGCCAAAGGCGGGGCTGGCGGATTGAGGGGTGCTGAGCGCGACCAGGGTGGACAGTGCAGGGCGCGGGGCGGTGGCGGACAGCGCGGAGGCGGCCGTCAGCAGAGACAATTCACGCGGCACGGCCGGCGCCGCCGGTGCGACGGCAAGCAGCGCCGGGGCGGCTGGCGCAGAGGGCATTGGCACGGGCGGTGCCACAGATACGACTGGAGGCGCCACGGGCGGTGCGGGCGTCCAGGCGGGCGCGGCGATGGGGGCCGGCCAGTGCGTCGCAGGCTCGGCCACCGGCGGGGCGGGCTCGCTCGGCCAGTGCGGCACTGGGGCGAAGGCCGGCGCGACGGCCGGGGCGGGTTCAGGCCAGGCGGCCACCGTCGGCGCCGGCTCGTCCCAAGCCATCGGGGCTTGTGCCAGCGGCTCCGTGGCGGGCGCGTTGGCCCAGCTTGGCGTCGGCGACTCGGTCCAGACGGGCTGGGCGGGTTCGGACCATCTCGGCGGCGTGGGGTCCTGGCGGCGTGGTTCGGGGCTCGGCCAGGCGACAGGCGGCGGCGGCTCAGGCCATGCGGCGGGCATCGGATCGCTGGTTGTTTGCCACGCCGGCGTCAGCGGGGCCTGCTGCGCCGCAACGTCGGCCGCCGCGGCCATCCCGGCACCAAGCAACGAGAACTCGCCCGCCGCGGATGTCGCTGCCGTGCGCACAGGCTCATTGCCAAAGCTGCGATACCGGATTCCAGGCGCACGGAGGGCGGCAGCGACCCGAGCCACGTCCGTATCCTGCGCCATACCGATTAACCCCCTGTTCCGCGGAACAACATGCCGCGAGGAGAGGCGGAAGGGAATAGCGAATCTACGGGCCGTAACAATCTTAGGCGGAAATCGGCGCCGAATCCCGCCAAGCGAGACGAACCAGCAGAGTCAGGATCGCTGAATAGTAATCTCGGGCCTCCTGAACCGGCGGCACGACCAATTCTGTGGGCGAATCCCGCTGCTGCGCTGCCGCCAGCAGCGCAATGGCGCGAATACCGCTGGAGGCCTGGTAGGGCGAGATCGCATCGGCGCCGAAATCGGTCCAGGCCGGCATGCGCGGGTGTCGCGGGTCGGTCCAGAAGCTGGCGGCCGCCGCCGTCGCCGGTTCTCGCCCCATGCCGGCCCAGGCAAGATACAGCGGTACGCGTACCGCATCATAGGAAAAGCGCGCCGGCCAGCCCGGCGCCGGCCGCGGTCGCCCGCCATCGCGTGGCAGCGCAACCCAATCCGAGGGCAGGCCCCAGCGGCCGAAGCGGCTGCGGCGGAGCAGTGCGATGCCATCCCCCGCCACCGCCAGCCAGCGTGGGTCCGGCACAGCCTTGGCCAAGGCGCGGATCGCGGGGAACGCATAATAGGAGGGGTTCACGACAATGTGTTCGCGTTGCTCGAAACCCCGCGCGCCGGGCAGAAGTACGGTATCCTCGCCAAGTTGGCGCACCAGCAACCGCAGCACGTCGCGCGCGATGGCGGTGCCGAGCGCGGTGTAATCGGGCGCGTCCCAGCGCTCGCCGGCGCGCAGCAGGGCCCACGCGATCATCAGGTCGCCATCGGTGGCGTTGTTGGGGTCGTCCACCCCCTGTTCGGGCCGGAAGCGCCAGGAAAACAGGGCATCGTTGGGCCGGCCTAGCACGCGACGGGTCCAGTCCAGCATCAGCTCAAAGCGGGTGCGGTCATCCACCCGTTCGGCGCACAGCAGGGCCCAGCCTTGCCCCTCGCTGTGCGAGATGCCGGCGTTGCCGGTATCCACAACGCGTCCGTCCGGACGCAGGAAGCGGCTGATGAAGGCGCGCCATTCGCCTCGGTCAGTGCCGGCATCCGCGCCGACCGGCAGGCTCGCCCTGGCGCGGCCGATGAACGGGGCGGTCAGCGAAACAGCGAGGGCCAGCGCTTGGCGGCGGGGGTGCGGCATGGCGTCATTCTGGCAGGGCCAAGTGAAGCGCCCGTTTATAAGGGCATTACAAGGTCCCGCATTATAGGGGCGCGCATTCCCGTGCCAGCCAGGCCACCGCATCCGCCGGAAGCTTGGGCGCCAGCGCTGCCAGGACCCGCGCATGATAGGAATCCACTTGGCGTCGCTCGGCCGGGCTAAGCGCCGCGGCATCGATCAGCGCGCGCGCATACGGGGCCAGCGTCAACGTCTCAAATTCCAGGAAGGGCTTCGTCTGGCCGGGACATAGCGCGGCCGCTGACACCAGCAGCAGGTTCTCGATGCGGATACCGTAAGCGCCGGGCAGGTAGAAGCCCGGCTCGTTCGAGACGATCATGCCGGGTTTGAAGGGCACCGGCTTCGCGGCGCGGCTGATGCCGGCGGGGCCTTCATGCACGCTAAGGAAGCTGCCGATGCCATGGCCGGTGCCATGGTCGTAGTCCAGCCCCGCTTGCCACAACGGGGCGCGCGCCAGCGCATCCATGTGCGGCCCGGCGATCCCTGCCGGAAAGCGCAGCGCGGACAGGGTCAAATGCCCGCGCAGCACCATGGTGTAGCGCGCGCGGAGATCCTCCGGCGCCGCGCCCGGCCCGGTCCAGAGCGTGCGAGTGACGTCGGTGGTGCCGTCCCGGTACTGCGCGCCGCTGTCGATCAGATACGCCTCCTCGGCGCCGATCGGGCGGTCGGTGGCGGCGGTGGCGCGGTAGTGGATGATGGCGCCGTTCGGGCCGGCGCCGCTGATGGCGGGGAAGCTCTCCGACACGAACTCCGGCGCCTCGGCACGGAGATCCAGGAGATGGACGGCGGCAGAGACCTCGCCGAGGCCGCCCTGGGGCGCCCGTTCGGCAAACCAGGCGAGAAAGCGCACCAGCGCCAGTGCGTCGCGGTGATGCGCGGCGCGGGCGCCATTCTGCTCCACCGCGTTCTTGCAGGCGCGCGGCAGGCGGCAGGGATCATCCCCCGGTACCGGCGTCGCGCCGGCCTCGCGCAGCAAAACTGCGAGCGCGGCCGGAGTGAGGTCAGGGTCGATCCGCACGGGCCAGCCCGTGCAGCCGGCCAGAATTTCAGCCATGGAATCGGGCGGGTGCAGCGCAACCTCCGGGCCGAGATGCGCCAGCAGGCCGGCATCGGCGCGGTCGGGGTGCAGGAACAACACCGCCGAGGCATCGTCGCGCAACAGTGCCCGGGCCAGGAGCAGCGGCGTGTAGGCCAGGTCGCGGCCGCGCAGGTTGAACAGCCAGGCGACAGAATGCGGGTCGGCCAGCAGGGCGGCGCGCTGGCCCTCCTGTCGCAAAACAGCGGCGGCGGCCGCCCGTTTGGCGGATGAGGCTTCGCCAGCGAAGGCCAGCGCATGTGCCTCGGCAGGCGCCGCAGGCGGCGCGGGGCGGTCGTGCCACAGCCTGTCGATCGGATTGTCGGCCAGCGGTACCAACAGGGCGCCGGCGTCGGTAAGGCGCGCCAGCGACGCTTCCGTGTGTAGCCAGGGATCGTAGCCGAGGCGAAGGCCGGGGGCGCATTCCTTCAGGAAGGTGGCGGGCGGATGCTCGATCAGGTGGTGGCGCTCCCACGTCGCGGGGTCGCACTCGGCCTCGGCTTGGGTGGTGTAGCGACCATCGATGAAGATGACGGCGCGCTCACGCAGGACCAGCGCCAGGCCGGCGCTGCCGGTGAAGCCGCTGAGCCAGGCCAGGCGCTCGGCGCTCGGCGATACGTACTCGCCGAGGAAAGCATCGCCCCGCGGCACCAGGAAGGCGTCCACGCCAAGGCAGGCGAGTTCGGCACGGAGCGCGGCGAGGCGGCCCAGGGGATGGGGAGGGTGGGTCATGGAGCGGTTACCGAAGCCCTACCGTTTTTGCTCACGTCCACAGGAACTCATGCGTATTGTGCATATCTCGGCTGTCCACTCGGCACACCACCTTTTGGCCCCCTGCCCTATATTGCATCTGCGAAGCGTGAAGGACCGCAGGGCCACAAGGGGCCTGCCGCCGCGCCGAACAGGATTGGACACCACCATGGACCCCCGCAACACC
>Ga0105045_10003402_pt1 | contig 13647 bp, 12 predicted proteins | sample MAT02_FD_78089 | JGI IMG/M metagenome (GOLD analysis project Ga0105045, IMG submission 78089) | Freshwater microbial communities from Lake Fryxell liftoff mats and glacier meltwater in Antarctica - MAT-02 (megahit assembly) | ecosystem: Environmental > Aquatic > Freshwater > Ice > Liftoff...
AGATTTAGAAGATCAGATGTATAAATTGCCTTCTAATTTAAGTGTCGGACAACAACAACGTGTTTCCATCGCGAGAGCTTTAATTAACGAGCCAAAATTGCTGTTAGCCGACGAGCCGACTTCGAGTTTAGACGATGAAAATGCCGCTAAAGTAGCCGATTTATTAGCTCATTTAACAAAGGAATACAATGCTTCGTTGATTATTGTTACGCATGATCAACGTTTGAAAGATAAATTCGCTAACCAAGTAAACATAAACTAGATGATAGCAAAATTAGCATGGAAAAACCTTTGGTTTAAGCCGTTAAATACGGTATTGAGTTTAGTTTTATTAACTGCTTCCGTGGCGATAATTTCGTTATTGATTTTATTGCAAGAACAATTTGAAAAACAATTTTCGAGCAATATTGACGGAGTCGATTTGGTTTTAGGAGCGCAAGGAAGTCCGTTGCAGCTTATTTTATCTGCGGTTTATCAAGTAGACGCTCCAACTGGAAACATTGATTACAATGAAGCCGAAAAATGGATGAACCATCCGTTTGTAAAAACAGCAATTCCGTTAGCTTTTGGCGATAATTATCGCGGTTTTCGAATTGTGGGAACAACGCCTGATTATTTAGAAAAATACCAAGCAAAAATAGAACAAGGTCAAGTATTTGAGAAGAATTTTGAAGTAGTTATTGGAAGTGAAATTGCCAAAAAATTAAGTTTAAAAATTGGCGATAAATTCTTTGGAACCCATGGCGATACTGAGGAAGGTCATTTGCATGAAGAATACAGTTATATTGTCAAAGGAATTGCATCACCAACTGGAAAAGTAATTGATAATTTAATTTTGTGTACGGTAGAAAGTGTTTGGGAAATGCATTCCGGACACAATCACAGTGGCGAGTCACATTCTGAAGATGAAAATCCGCCACATGGAGAAGAAGGTCATATTCACGTGGATGGCGATGAACATGACCATGAAACGGTTTCTGCGGATAATCCCGCTCATGGTGAAGAAGGTCATGTGCATGAAGAAGGAGAAGAACATGTTCATGATGAAAATTGTAATCATGACCATGAAACGATTGTTGTTGAAAATCCCGCTCATGGCGAAGAAGGACACATTCATGAAGAAGGGGACGAACACGTTCATGCAGAAGGAAAAGAAATTACCGCTGTTTTAATCAAATTTAAAAACAAAATGGGAATCATTTCTTGGCCTAGAATGATTGCACAAAACACAAAAATGCAAGCCGCTTTGCCAGCGATAGAAATCAATCGGTTGTTTTCGTTATTTGGAATTGGATTGCAAGCGTTGCAGTATTTGGCTTACGGTATCATGTTTATTTCTGGAATTAGTATTTTTATTGCCTTATTTAACCGATTGAAAGAACGAAAATATGAGTTTGCGTTGCTTCGGGTTTCTGGAGCCTCTCGCTTTCAAATGTTGCAATTAGTCTTAATTGAAAGCGTTCTACTATGTGTTGTTGGTTTTATATTTGGTACACTTCTTGGTAGGTTAGCGTTGGTTATGATTTCCGGTACAACCGACGAACAATTTAAAATGGCTTTCAATCCGAATATAATTTTATGGGAAAAAGAGGGCGTTTTGTTTTTGGTGGCTATCTTTGTCGGAATTATTGCGGCTATAATACCAGCCATAAAAGCATATCGATTAAATATTTCTAAAACTTTAGCTAATGCGTAAATCTTCATTTTTTTTAATTGGAATTCTAAGTGTTTTTATTTGGGCTTTTGCTCCTCTTCACCCAGAGCAGTTAATGAAGCACGAAAAGAACAGCAACTTTTCACCTTCACTTCAAACAGCAAGTTTTCTGCCTGAAGTAAGTCGTGAAGAGGCAGTATTTATGCAAAATGCGGATACGTTAAGCTGGAAATTGTTGGGCGTAATCAAATTTTTAAAAAAACCAGATAAAGATTATCCTGACGGAGTAATGTTTCCTATTATAAATTCTAGTTTGAAAGAAAAAAACAAAAAGAAAATTGTGATGAGTGGATTCATTATTCCCATTGACAATGTTTCTTTTGCGTTGAGTAAAAATGTGTTTGCTTCTTGCTTTTTCTGCGGACAAGCTGGTCCAGAAACCATTATGGGAATTAAATTTAAAGGAGCTACTCCAAAACTAAAAACCGATCAATATGTAACCCTAGTCGGAACTTTTCGTTATAACGACAACGATGTGAACGATTGGATTTATCATATTGAAAATGCAGTGATTGTAAAAGGCGGAAAGTAAAAAATTACTATTTTCGTTTTTTGCCATTTCGCAAAATAACGAAGTCGAAATAGAAATCTCCTGCAAAGCAGGCAATTCATCCGACGCCCCCCACCCATAATTCATCTTAACACCCATCACCAAACACCCATCACCCCTCATCCAACACCCATCACCCAACACCCATCACCCATCACCCGACACCCATCACCCATCACCCATCACCCCACACCCCTCATCCAACACCCCTCATCCAACACATCATCCCTCACGAAAAAATGAAACCTTTCCACCACAAATCCGACATCTTTTTTGATTTAGATCATACACTTTGGGATTTTGAAAAAAATTCGGCTTTGGCTTTTCAAACTATTTTTAAGAAACATGAATTAGCATTAAATTTAGATAGCTTTTTACTTCATTATGTTCCTATAAATTTTAAATATTGGAAACTTTATCGTGAAGAAAAAATTACGCAAGAAGACTTGCGTTACCAGCGGTTAAAAGAAGTTTTTGACTTAATGAATGAAACCGTTCAAAACGAAATGATTCATTTATTAGCAACCGAATATATCCATTATTTACCGCAGTTTAATCATTTATATGAAGGAGCATTTGAGGTTTTAGAGTATCTTTATCCAAAATATAAATTACATATTATTACCAATGGTTTTCAAACAGTCCAAGCAACAAAGATTAAAAATGCTCAAATTGAACATTTTTTTCAAACCATAACTAATGCAGAAATGGCTGGCGTAAAAAAGCCAAATCCACTAATTTTTGAATTTGCTTTAGATTTGGCAAAAGTAAATAAATTGCAAAGTGTCATGATTGGTGATAGTTTGGAGGCGGATGTAGAAGGAGCTTTAAATATTGGTTTGGATGCCATTTTTTTTAACGAATTTAATGTTGAAACTGATTCCAAAATAATGCAAGTTAACCAATTGCGGTTATTAAAAAATTATTTTTGAACACCTATTTATTTCAAATGAGAAAAATTATTTTAGCTTTTTTATTGCTTTTTTCTGCGGGTGTAGTTGCTCAATCGCTCAATGATTATCAGTACGTAATTGTTCCTGTTCGGTATGAATTCATGGAAAGCAACAATGAATACCGTTTGAATACTATTACCAAATTTAATTTAGAGAAGATAGGTTTTCAAGCTTTTTATACCGAAGATAATTTGCCGAAAGAAATTATGTTGAATGCTTGCTCCGTCTTGAAAGTAGAAGTCCAAAAAGAAGGAAGTTTTATATGGACTAATTTGAGAATTGTTTTTAAGGATTGTCAAAATAATATTGTTTTTCAAAGTGAAGTTGGAAAAAGTAAAAAAAAAGAATATGGCAAGGCTTACAGCGAAGCCTTAGAAATGGCCTTTATTTCTGTTAATAGTCAGAATTATAGCTATAAGCCAGTTACAAAAGATACAGTTCAACCAATTGTTGCTAGCTCCGAAACTATAGTTGTTAGTACTGTTTTAGTCAATGAAAATACTCTTAAAGCAATAAAAATTCCTGGCGGATTTAACCTTGTTGACAAAATGAGACAAGTTGTTTTTAAACTAACTTCTACTGGAAAAAATGATTTTTACTTAGCCCAAAAAGAAACTCAAATTGGCGTAATTTTTCAAAAAGAATCAGATTGGTTTTTTGAATATGACCAAGACGGAAAACTCATTTCTGAAAAAGTAGAAATTCAATTTTAATACCCATATTTATTTTTCCAACGGTTTTTTAAGAAAGTCCGAATTTCTTTTTCTCTCGCATTTTGCCCCGGTTCATAAATTGCCGTGTTTTGAAGTTCTTCGGGCAAAAACTCTTGCTCTGCAAAATTATTGTCAAAATCATGGGCGTATTTATATTCTTCGCCGTATCCCAATTCTTTCATTAATTTAGTTGGAGCGTTTCGCAAATGCAAAGGAACTGATAAATCTCCCGTTTGCTTAACTAATTGTTGAGCTTTGCCAATAGCGAGGTAACTGGCATTACTTTTGGCGGAAGTGGCTAAATAAATTGCACATTGACTTAAAATAATTCTACTTTCGGGATAGCCAATAGTTGTTGCCGCTTGAAACGTATTGTTTGCCATTATTAAGGCGGTTGGATTGGCATTTCCAATATCTTCACTGGCTAAAATTAGCATTCTTCGGGCGATAAATTTTACGTCTTCGCCGCCTTCAATCATTCGAGCTAACCAATAAACGGCTCCATTTGGATCACTTCCGCGAATCGATTTTATAAAGGCAGAAACAATATCATAATGTTGTTCGCCCGTTTTGTCATATAGAACGGTATTTTTTTGTACCAATTGCATCACTTTTTCATTGGTGATTTCAATGGGTTCAACCGAACTTGCATTGACAACTAATTCAAAAATATTTAATAATTTTCGCCCATCGCCACCAGAAAGTCGCAGTAAAGCTTCTGTTTCTAAGAGTTGGATGGTTTTTGTTTTTAGAATTTCATCATGTTCAATGGCACGTTGCAATAATTTTTCTAAATCAGTTTTCGAAAAAGGATTTAAAACATAAACCTGACATCTTGACAATAAGGCGGGAATGACTTCAAAACTTGGATTTTCGGTAGTAGCTCCAATTAAGGTTATCCAACCTTTTTCTACTGCTGCTAAAAGCGAATCTTGTTGCGATTTGCTAAAGCGATGAATCTCATCAATGAATAAAATAGGATTTTTTGCCGTAAATAAACCACCGCTTTGTTTGGCTTTATCAATGACTTCTCGAATGTCTTTCACGCCGCTGTTAATCGCACTTAATATATAAAAAGGTCGTTTGCTTTCCTGAGCCATGATTTGAGCTAAGGTAGTTTTTCCTGTGCCTGGCGGGCCCCATAAAATTAAACTCGGAATAATTCCTTTGGCAATTTGATGCGTCAACGAACCTTGATCGCCCACTAAATGCAGTTGACTAATGTATTCTGATAAGTGTTGAGGTCGAATTCGCTCGGCTAGTGGTGCTTCCATGGTGCAAAAATACAGAATTCTGACAAAAAAGCATTACTTTCGTTTTGGTTGTATTTTTGATAACTCTTTTCCGATGAAACAAAAATCATTTTTATTTTCAACTTCTGTGATTGCTTGGCCACTTTTTTTCGTGTTGGCTTTGTGGATTGTGTTTTGGGTAGAAATAAAATTTAAAATCGATTTAACTTCTTATGGAATTTATCCGCGAACACCAGAAGGATTAAAAGGAATAATTTTTAGTCCGTTTTTGCATGGCGACATCAAACATTTATTCAACAATTCTATTCCGTTATTGTTTTTGATAGCAATGCTAAGGTATTTTTATCGGGAGGTTTCACTTCAAGTATTGGTTTTTGGTATTTTACTTTCTGGTTTTGGAACGTGGCTTATCGGGCGAGAAAGTTATCATATAGGTGCGAGTGGACTCATTTATGTATTGGTAAGTTTTATTTTCTTTAAAGGAATCCAAACAAAATATTACCGATTAGTTGCCTTGTCTTTGGTGATTGTGATGTTATATGGCGGAACAATTTGGTATATGTTTCCAGATGTAGATAAGACCATTTCTTGGGAAGGGCATCTGGCTGGATTCCTTACGGGATTTTTATTTTCTTTGCTCTATAAAGCGCAACACTATAAAAAACCGATTCGATATGAATGGGAAAAAGCCAACTTCAATCCAGAGTCAGATCCATTCATGAAACATTTTGATGAAAACGGCAATTTCGTTAATACTCCAAAACCAGAGGAAATGGAAGTTTTTGAAGAAGAGCACTTTTTTACTTCTTCCACAAAAGTGAATTATGAATATATTTCAAAGAAGGAAGAATAAACTACCTCCTTTGCCGCACTACTTCATATAAAAAAGCACCGCAAGCCACGGAAACATTCAAGGATGCAATCGATCCAAACATGGGTAATTTTGCTTTTTCGTCTACAATTTTCAAAACAGAAGGATTCACGCCACGGTCTTCACTTCCCATAATGATGGCTAAAGGTTCTGAAAGCGATAAATCATAAATGGCAGATTCTGTCTTTTCTGTAGCAGCAATGGTTTTTATGCCAGAACCTTGCAGGTAAAAAATAGCATCTTTAATGTGTTCCACTTTACAAATTGGCACATTAAAAACAGCACCAGCACTCGTTTTTACGGTATCGCCATTTACAGGAGCAGCACCTTGTTTTCCGATTATAATTCCATCAACACCGGTACATTCTGCGGTACGAATTATCGCTCCAAAATTACGAGCATCAGAAATTTGGTCTAAGATTAAAAATAACGGTGTTTTTCCACTTTCAGAAACAGTAGAAATCAACGTTTCTAAATCATAAAAAGAAACAGGAGCAATGCTTGCAACAGCACCTTGATGATTTTTATCGGTTAATCGGTTTAGTTTTTCAATCGGAACATATGTAAAATTTACTTTATGTTGCTTGAGTATTTTCATTAAATCACGCATCAAATCGCCTTGGGCATCTTTGTGCAAAAAAACTTTATCTACTTCTTTACCCGCCTGAATCGCCTCAATAATTGCTCTAATCCCGAATATTTGATTTTCTTTCTCCATGCCGCAAATGTACAATTAAGTTGTTAACTTAAAAATTTGATTTAAAACTAATATGCACAATAGAATTGGATAATTGTATAGCTTGGTCGCCAGTGCTTCCGTTGGCATATATTAAATTAAAAAAACCATTTTTAGTTGATAATCCAAATCCGAAACCGAGACCCAACAATGTATCATTTAATTCGGTTGTTTTATCCTGATAATAGGCATAATCAATTATGGAATGCACATATAAACCGGGCGATAAAACGTAGCGGTATTCGGTTAATATCGAAGTTAAAAAATTGCCTTGTAAACTATTTTCATTAAAACCACGAATCGATCTTATTCCGCCAAAGCGGTATAATTCATTCACAATATACGTGTCACTTTGCAAATAATAATTCTGACTACTGAGTTGAATATTATTCTTTTCGTTGAGATAAAGATTTTGTTTGACCAACAAATTGCCAAAAAACTGCGATTGTGAATCGGTTTTAGAATCTCGTTTTCCAGCTCCAATGGTGAAGTTAATAATAGTTTTTTCAGGAAATAAAAAATCATCCGATTTAAAACGCATAAATTCATATTTAGAAGTCACAAATGAATTGGTAAAATCACTAATAAAACTTGAGTTTGTGTTTTGAATATCGCTCGATTCTGTTGCTTGATAACCAAGATAAAGTCGACTATTGTAATTAAAAAAATAGCCTAAATCAACAGAAGTATTTGTGTTTTGAAAAGTAGAATCTCTTTTAAAAATGTTTAATTCTGCTTTTAAACCGAGCGGACTTTTAAAAATATAAGGCACTTGAAGTCCAACATTGAAAGAAGTTTGATCTTGCCCATCATTTTTCCAATAAATCAAAAGTTGCTCGCCGCTATTTAAAATATTGTGCAAAAGAATGTCTAAATAACCATTAAATCGCACTTTGCCGCCTTCTTCATTAGAAAATCCCAGAAAACCATCAAATCGGTTGGCTTTTGCTTTTTCTACATATAAATAAATTTTGGTAGAATCTTTGGTAAACAAAATTTCAGGATATTGCGTTTGTTTGCTAAATCGGTATTCGTCAACTTCCTTATATACTTTTTGCAATCCATCTTGATTAAACGTTTTATTGGCAAATAATCGCATTAAATTTCGTTTGTGACTTTCTGGAAATTTCGGGTAACCTTTAATTATAATGTCGTTTAAAAACCGTACTTCGCTTTTACTAATCACAAGATTCGCTTTGAGAACGGTGGCTTCTTTTTTAAAATTTTCAAGTTTTAAATTGGCTAAAGAGTAGCCTTTTTGTTCCAAGAATTTTAATTGAAGTTGCATAAACGATTCTACCGACTCAATTGGCAAAACGATGTAGTCATTTTCAACCTTATAATTGGCCAAATTTATTCCATCATCATTCTTACCTATATATATATGCAAATCAGAAATTCTTTTTCCTAGCGAAAAGCGTGTCAAAAAAGTACTATCGTTGATTTTCGTGGTTGCTAGTTTTTCGGTTTCGAGATAACCAATTTCAAATAATTTTTTAAATACCCGATTGGATTCGTCTTCAATTCCTTTGGCGATATCGAATTGTTTTTGATAGCCAATAGAATCTACTGTTTTAGTTTGCAAAACAGTAGAACCTTCCATTTTTAAATATAATTTTTGAGCCTGCGAGGTGCTGCCCAAAAGCAAAAAACAAAATAGAAAGAGAATTTTATACAAAGCAATTTATTTTCAATAAAAGTAACGTAAAAATTAGAATTATGGTATAGGGCCTTCATCCTGCTTTTCATTTCAAGTCCGTTTGTTGGGTTTGGTTCGGCTACGTTCTGCCAAGAGCTTACTTTGGTCGCTTTGGCAAAACAAGCCTCACACCAACCCAACAAGCCGTGCTTTTCATTGCAATCAGGGGCAGGTAAGTGGTTTCAATATCAAAAATCAATATCAATATCAAAAATCAAAATCAATGTCAATTTTTAAAATTAAAATCAATAGCAGAAATCAAATCGAATTTCAATAATCAATATCAAAAATCAATGTCAATTTTTAAAATAAAAATCAATATCAAATTCAGAAATCAATTTAAAATTCAAACTTTAAAATTCAAAAAAACGGGGTGAGTAAGCCAATAGATTTCATAGCCACTCAAAAAAAAGGCAACTTAAAGAAAATAAATAAATTATGATTTTTTTTATTAAAAATATTTACTACATTTGCAACCCCTTAAAATAGGGTAATTTTAAAAAACATAGAAATTTTTAGTATTAATTATGCCAACAATTCAACAATTAGTAAGAACAGGGAGAGCCCAAATAACTAAGAAGAGTAAATCGGCTGCTTTAGATTCATGTCCTCAACGAAGAGGTGTATGTACTCGTGTTTATACAACAACTCCTAAAAAACCAAACTCAGCAATGAGAAAGGTGGCAAGGGTTCGTTTAACAAACGGAAACGAAGTAAATGCATACATTCCTGGCGAGGGACATAATTTACAAGAGCACTCGATAGTATTAGTTAGAGGCGGAAGGGTTAAAGATTTACCAGGAGTACGATACCATATCGTTCGTGGAGCGTTAGATACTGCAGGAGTTGCAGGGCGTACGCAAAGACGTTCGAAATATGGAGCAAAACGTCCAAAACCTGGTCAAGTAGCAGCAGCACCCAAAAAGAAAAAGTAATTTAAACTTTTAAAGAAAAGACATGAGAAAAAGACAGGCCAAAAAAAGACCGCTTTTACCAGATCCGCAGTTTAACGATCAATTGGTAACCCGTTTTGTGAATAACTTAATGTGGGATGGTAAAAAATCTACTGCTTTTAAAGTATTCTATGATGCTTTAGAAATTGTAGATGCAAAAAAACAAGATGCAGAAAAATCATCATTGGAAACATGGAAAGAAGCCTTAACTAATGTGATGCCGCACGTAGAAGTACGTAGTCGTCGAGTTGGTGGAGCAACATTCCAAATTCCAATGCAAATTCGTCCAGATAGAAAAATTTCTTACGCTATCAAATGGATGATTTTATATGCAAGAAGAAGAAATGAAAAATCGATGGCAGCGAAGTTGGCCTCTGAAATTTTAGCAGCAGCTAAAGAAGAAGGAGCCGCCGTGAAAAAAAGAATGGATACTCACAAAATGGCAGAAGCGAATAAAGCTTTCTCTCACTTTAGATTTTAATTCATAAGAAATGGCTAGAGATTTAAAATATACAAGAAATATTGGAATTGCTGCTCATATTGATGCAGGTAAAACGACAACAACAGAGCGAATTCTTTTTTACACAGGAAAATCACATAAAATTGGTGAAGTACACGATGGTGCTGCAACAATGGACTGGATGGCACAAGAGCAAGAAAGAGGTATTACAATTACTTCTGCTGCAACAACTTGTGAATGGAATTTTCCAACTGAGCAAGGGAAACCAATACCAGAATCAAAACCATACCACTTTAATATTATCGATACACCAGGTCACGTTGACTTTACAGTAGAGGTAAACCGTTCGTTACGTGTATTAGATGGTCTAGTTTTTTTATTTAGTGCCGTAGACGGTGTGGAACCTCAATCTGAAACTAACTGGAGACTTGCAGATCAATATAAAGTTCCTCGTATTGGATTTGTAAATAAAATGGACAGACAAGGATCTAACTTTTTGATGGTATGTCAACAAGTACGAGATATGCTAAAATCTAATTCTGTTGCAATCACTTTGCCAATTGGTGAAGAGAATGATTTTAGAGGGGTTGTAGATTTAGTTAAAAATCAGGCGATTGTATGGCACGAAGAAGGTTTAGGAGCAACATTTGATATTGTGCCTATTCCGGAAGATATGCTTGAAGAAGTGAAAGAATACCGATCAATTCTTATTGAAGCAGTTGCTGATTATGATGAGAATTTGCTTGAAAAATTCATGGAAGATGAAAACTCTATTACAGAGGAAGAAATCAACACAGCACTAAGAGCAGCTGTAATGGATATGGCTATTATTCCTATGATTGCTGGTTCTTCTTTTAAAAATAAAGGTGTGCAGTTCATGTTAGATGCAGTATGTAAATATTTGCCTTCTCCAATGGATAAAGAAGGTATTGTAGGGATTCATCCTGATGACCAAGATTTATTAGAAGAAGATCAACGAAAAATATTACGTAAACCAGATGTTAAAGAGCCTTTTGCTGCTTTAGCATTCAAAATTGCTACGGATCCTTATGTTGGTCGTTTAGCTTTTTTCCGTGCTTATTCTGGACGTTTAGATGCAGGTTCGTATGTTTTGAATACACGTTCAGATAACAAAGAACGTATTTCACGAATCTACCAAATGCATGCAAATAAACAAAATCCTATTGATTTTATTGAAGCGGGAGATATTGGTGCAGCGGTTGGATTTAAGGATATCAAAACTGGAGATACATTGTGTGATGAAAAACACCCAATTATTTTGGAATCAATGAAATTTCCTGATCCAGTAATTGGTATTGCTATTGAACCTAAAACAAAAGCAGACGTAGATAAAATGGGTATGGCTTTGGCTAAACTAGCAGAAGAAGATCCTACTTTTACCGTTAGAACAGATCAAGCTTCTGGTCAAACAATTATTTCCGGAATGGGTGAGTTACACTTAGATATTCTGGTTGATCGTATGAGAAGAGAGTTCAAAGTTGAAGTAAACCAAGGTGAACCTCAAGTTGAATACAAAGAAGCATTCACAAAATCTGCAACACATAGAGAAGTTTACAAAAAACAATCAGGTGGACGTGGTAAATTTGGAGACATTGTCTTTACATTATCACCAGCTGACGATGTAGATGGTAAACCAGCATTTGGATTGCAATTTGTTAATGCGGTAAAAGGGGGTAATGTACCTAAAGAATATATTCCTTCGGTTGAAAAAGGTTTCCGTGAGTCAATGAAAGCAGGTCCATTAGCGGGTTATGCAGTGGATAGTTTGAAAGTAACATTAACAGATGGTTCATTCCACCCTGTAGATTCAGATGCACTTTCTTTTGAATTGGCGGCAAAAATGGGATACAAAGAAGTTGCGAAAGCAGCTGGAGCTGTAGTTCTTGAGCCTATTATGAAAATTGAAGTAATTACACCAGAAGAAAATATGGGTGATATTGTTGGGGATTTGAATCGTAGAAGAGGTCAAATAAACGATATGGGTGATAGAGCGGGTGCAAAAACAATTAAAGCATTTGTTCCGCTTTCAGAAATGTTTGGTTATGTTACTACGTTAAGAACTTTGTCTTCAGGTAGAGCAACGTCAACAATGGAATTTTCTCACTATGAGCAAACACCATCTAATATTTCAGAAGAAGTAATTAAAAAAGCTAAAGGTAACGCCTAATTCTAAAGAAAAAATGAGTCAAAAAATCAGAATAAAATTAAAATCGTACGATCACATGTTGGTTGATAAATCAGCTGAGAAGATTGTAAAAACGGTAAAAAGTACCGGTGCTGTTGTAACTGGTCCAATTCCGTTGCCAACACACAAAAAAATATTCACTGTTCTTCGTTCTCCACACGTTAATAAAAAGTCTAGAGAGCAATTTCAAGTGAGTTCATACAAAAGATTATTGGATATCTATTCCTCTTCTTCTAAAACCATTGATGCTTTAATGAAATTAGAGTTACCAAGTGGTGTTGAAGTTGAAATCAAAGTATAATCAAGGTACAAAGATTTAAGTATTAAGTAATAAGATTTGTCTTATTACTTAATACTTGTGTCTTACTACAAAAAAAGAATTTTTAATAATTAATAAATAGTTTAATATGTCTGGGTTAATTGGAAAAAAAATCGGCATGACTAGCATTTTCGACGAGAATGGGAAAAATATTCCTTGTACCGTTATTGAAGCAGGTCCATGTGTCGTTACCCAAGTCAGAACCAAAGCGGTTGACGGGTATGAAGCGTTTCAGCTTGGTTTCGATGACAAAACAGAAAAACACGCTACAAAAGCTGACTTAGGTCACTTTAAAAAAGCGGGAACTTCTGCTAAAAGAAAAGTCGTTGAATTCCAAGAATTTGAAACTGCGTATAATTTAGGTGATTTAATCACTGTAGATCTATTCAGCGAAGGAGAATTTGTTGATGTACAAGGTGTATCTAAAGGTAAAGGTTTTCAAGGTGTAGTTAAACGTCACGGTTTTGGTGGTGTTGGACAAGCTACTCATGGTCAACATAACCGATTAAGAGCACCAGGTTCTGTTGGAGCTTCTTCTTATCCTTCTAGAGTATTCAAAGGAATGCGAATGGGCGGAAGAATGGGAGGCGTAAATATAACAATTCAAAACCTTAAAGTTTTAAAAGTTGTTGGTGAGAAAAATCTTTTAGTAGTAAAAGGTTGCGTACCAGGACATAAAAATTCTTATGTAATCATTCAGAAGTAATGGAAGTAAAAGTTTTAGATATCAACGGAAAAGATACAGGTCGAAAAGTTCAACTTTCTGACGCGGTATTCGCAATCGAGCCTAATAACCACGCCATTTATTTAGACGTAAAGCAATATCTTGCCAATCAAAGACAAGGTACGCACAAGGCTAAAGAAAGAGCTGAAGTAACAGGAAGTACTCGAAAAATTAAGAAACAAAAAGGAACTGGTACTGCTCGTGCGGGTAATATCAAGAATCCATTGTTTAAAGGTGGTGGTACTGTTTTTGGACCAAGACCTAGAAGCTATTCTTTCAAATTAAATAAAGCCTTAAAGAGATTAGCACGTAAATCGGCATTCTCTCAAAAAGCAAAAGAGTCTGAATTAGTAGTAGTAGAAGATTTTGATTTTGACACACCAAGCACTAAGAAATTTATTACAATTCTGAATGCCTTAGGGTTAGAAAATAAAAAATCATTATTTGTGTTGGGTGATTCAAATAAAAATGTATATTTGTCGTCACGCAATTTAAA
>Ga0105045_10003403_pt1 | contig 13646 bp, 6 predicted proteins | sample MAT02_FD_78089 | JGI IMG/M metagenome (GOLD analysis project Ga0105045, IMG submission 78089) | Freshwater microbial communities from Lake Fryxell liftoff mats and glacier meltwater in Antarctica - MAT-02 (megahit assembly) | ecosystem: Environmental > Aquatic > Freshwater > Ice > Liftoff...
CTTAGGTGGTTTTAATGCCAATTTGTGGTCATTATCAAGTACGCCTGCCAACTTCGGAAGAGGTGAAGGTCTCCTACAAAACAATCTGATATATGGTGCCAACAGAGCACGCCTAAACTGGTACGTGCTCGATTTCGGAACACCAAGGACACCACAAGACAATTCAGACCCTTATACAAGATCTATAAATCAAAATGAACTCTTTACCAACAGACAAGTACAACCAGGTCAACAACAATTATTCACATTTGACCTTAGTTACTATCCTACAGAACGGGGTCCTTATAATTTTGATAATAGGGCAGGTTCAGCATATTCCGATGGATTTACTGTTAGGGACAATCAAATAGTTCTAAACAATCCAAAGACTAGATGGGGAGGAATATCAAGGTATTTTCAGAATGCAGATTTCGAGGCGGCCAATTATGAAAATATTGAGTTTTGGATGCTCAATCCGTTTATTGATAGAAGAGATGCAGAGCATGACAGTGATGAAGAAGGAGAAATAATATTTAATTTAGGGAGTGTCTCCGAGGATATCATCAAGGACAATTATTTGTTTTTTGAAAATGCCATACCTACTGCTCAACGACAAGTACCTACTACAAATACAGCATTTGGACGAGCAACAGTAAGCATACCTTTGGTCAATGGATTCGATTTACAAGATGGAACTATTCAGGATTTGGGATTTGATGGGTTGAATGATGAAGGAGAACAACAGAAGTATAATAGTTGGCTTTTAGAAAACCAAATTGCAAATTTACCGGAAGTGGCTCAAGACCCTTCAAATGACAATTTTGTGTTTTTTAATAATGAGGTATTTAGTAATGTGTCCAATTTATTAGTAAAAATGAAACAATTTAATGGTCCCCAAGGGAATGCCCCATTAAATAATGACAACCAACAAGCATTTGTACGAGGAAATAGATACCCGGATACCGAGGACCTCAACAACAATAAATCACTTGATCAGACAGAAGAGTTTTATGAATATAAAATTAAAATCAAAAATAATAATGGAGAACTAGATACTACTTTGTTAGGTAATTTTTACAGACAATCTGTAACGGTAACTAGGCCAGGTGGAGGTTCGGAAAAGTGGTATAGGTTTCAGATTCCTATTAATAGCTTCACGGATAAAACTCCAAATATTTCAGGATTTCGTTCTATACAATTCATGCGGATGTACGTGACTAATTTTAGTAAGCCGAAAACGTTCAGGTTAGCAGAGTTTCAGCTCCAGAGAAGTCAGTGGAGAAAACAACTACCACAATGTTATGATGGCGACACGCCTGGAAGTTCAGTAGATTTTAATGTGGACGATGTGGGCGTAGAGGAAAACTCTGGTAAGCAACCGTTTAATTATATAACACCAAAGGGTGTGGTAAGAACCCAATCATTCGGTACGATAGCTAATTTACTACAAGATGAAAGGTCAATTGCCTTAAAATTTAGTAACCTGAGCAGAACTTGTGAAGTAAGCATAAGTAAGTTAGCTCGAGTAAACTTAACCTTATACAAAAGACTACAAATGTTTGTACATGCCGAAAAGGCACTTGGAAGCGTGACGCCAATAGAAGATAGAAAGTTAGCCATTTATGTGAGATTAGGAAAAGATTTTGACAATGGACAAAGGGAGGAGAATTCAAATAATTATTATGAATACGAATTGCCGTTGATAATTTCTAAAGAAAATGATCAGAGAGTAACAAATGTATGGCCCGATAGTAATTATATCAATATACCACTAGATAGTTTGTTAGAGCTGAAACGACTACGTATACGCAACAACATTCCTATTACTGACACGGTAGAGCTTATTGTTAATGCTGAAAAGGGGGATAAAATCAGGATGATAGGTAACCCTTCACTTGGTGTAGTAAAAGCATTTCAAGTAGGTGTAAGGAATATATCCACAGGAAACGATATCTATGCTGGGGAAGTTTGGATAAACGAACTTAGAGTTACGGGGTTTGAAGAGTCAGGAGGAGTGGCCGCACAAGCTAAGATGCAAATACAAATGGCAGATCTCGGAGAGTTGAATATTGCAGGTAACTATAGTAGTATAGGGTTCGGAGCATTAGATAAACGGCTGATGGAACGAAATAGAGAAGAAACGATACAGTACGATATTGCAACGAATATAGACGCTGGCAAGTTATTGCCCAAAGCCCTTAAAATTACCTTACCCGTTTATGCTCAGTATCAAAAGACTTTTATAACTCCACAGTTTGATCCATTTGATCTTGATCTCACGGTCAAAGAAAAAGTGAATCTTGTAGACACACAGACAGAAAAAGATTCTATCAAAAATGTATCAAGAGAAGTAATAACGATAAAAACATTTAATGTGACCAACGTAAAGGTGCAAGCTGGAGACGGATCAAAACCGTGGTCACCTTCCAATCTGAGTGCATCATACGCTTTTACAGAAAACATTAAGTCTGACCCAATAATCAAAGAAGATAAATCTACTAATAGAACCTTAGGAATTGATTATGTGTATGCTAGAAAGTCCAACTATATTGAGCCATTTAAGTTTATAAAAGTTAAAGCGTTAAAGATAATTTCGGATTTTAACTTTAGTTTATTACCCAGTAATTTTTCATTTACGACTAGGGTGATTAATATAAATAACTCAAGGACGTTCAGACTTCCTAATGTACCCGTATTTATATTTGATGACAATAGACTTAGTTGGGAGAGAAATTATGTCTTGGACTGGGACTTTACCAAATCCCTAAGGTTTAATTTCAGGGCAAATAGCAACTCTGTGGTAGATCAGCTAAGGCAAACGGGAATAGCAGATATGGCCGCTGGTAGAGATTGGGTTGATGAAAACGGGTCAAGGGTTGATGAAAACGGAACACTGTATAGTAAATTGATAAATACGGACGATCCTACATTTGCTCAGAAATATAGAAATCAGAATTTCAGAACACTTGGGAGAAGTAAAAACTATAACCATAATGTCTCTGTAAACTATAAATTGCCATTTAAGAGCATACCTATACTTGATTGGATTCAGGCTGGGGTGGACTATAAAGCTGATTATGCATGGGATGCAGGCGCTTTAGTACAGATAGACGCTTTTGGTACGCCACTTGGAAACACGATAAGAAATGGTCAAAATGCAGGTGTCAATATGACCTTTGGATTTGATAAATTATATAATAAATCGTCTTACTTGAAATCAATAGAGACAGGCAAGGCACCGAGGGCTGCAAGAAATAGACAAACTACAAGCAAAGCGAGAACAACTTCTAAAGATGGTGATAAAGCCATGATGGAAGTAGCTCCAGAAGTATCGGACGGATCAGATCCTGCGCCTAAAAAGAAAACTGATAAATCAGATGAGCCCAAAGATCCATCTCTTGCAGAAAGGGTACTCCTAAGACCGCTAATGTTAGTTAGATCAATAAAATTCAACTACAAGGAGGATCGAAGTACGCTCATACCAGGATTTATGCCACAATCCAAACTATTAGGACAGAGTGAAGGGTTTGGAGCGCCTGGATGGGATTTTATCTCTGGAATACAGCCAAATTTAGTAGGTGATAATAACTGGTTGATTAGAAATCAAGGTTGGTTTAATGCGAGTCAAAAATTCAATGGCGAATTGTCGCAGAATAAACGACAAACTTTAGATGTAAAATTACTTGTAGAGCCGTTTAAAGACTTTAGTGTGGATGTAAGTTTCAAAAGAAATTATACTCAAAACCACACGGAAGTATTCAGAACAAAAGGCGGTGAAGGTGAGTTTATGCAACAAGCTAGATTTGATGTAGGAACATTTGATGCATCATACTATGCTTTGAATACGCTTTTTGGAAACAGTACTGACTTGTACAATACATTTAAATCGAATAGAGAAATTATCTCAAGACGATTGCCAAATGTCGAAAATCCGGGACTTCACCCTTCAGATCCCGAATATGTGCAAGGATATGGACCTTCTCAAAATAGTGTGAATGTAGCCGCATTTATTGCAGCATATACCAATAAGTCTGCCTTTAATATTGAGCTTAATCAGCAAAAGGAGTTTTCAAAGAGCAATTACATACCAAAACCAAACTGGCAGCTCAATTATAACGGACTCTCAAGATTAAAAATGTTTAAGGATATCTTCTCAAATATTACCATAAAACATGGTTATTCATCCACGATAAGGGTAAGTAGGTTTGAGACCCAACCAAATTTTAATACACTCGACCCTTTTGTAGAATTGTCTCCAAACAATAACTATTATTCTCAAATAGAAATTCCAACGGTAAGTATCCAAGAGCAATTTGTCCCTGTGCTTGGCATAAGTGTCAAAACTGTGAAGGATATGAAAATTGATTTCGAATACAAGACGACTAGAAATCTTGAATTAGGAATATCTCAATTACGTGAGAATAAAGGAAAAGAGATTGTAGTTGGTGGTGGTTATGTCATTAAAAACTTCAAAGGTTTTAGTAAAAAGAAGAAGACCTTAAAAAAGAAGAAAAAGGCAGGTGGAGCTGATGATGATTCTCCTGTGGTAGACAATAAGCCCAAACGAACAACAGTAGCAAAAGGAAGAGATCTAAGGTTCAACCTAAGTTACTCACTACGAGACGATCTATCGCAAGTGTATGATTTACTCACAGGGATAAGTGCACAAGCAGATAGAGGAAGTAAAACCGTAACGCTCAATCCTACGATAGAATATGATGTCAATAAAAACCTGTCACTTAGATTTTATTTCGACTACTCAAAGATAACACCGAAAACGTCACTTAGCTTCCCAGTTACCACAATAAGGTCAGGATTGACGCTGAGGTTTAATATCAACTAAGGAGTAGAGAGAAAAATAGTTTCTGCTCTCCTAAAATAACAAGGTAGGAAGTTGTGGTCATCATTCACAACTTCCTACTTTTCAAATACTACAGAAATATTATCAATCAAATTTACTTTAAGTATAAATAATTCTTCAAATTAACTTTCGTCATCATAGTACAAAATATAGTATTTTCTTCCTTCATTATCCGTTCCTTTTTCTATTTTATTTTTGTCTCCATGCACATAGATATGGAAGTTTTTATCAAGTTTTATGATACTCTTGAAAACGCGTGATTGTTTTTTGACTGCATAGTCTGAGATATCAAATTCAACATTTAATGACGCAAATCGGGTATTTTGATATTCTTGTTTATAATCCTGAAAAGCCTCCACTACTTTGTCATCCTTGAATACACGTACTTCATATTCTGCCGCATCAAATTTTTCCTGATTCTTAAAATATTCAAAGGAGCGATTCATGACAGCGGCTTCATCTGTTTTATCAGTATCAAATTCCTTAGACATACGATCTTTGATAAAGTTTTTGGTGGCCTGAATGTAATTTTTTGTTTGGTGATAATCATCAGCTCTTGCTGCAATCATTAGAAACTCATCACGCCAATAGGCAGCTTCTTTATATCTATTGCTGTGATCGATGTTACATATTTTAAAACCGCTCTCACGCTCAGTATTAAAAATAAGGCAACCTTTATCAAGTTTTCCGATATTGGTTCCGGAATCTTTGGTAAGAATAAAATCAGAACTACGTGTGTCCAACTTCAAAAATAGATCTTTATTTTCAGTTTTAAAGATTCCCACGGCATCAACAAGTTCATCATCGACCAATACATTTTTGAAATATGAGATATACAATTCTCCTGATTTGATATTGGGATGTTTGGACTTTTCGTAGAGGTGACGAGCAATTTTGACAGATTGCTCATGAATACAAGACGGATCATCAAAAATATTAGCAACAAAATTGAAAATGGGATTCAGCTCTATCTCTCCTGAACTAAAAGTAAAGTTAAAAAACTCAGGTTCCTTAAAATGAGTCATAAAATACTTAAACAAGATTTGATAAAGTTCTTCATCATTAACTGAAAGTACATCCTGAGAGAAAGTAATATCTTCTCCATCCGCATGACTGCCGATATAGTGAGCCACAATGGCATCTAAACTTGCTTCTATATAATTGATCATAAAACTCTGATGTTATCTGATAATAAATTAACCTGCCCAACCTTCTCTATCAAGGCTTCTGTACTGAATAGCTTCTGCCAAATGTTCGATTTTGATATCCGCACTGCCTGCGAGATCAGCACCTGTACGAGCTACTTTTAGGATTCGGTCGTATGCTCTTGCAGATAGCTGAAGTCTGGTCATTGCTGTTTTAAGTAGATTGGCACCCGCAGGTGTGAGTTCGCAGACGTCTCTTACCATCCGACTTGGCATCTGAGCATTACTGAAAATACCTAACTGATCTTTGAATCTTTCATTTTGGATATTCCTTGCCCTGATCACGCGCTCTACGATTTGTTCTGAAGTTTCCGAACTGTATACGTGGTTAGATAGTTCGTCATAAGACACTGGAGTAACTTCTACATGTAAGTCTATACGATCGAGCAAAGGTCCAGATATTTTAGTTAAATATTTTTTTACTACGCCGGGACCGCATACACAATCTTTTTCCGGATGATTATAAAATCCGCATGGACAAGGATTCATAGAGGCGATTAGCATAAAACTGGCTGGATAATCGACAGATATTTTTGCTCTTGAGATGGTAACCCTTCTTTCCTCCATCGGTTGACGCATTACTTCGAGAACTTGACGTTTGAATTCAGGCAATTCGTCCAAAAATAGCACACCATTATGCGCTAAGGATATCTCACCTGGATTGGGGTTGGAACCTCCACCTACGAGTGCTACATCGCTAATAGTATGGTGTGGTGATCGAAAGGGCCGTTCTGTAACGAGAGAAGAGTCGGCTCCAAGGATACCTGCTACAGAATGAATTTTGGTGGTTTCGAGCGCTTCATACAAGTTCAGTGGAGGCAGGATCGTTGGCAATCGTCTAGCCAACATGGTTTTACCAGCTCCTGGTGGTCCGATGAGAATAACGTTGTGACCACCTGCAGCTGCAAGTTCGAGTGCACGTTTTATATTCTCTTGTCCTTTTACATCGCTGAAGTTAACGGCATATTGATTGGATGTATCGGCAAAAACTTCGCGAGTATCATATACGACGGGTATCAGTTCGATGGCTCCGTTTATAAAATCTATGGCTTGTTTAATGTTTTCTATTCCGTAGACATCTATTCCTGATACAATGGCTGCTTCACGGGCGTTGGCTTTCGGCAGGAAAAAAGATTTAAATCCTTCTTTACGCGCTTGAATGGCTATGGGCAGTGCTCCCTTAATTGGCCGCAACTCTCCATCCAAAGCTACTTCGCCCATAAAGATCATTTTATCTAAATTGGTGGTTGTTACTTGACTCGTGGAAGCCAAGATTCCCATGGCTATCGGGAGATCATAAGCAGACCCTTCCTTACGTATGTCGGCAGGCGCTAGATTTACTACCAACTTTAAACGAGGGACATTGAGTCCTATGTTCTTAATAGCCGCTTCTATTCTTTGCCATCCCTCTTTTACGGCATTATCGGGAAGTCCTACCAAAAAATAGCCTTGTTTACCGACAGCTACCACACCACCAGCATTTACTTCTACGGTAATCGTTTGTGCTTCTACGCCATGTACGGCACTTGCATATGTTTTTGAAAGCATATTTTCAGTATTCTTTAGGAGGATAAAGATATACTTGTTTTACCATATTTTAGTAGTTATCTCTTTATTTTGAAGAAAAATGAACGCAAATTTATCAGGCGTTCTAGTATTTTAAAAATCTAGGCGCAATTATTTATTGCGCCTAGAGTACTATTTTATATTTTTACTTCATTCTTTCTATTAGTCTGGCTGTTATTCTCAGGAATTCAGTCTCAGATATCAGACCCACGAGTTCTTCACCATTCACTACAGGGAGACATCCTATTTTATTTTCCTTCATCAACTTCATTGCATCGAGGATATTGGTCTCTTGTGTGACGGTGATGGGATTTTGGATCATTATTTCAGATACTAGCGTGGTTTTTTTAGGGTTTTGTTTGTTTTTGATGTAATTGCGTAATAACAACCTAGCAGTGACAAGACCCACTAGTTTACCTTTCGTATCTTCTACGGGAGTGTATCTTATTGTATTCCAGTCCATCAGTTCAGCAACTAGATCAACGATATCATCTTTCTGTACGGTGTAAAGATCAGTCAGCATAAACTCAGAGACCTTAAGGTGTGATGGTTTGTAAAGCTTGAGATCATCAATACTTGGCATTTCCCATTCGTGTACAGGTTTATTGGATTGTTGATTATTGATCATGGTGGCTGTGAGTACGCTTAATGCTTCGTCGGTATTAGAATTTTCGTGTAGTTTGGTAAAAGCACGCAACATCCATCTGGCACCTGTCATGTGTTTTTCAGCACGTTGTTGGATGACATTTAGGTATTTGTCGATATCAGCGTTATTTACATTTCTGGACTCTAGACCTTTTCTTGCTATTGGGATGAGTCGCTGGACTAGGTCTACTGCTGATATTTTTTCATCATTAAACCAAGTAAACTTCGAATCAACACCAAACTTTGCAGCTTTGCCGAAATTGTCGCGTGCGTCAACGAATGACATCATCGTTCTAATATCACCAACTTCTTCTGCCATTCCTACCATACATCCTAGCCAGAAACAGGAATTAGCTACTTCATCAAGTACCGTAGGGCCTGCAGGTAATATTCTATTTTCGATACGAAGATGTGGTTTTCCATTTTCGCTTATACCATAGCAAGGTCTGTTCCATCTGTACACCGTACTATTGTGGACTTGAAGAGATCTAAGTTTAGGAACTTGACCACCTTTTATCATTGCCAAAGAGTCTTCTTCTACATCACTACTCAGCAATACCCTAAACCGAGCTATATCCTCTTTATATATCTCAAGAATTGAATTATGTAACCAATCTCTTCCGAAACTTACCCTAGGACTTCGCTCGCGCATATGATCGTGAGTAGTACGAGTATCTAGAGATTGCTGAAATAGTGCAATTCTGGTCTCATGCCAGAGACGTTTTCCAAAAACTATCGGACTATTTGCAGCTATAGCCATCATTGGCCCAGCTAACGCTTGAGCAATGTTATACATTTTTACAAAATCCTTTGGCGCTACTTGAAGGTGAACTTGAAAGCTAGTGTTGCTTGCTTCTAGCAATGGAGAGCTATGTTTCACTAGCAATTCATCAATACCTATGATTCTAAGTTCATAGGATTGGCCAATCAATTGTTTGTCCAAGGCTTCCATCAAAGCAAAATATCGCTTTTTGGGTGTGAGGTTTTCCATCTCAAGGTGATATTTCCTGAGCGTAGGCAATATTCCTGTGAGGACGATGGACGTATTCATACCATCAAGCACTTCTTGAATTTTATTGAGTTTACTAGAGTTTTCATCTTCGAGAGCTGAAAAACAGTCACCTTCAAATACCCTTGGATCCAAGTTGGTTTCGAGATTAAACTTTGCTAGCTCGGTTTCTACCCACGGATAGTGGGTCATTTTATCGAGTGCTTCCATAGCGACGAGAGCTGGCTTAAAAGTATCTTTATCTACCATCACCATCTCTTGTTCGGCACCAATCCGCACCACATCTGACTCAAACCAGTCATTCTCTATCATATATTCAAGAGCACTTACGTCATTAAGAAGTGACTTAACAAATTTTTGCATTTGTTTTTGATCATTTACCAGCGATACTTTCTGTTCTCCCATTACAATATTTTTAGCTATTTATATTTATTTTAATATTAACATTCCCAAATAAGATACCAAACTTTTAGTTTGACCCCACAATATATATCACGGTATTAAATATAATGGTTATTTGTGAATTTATTTTTTTTTGATGCTAAAATTTACAGTAAACAAGAAAGATTTAAATAAAATATAGCATCATTGTCCCTATATTTGCAATTTATAATGCCTTAGTAAAGTTATATAACTATAAATTTAGTTTAATTGATGGAGATGCCATATATCAAAATATTAAGTTTCATTTTACTTGTAAGTGTATTTGCTTGCGAAAAGGAGAGGGTACCGCTCTACGAAGTCAATATGGATGCAGAGTTTGATATCCAATCAGGTTTAAATACTGTAGCAACGCATATTTTTGTTATAAGAAATGTACCCACCAATTATAAAATTTCTGCGGACAATCGTAGTGTTGATACAAGTAGCATTACAAATATTCAGTCAGCAAGAGGTCTCATGAGAGCAAAATTTGGCGGAGTAGATTACGATTTTATAAGTAGGGTTTCAGTGTACGCTTTGTCTAGGAAAGATATTACCCTAAGAAGAGAAATGTATTACCTAGACTTCGTACCCCTCGAAACAAATGAAGAATTGCGGATGTTAAGTAGTACCTCAGAATTGAGAGAAATCTTAAAAGAAGAGTTTATAGACATAGAGGTAAGGCTCAACTTCAGGGCATTTACAGGTCCTACTCTGCCGACAAGATTAGTTTTTGGATATGCAGTGTTCTAAGTTTTTAATTTCATTTTCTTAACATACTCTAAAATTTATGTCAGATACGGGTGGCAACACAAGATTTATGGTTGAATTTATACTGCCCCATGACTTTACCAGAGAAATGGCAGAAACCATACCGGCTCAAAGAATTGTAGTAGATAGGCATTTTAACAATGGTAAAATTTTGTCATACACTCTAGCTTCGGATAGGTGTAAGTTGTGGTCTGTATTTGTATGCAATAGTGAAGCCGAGCTAATCAATCTAATTGAGAGCTTACCTATGACGAGATATTTTGATTACAATTATAGTCAGATATTATTTCATGAGATGGTTTCGCATTTCCCTTCTTTTTCTTTGAACTAAGATAGATTTAGCTTATAAATCTATATTGATAGGAAAATCATTTTATATCTTTGGTTACTTTAATACTATTCACTACCTTTATGATCAATAACACAATACTCAGAATTACTTTAAGAATTAGGTTTATAATAAAAGTAAAAGAGTGTATGAAAGCATTGCCACTAATAATATTGTTAAGCTTAACCTTCGCTTTTGGCGCAAAAGCTCAGCCACAAATATGTGGAAGTAATCCTAGTATGACTGCTTTTTGTTCAGATGCCTGTATTATTTGTGATATAGATGGTTTTACAGGTGTCAATAATAATACTGTGACAGGTCAGGCGCCACCTGATTTTTGTACATCTTTTGTGCATCACATGCAATACATAGGTTTTGTGGCAGGTACACCTAATTTAAGCATCGAGCTAACGGTGTTCAACTGCCAAAGAGATCAAGGTCTGGAAGTAGGACTATACGAAAGTCTGGACTGTCAAAACTTCAGAAGGGTGAGTGAATGTGATACAGATATCAGAGAGAACGAAACGCGAGTATTTAATAATACCGTTCCACTTACTATTGGACAGTATTATTATTTTGTTATGGATGGCAGTAGTGGAGATATTTGCAATTATTCTATAAAAGTGCTAATTGGCTCAACCAAAGTTGACCCATTAAATGATGCAGCGCTTATAGATATGCCCGAAAAAGTGTGTCAATTTGATAGTTTTAATATTTCAACTCCAGGAGTTACAGGTGCCACATTTTATAACTGGACTATCAATGGTCAGACGATCAATAATGGGATTGATTTTTTGTATGCTTTTGCCAATCCCGGTAGGTATAATATTTGTCTCAACCCTTCGAATATTTGTGATAATGCACCACAGTCCTGCAAAAACGTAGAAGTCATACAAGGTTCTAGGTCGTTTTTCAGCCATGAAGTTTGTTTTGGGGAATGTTATAATTTTGAAGGTAAGGATTATTGTGCGACTGGTCAATATGATATTATTTACACAGCAGCTAATGGCTGCGACAGCATCGTAACCCTTGACTTGATAGTAGATGACAGAATTGATGCATTTGCATCCTTGTTTTTATGTCAAGGCGACACCCTTTTTATTGGTGACAGCTTGTTTCTTACAGATGGAAGACATCAAACTATCATAAGGACAAAAGAAAACTGTAGTATTTACCTTACCTTTGACCTCACGGTGTTGGAGTGTATTATTAATTTGTCAACTATTGTCACACCAGTAAAATGTTATCAAGAAAATTCAGGAATCATAAGCTTTTCAGTTATTCAAGGTACGCCGCCTTTTGTTTATCAAGGGTATAAGATAGAAAACCCGAGCATAAGTTTCAGAGGAAACATAACAGGATTAAACAATCAAATTAATATTTCCAATGTAGATGAAGGTAATTATATTTTTGAAATCACAGACTTATATGGAAATATCAATATTATAAATGTATTTGTATCTCAACCGAGCAATATTACAATAGATCAAGAAGTTTCGGATTACAATACTTACCAAGTGTCATGTTATGGTGGTTCGGATGGAGCATTTGTAATTAGGCCAATAGGAAGCGTTGCCCCTTATACTTTTAATCATTTGGGACAATCCTCCGTATCAGATTCTTTATTTGGACTTGAAGCTGGAACTTATGAAACCCAAGTCATAGATGCAAAAGGTTGTATTTATACTATTGAAACGGTACTAAATCAACCTGACAGTTTGACCTTTGACATTGAGTCAGCTAATCCCAACTGCAATGGTTTAAATACAGGCCGAGTCCAAATATCAAGTCTATCTGGTGGAATTGAACCTTATAGTTTCTCCATCAATAATGGTATTTTTACCGAAAATGTATTGTTTGGAAGTCTTATAGAAGGTGATTATACCATTACAATAAAAGATAAAAATGAATGTTTGGTCAAACAAGATGTATCTATTTTGGCACCTGAAATACCGATCATTTCACTTAATGAGGATGATGTGACGATAAGGCTTGGAGATAGTATCTTACTTTCGATCGAGTCGAATCTAGATGAACAAGCGGTCGTATGGACACCTGATGAAGGTCTTGAGTGTAATGATTGTCTTAAAACCTATGCAAAACCATTTGATAATACAACATACATCATTACGGTAACATCCAAAGATGGTTGTTCCTCTTCGACAAGGATTAATATAGTAATTAATAAAGAAAGAAGTTTTGTCATTTCCAATGTAATCACGGATAATGGTGATAATAATAATGATAAAATGCGATATTTTGCTGGAACGGATGTGGAAGAAGTGGTAACTTTTCAGGTGTATGACAGATGGGGTAATCTAATTTATCAGAAAAATAATAGTGCACTAGGTTTGGTAGATATTCTTTGGGATGGTACATTTAATGGAAATAAAGTGGCAAGTGGTATTTACACTTGGCTCGCAAAGGTTAGATATATAGATGGTGCGGTAATCGATTATCACGGAAGCATCACGGTGATGAGATGATATTTGAGCTGAACTTATCAAAACACGGGAGGCTTGAATAGTATTGTTTAAATTGCAATTTATTCTAGCGTAAAAGATTTTTTATTAAACTGATTTTAATATTAATGTTTACTTTTGTGTCATGCCCAACAAAGTTCATCATATACACGACAAGTTTGTAAAAGCTTCTTTCTCTGACCCAGAAAGGGCAGTAGCGTTTTTTGAGCGTTATTTGCCTGAGCGCTTGTTGCAAACTTTGAAGCTAGATACGCTAAGAGTACTTCAGGAATCGTACATTCAGAAGGAACTCAGTGAGCAATTTTCTGATATGATTTTTGAGGTAAGCACGAAAAATGACGATACTATAGACCTTGTATTATTGTTTGAACACAAG
>Ga0105045_10003404_pt1 | contig 13645 bp, 12 predicted proteins | sample MAT02_FD_78089 | JGI IMG/M metagenome (GOLD analysis project Ga0105045, IMG submission 78089) | Freshwater microbial communities from Lake Fryxell liftoff mats and glacier meltwater in Antarctica - MAT-02 (megahit assembly) | ecosystem: Environmental > Aquatic > Freshwater > Ice > Liftoff...
CATCGAACGGGGTCTCTCGCGAATGCCCATCCCTTCTCCAGGAGTCCCATGAAATCCCGATTGACGAAGTCTTTCCGCTGGCGCTTCGCTGCCATGGCTGGCAGCGCGGCCTTTCTGGCTGCGGCCCCGTCGGCCCATTCGCAGGGCATGATGAGTCCGCCACCCATTCCGCAAATCACCGTAGTCGCGTCGGGCGAGGTGCAGGTCGCCCCTGATCGCGCACGCGTGCAAGTGGGGGTAGAGACTCAAGCCACCACCGCACCGCTCGCGTCACAGGAAAACAACCGGAAACAAACGGCTATTCTTGCAGCGCTCCGGGCGTTGGGGATTCCGGCTTCACAGATCAAGACGCTCAACTACAGCGTCATGCCGATGCAGCGGTACGACGAGAAAACGAAGCGGGTGGTGATCGACGGCTATCGGGTCAGTAACGTCGTGCAGGTGGAAACCGACAAGCTCGAGCAAGCCGGCCCGATTATCGACGCCGGACTCACCAATGGTGCCAACCGCGTGGCGGGGTTGGATTTCCTCGTGAAAGACCGGACGCAACCGCAGGAGGAGGCACTGACACAGGCCGTGTCCAAAGCCCGCCGTCAGGCTGACGTCGCGGCTCGTGCCGCTGGTGGCGAGGTCGTGGCCCTCCTCGAGCTCACGATCAACAGCAACGACCGTCCCGAGCCGCGGGCCATGATGGCCATGGCCAAGATGGAGATGGCCGACGCCTCGATGCCCACGCCGGTCGCTGAAGGCATGGAGACCGTGACCGTGAACGTCGTGACACGCTGGCAATTCGCAAAAAAGCCATAAGCCGTTGGCACATTGGGCTTGCCACCCCTCTCGGCATTCCACCGTTTCACGTGAAACGTCGCGATGGCTCGGCGTTGTGCCGTTCGCCCGGTTCAATCCCGCGGGGCGCCCTGCTCCGTCGGCGCATCGATACGCCCAACAAACACGGAGACCCGCGAGAGACAACGGTCTCCGCAATCCAACGTGCGCCCCACCAACGGGCCCGTTTCACGTGAAACCTGGCAATCTCGCCCAGCGGCATGGTCCACCACGCGGGCGCGACCTATACTTCCCGTCCCCCCGCGATTCTCTCTCGCCAAGGCCCTGTGGGACGCATCCTCGCTATCGCCAACCAGAAAGGTGGAGTCGGTAAGACCACCACCGCCGTCAACGTCGCTGCCTCACTTGCGGTTGCGGAACAGCGCACCCTCCTGATCGACGCTGATCCGCAGGGCAATGCCACCAGCGGCTGCGGGATTACCCCCGATCAGTTCACCGCCGGCACCTACGACGTGCTCCTCGGCGAAGCCACCATCGATCACGCCCTCGTGCGCCACGTGCACTTTCGGCATCTCGATGTGCTCCCCACCACACCCGATCTCGCCGGCGCCGAAGTCGAACTTGTCGATGACCCCGAGCGCGGTACCCGCATGCGCGAGGCACTCGCGGGCATGCGTGATCGCTACGACTATATCCTCATTGATTGCCCACCGTCGCTGGGACTCATCACGCTCAACATGCTGGTGGCGGCGGATGCCATACTCATTCCGCTCCAGTGCGAGTACTACGCGCTCGAAGGACTGACGCAGCTCCTGAGTACCGTGCAGCGCGTCCAGGATACACTCAATCCCGACCTCACCGTGCACGGCGTCCTCCTCACCATGTACGACGCCCGGCTTAACCTGTCTCGACAGGTGGCCACCGACGCCCGTGAGCATTTCGGCGACCGCGTCTTGCAGACCGTGATCCCACGCAATATCCGACTCGCCGAAGCGCCAAGTTTCGGCAAACCCATCGTGGTGTATGACGTCGCCTCGGTCGGCGCCCAAGCGTACATGGCCGTGGCCCGCGAATTGATGGACCGCGACCAGCCGCCGACCGACACCACACCCGAAGCCCCCAGCTCGCCATGACCCCCGAACCACCTCGACGACTCGGACGCGGGCTCGACGCTCTCCTCGCACGACGAGAACCAACCGACCGCGCCAAAACCGCCACCACAACGCCACGAGGAAGAAACGCCGACGGCACCACTGCCGGTGGACCCGCCGACACCGCCGGTGATAGTACGCTCCGGATGCTGCCGCTCTCGGACATCCGCGCCAACCCGTTCCAGCCGCGCCAGGAATTTCGCGCCGAAGAGCTCGCTGATCTCCAAGCGAGCCTCAAAGTGAATGGACTGCTGCAACCGATCACCGTCCGACCCGCGCCGAATGGCAACGGCTACGAGCTCATCGCCGGCGAGCGAAGGTTCCGCGCAGCGAGCAAACTCGGCTGGAAAGACATCCCCGCCCTCATAAAACCCGTCGACGATAAAACGCTGTTGACGCTGGCGATGATCGAAAACCTCCAGCGCGCCGACCTCGATCCCATCGAAGAAGCCGACGGCTACCAGCGCCTCATCGACGAGTTTCTGCTCACCAATCAGGAAGTGGCCGACGTCGTCGGGAAAGATCGCTCCACCGTTGCTAACGCCCTCCGACTCCGCCAGCTGCCGGCCTCCGTCCGGCGCATGCTCCAGGATAAACAGCTCAGCGCCGGACACGCTCGCGCCCTCCTCGCCCTCGGCCAGGAACGCGCCATCGTGGACATGGCTCGCGACGTCGCCACCCACGGACTCTCCGTCCGAGAAGTCGAACGGCGCGTCCAGGCCGGACGCCCCACCCCGCCCGCCGCCGGCAAGAAACCGGCTCCAGCCGCCAAGGCGCTGCCACCCGGTGCCTCCGGTGCCACCGTCCGCCAGATCGAAGAAAAATTGCGGCGGAAACTCCAGACCGGCGTGTCCATTCACTTGGAAGCGAAAGACAAAGGCGAAGTGCGCATCGCCTTCTTTTCGAACGACGACCTGGAGCGCGTTCTCGAAATACTGGGTGTTTCACTCGACTAGTAAACTGGCGACATCAAACGGCCAGCAAAGAAACATCAAAAGAACGTCAAGGCGCCTAAAAAACAGCATACAAGCGCCATAATAGCAACATAGAGGAATTCGATGACTCGCTCGGCTCCGATCCGCCGCCTGACGGCGGCGCTGTTCATCCTCGCAACCGCCTGTGGCGGAACCCGCGAGTCGGCCGCCGCCGATACCGCTCGCGGCGGCGCAAAAACGCTCCGTGTCGCGCTCCTCACCCCGGGGCCCATCTCCGATAAATCGTGGAACGGAATCGCCCACGAGGGGCTGCTCGCAGTTCGCGATTCCCTGGGCGCTCAGACGTCGCACATCCAGACTAAGACGCCCGCCGAGTTCGAGGAAAACTTCCGGCAGTATGGCGCTCAAGGCTACGACCTCGTGATCGGCAACGGCTTCGAGTATCAAGAGGCCGCCTCCCGCGTCGCACCGAACTACCCGAACACCAATTACGCGATCACCTCAGGTCGGGCCACCGCGCCCAATCTGGCGGGGTTCGCCTTCGCCTTCGAAGAAGTCGCGTACCAAGCCGGCATACTCGCCGGCGCCATGACCACAACGAACAAGATCGGCCTCATCGCCGGGCAGGAATTACCGCCGGTGAAGGCGAGCTTCACCGCCTTCGAGCGCGGCGCGAAGTCGGTCAATCCGAAGGTCGCCATCATTACGTCGTACATCGGCAACTGGGAGGACGTGAGCGCCGGCAAGGAACAGGCGCTCGCCCAGATCGCGCAGGGCGTCGATATCATCTTGCAGAATGCCGACGCCGCCGGGCTGGGGGTTTTTCAGGCGGCCCGCGAAAAAAACATCCTCGTGTTCGGCACCAATGCGGATCAGAATAACGTCGCTCCCGACGTGATCGTGGCCAGCCTGCTGATCGACCTCCCCAAGGCGTTTCTCATGGTTGCGCGCGACGTGCAAGCCGGTACCTTCACCGGTCGCGTCATCAACCTCGGCGTCAAGGACAGCGTGGTCCGGCTGGTGATCAATCCCACGATGGCGAGCCGCATTCCCGCCGCCGCCCTTGCTGCCGTCGATTCCGTCGGAGCACAACTGATCGCCGGCACCTTCACTGCACTCGCCGATGTGCTCAACGGCACCGACAACGCCAAGCCCATCGCCCCGCCCCGCGCACCATGACGTCCACGCCCTCGAACGATCGAATCCTCGATTCAGCGAACGGCGACAGCGATGATGGTTTGTCCGTTCCGCTGGCCGACATCGTCGCCGCCCTCAACGCCGAGTTGCGGACCGCCGACGTGCCGGACTACCCCGGCGCGCTTAACGGCCTGCAGGTAGCCAACCGTGGCACCGTGCGCCGTATCGCCGTTGCCGTCGATGCATCGCGAGCCGCTATTACGGAATGTGCGATCTCCGGCTCCGACCTGCTGATCGTCCATCACGGCCTGTTCTGGGGAGGCGTGCAGCCGCTGACCGGCGTGAGCTACGAGAAGTACCGCTCACTCTTCGGCAGTGACATCGCCGTCTACAGTTCGCACCTGCCGCTCGATCTGCACCCGACCATCGGAAACAACACGCGACTCGCCGAGGCGCTCGGGCTCACGCCCAGCGGGGGATTCGCGCGGTTCAAGACGATGGACGTCGGCGTGCGCGGCACCGTCGATGAACCCACCGCCGACCTCCTGGAGCGGATTCAGGCATTCGTGGCCCGATATGGCGGCAGCGTGCGAACGTCGGTACCGGTCGAAGGACGACACACCGCCCGCTGGGCCCTCTGCACTGGCGGCGGCGCCTCGTCGGAGACGCTCCGCGAAGCGCGCGACCTGGGCGTGGACACACTCATTGTCGGTGAAGGACCACACCACACCACGGTCGACGCCATCGAGCACGACCTGTGCGTGATCTACGCCGGCCACTACGCCACGGAGACGCTCGGCGTGCAAGCGCTGGGCGCGTTCCTTGAAACGCGCTTCGGCCTGCCGTGGACCTTTCTGCACCTGCCCACCGGATCGTGACGAACACCGGAGCGGGAGCGCCCATGCTCTCGCTGGAGGGAATCACGCAGCGCTTCGGACGCGTGACGGCACTCGACGGTGCCTCACTCACTGTGCGCGCCGGCACCGTACGCGCCGTGCTCGGAGAGAACGGCGCCGGCAAGACCACGCTGATGCGTGTGGCGTTCGGCGCGCTGCAACCCACCGCCGGTGTGATCCGGCTGGATGGTGCACCGGTGATCCTCCCCTCGCCTGCCGCAGCGCTGACCCGTGGCGTGGGCATGGTGCATCAGCACTTTACACTGGTCCCAGCCATGACCGTGGCCGAGAACGTCGCGCTCGGTGGCCACGGGCGTTACGATCCGTCGGCTGCGTCGCAGCGCGTGCGCGACGTGGCGCAACGCGCCGGACTGGCGCTCGATCCGCAAGCCCTCGTGGCCGATCTGTCGGTGGGCGCCCAACAACGCTGTGAGATTGTCAAAGCGTTGGCGCGTAACGTGCGCTTGCTCATCCTCGACGAACCAACGGCTGTGCTTGCGCCGTCGGAAGCAGCAGAACTGCTGCGGTGGGTTCGCAATTTTGCTGACGCCGGCCATGCCGTGGTGCTGATCACCCACAAGCTGCGCGATGCCTTGGCGGTAGCCGACGAGCTTACCGTGCTGCGGCGCGGACGTACCGTGTTGAGCATTGGGGCCAGTCACGCAACCGAAACACTCGTAAGTGACGCGATGCTCGGTCGCGCCGCTTCCGCGCACCGACAGACTGCGAAACCACTCGACGTCAATTACGCGATCGACGGTGTCTCCGCGCGCACCACGCGACCGTTCGTCAGCAACGAGGTCGTGCTCCGGCTCGATCAGGTGCATGTAGTGGACATGCGTGGAGTGACGCGATTGCGCAACGCAACACTCGCCGTAACGCGCGGTGAAATCGTCGGCATTGCGGGCGTGGAAGGCGCCGGCCAACACGAGTTGCTCCGAGTGCTCGCAGGACGAATGCTCGCCACACGCGGTACAGTGTCCACGTCGGCGCAGGTGGGTTTCGTACCGGAGGATCGACATCGCGATGCGATGATGCTCGACGCCAGTCTGAGTGAGAATCTGGCGCTCCGGGACGCGGGCAGTCGTCGAGGTCTCATGCCTTGGGATGTCATGGAACGGACGACGTCCACGCTGCTCGCCCAGTATGACGTACGCGCCACCGGAGCCTCCGCGATGGCGCGGACACTGTCGGGCGGCAATCAGCAAAAGTTCGTCCTCGCCAGGGAACTTGACGGCGCACACGATGCGCTGGTCGTAGAAAACCCTTCGCGCGGGCTCGATTTTCATGCCACCGATGCGGTCCACCGCGCACTCCGTGCGGCACGTGCCCGTGGTGCGGCCATCGTATTGTACAGCAGCGACATCGATGAGCTGCTGCTGCTCGCCGACCGTGCATTGGCGATGTACGACGGCTCGCTCATTCCTGCGGAGTGCGAACGCAACGCCATCGGACTGGCGATGCTCGGGAGTACGCTGTCGCAGGCCACGAAATGAGCAGTGAACGAATACCACCACGGGTACGCCACTGGTTATCCCACGTTGTCACCGTCGTGCTGTTGCTGGTTGCGGCGCTTGGCTTGCTCTCACTGCTGTTGGTGCTCACTGGGCATCCCGTGGTGCCCGCGTTGAGCGCGCTCGTCCGCGGCGCGTTCGGATCGTATTACGCGATCACGTCGGCCACGCTCGTGCGCATGGTACCACTCGCACTCGCCGGGCTGGCCGTGGCCGTGGCGTTTCGCGCGGGTATTCTGAATATCGGTGCCGAAGGGCAGCTGCTCATGGGCGCCGCCGCCGCCACTGCCGTCAGCGGTGTAATGACGGGCGTACCATCGCTCGTGGCGATCCCGGCGTTGCTCGTGGTGGGATCGTTGGCCGGTGGTGCGTGGGCAGCTATTGCCGGTGCACTGCGACTACGCTTCGGGGTGCTCGAGGTGATCAGCACCATCATGCTCAACTTCATCGCGCTCTACGTCACAGGGTGGCTCGTGCGCGGTCCGCTGCAAGAACCCACGCGGATCAATCCGCAGTCCGTGTCACTACCCACCGCCCTGCAGCTCCCCGTGCTCCTTCCGGGAACGCGACTCCACGCGGGCGTACTCCTCACGGTCATCGTGGCCGCTGTCTTGTGGTGGTGGCTGCGCACGACCGCCAGCGGATTCCGCCTGCGTGCCGTAGGGGCGAACCCTCTCGCCGCAGCGAGTGCGGGACGTATTGCGGTGCCGCGCACACTGTTCGGAGCCTTCGCCCTCAGCGGCGTACTCGCCGGCCTCGCTGGAGCCACCGAGTATACTGGCATCACGTACGCCCTGTACGAGAACTTCTCGCCCGGGTACGGATACACCGCGATCGCCGTGGCCCTGCTGGCGCGGCTGCATCCACTCGGCGTACTGGCTACGGCCACGCTCTTCGGCGCGCTGCAGGCGGGCGCGAACGCCATGCAGCGTGATGCCGGCGTCCCGAACGTGGTGGTCTCGGTGGTGGAAGCCATGCTCATACTGCTGGTGGTGGCGGCTGACCGCTGGCGGGAGCACACGAGCCAACAGCGCGTGCCGGCGGAGTCGAGCGCATGAGCGCGCTGGAGATCGGCTCCAGCTTCCTTGAGGCCACCGTGCGAACCGCCACGCCACTCGCCCTTGCGGCACTTGGCGAAGCCGTGAGTGAGCGGGCCGGGGTCATCAACATCGGGCTGGAAGGGGCCATCATCGCCGGGGCGCTGGGCGGCACCGTGGCGGCGGGGGTGCTCGGGGTGGGGGGCGGGTTCGTGGCCGGAGCGCTAGCCGGCGTGCTGGTGGCGGCGCTCTTCGCGCTCTTCACCATTGGCTTTCGCGCCGATCAGATCATCACCGGCACAGCGATTACGCTCCTGTCGCTGGGCCTGACCGGCACGCTGTACCGTACACTGTACGGCGCCAGCGGCGTCGCCCTTTCCATACCCACGTCCGGCGCGCTGGTCATTCCGGGGCTATCGGAAATTCCGCTGGTTGGGCGCGCACTTTTTGCGCAGCCGCTCATCACCTACGCGCTCTACGTGGCCGTCCCCGCCCTCGCGTGGTGGATGCAGCGCAGCCATGCGGGACTCGCGCTCCGCGCCCTGGGCGAGTATCCCGAGGCCGCCATCGCCGCCGGCGTACACCCGCGACGCATACAGACCCTCGCGGTACTGTTCGCCGGAGCCATGGCCGGCCTGGCCGGCGCCACGCTCGTACTGGCGCAGGCTGGCACGTTCGTAGAGGGGATGTCTGCGGGTCGCGGCTTCATCGCCATCGCTATCGTGGTACTGGGCCGGTGGCGTCCCTTTACTGTGGCCGCAGCGGCACTGCTGTTCGGAGGCGCCAATTCGTTGCAGACGGTCTTTCAGGCCATGGGCTGGACGGGTGTGCCGTATCAGCTCTTCCTGGCCGTCCCGTATCTGCTCACCTTGGTGGTCCTCGCCGGGGCGAGTACACGAAGCGCCGCCCCAGCAGCGCTGGGGCGGCGCCCGGACTGAATCCGGAACACGCGAACGTTTACCTCGCTGATGCAGACACGGTGTGGCGCTAAAAGCGATACACCGCCGCCACGCCGGTTTTGCTTGGCATCCGATCACGCGCCACCACCATCACCTGTCCGCCCTGGCGCAGCACGATTTCCGCCAGATCATCCACCACGTCATCGGTACGCGGATCGTCGAGCGCCCCACGCACCACCACGCCCGTGGCGTGATCGACATACCCCGGGACGATCTGATCGGCATCGACGAGCAGCGAGGCTACCCGGCCACCGATGGCAGCCATCGCCACGTCGTTGAGATCGTCCGTTGCCAGTCCTCGCGGAACACCTGCACCAAATTCATTGATCAGCCGGTCTACGCGCGCTGTATAAGCAGGCTCCACGATCTCCCACGCCTTTTGGCGCAAGTCATCGGCGGAAAACACATCAGGATTACCCGCGATACTGTCAGGCAGAAGTCGCGGATTGTGACTCACGGCGTGAAACACCGCGTGATACTCCGGCAACGCGGCCAGCACCAGCGGCACCCCGTCGTGTTTGTTGTGATGCTCGAGAATCGCCCGGTCAATCACACGAAAATAACGCTCGGTATCCTTCTCTACCTCGTCGCTCTTTGAGCTGATGCCGTAGTGCATCGCGGCGGCACCGGCGCGTCCCGCGCCACCACCAACCGTCCGTACGGCGTCGTGCGGCTCCGTGAGCTCCTCACCGAGCGCGGCGGTCAGACTGCGCGGAATATCCGTGTCGAGCTCCGACTCATCGAGTGAATCGCGGTTTCCATGAAACAATCGCACATGGTCCCTCGTGATCGCTAACACCTCGAAGCGATCAGTGGCCTGCATCACGCGTAGCAACGGCTTGATGTGAAAACTGTCCGAAACGATCACGCGCTCAGGAAGATGACGCTGCACCTTGAACACTTTGAAAAAATCGGACGACCGCATGACCGCCATGCCATCCTGCGTATGCTGCCAGAACCGCTCGTTGGTGATCAACTCGTGGAGTGGTGCGATCAACGCCTCACGCGCGGCAGCACTCAGCGTGGCCGGCAACATGTTTTCTGCATCGCGCACCGCATTGCGATATCGCACCACATCCTGCTGACGATCCGGAAACTTGCGAGCGGTTGGGAGATACAACGAAATGCATGGACCGACTCGCTCTTCGAGGAGCACGGCGAACGGATTAAACGCTGAAGACGTCATGAGTGTCTCCTCACAGGGAGAGCGGTCCTTCACGCGGCTGATCGTACGGATCAAGTCCCTTTGGAGGCCTGTTTTTGCTGATTCTCCGTTCGAGCACCCGGGCCAACTTGTCGCGAGCCCCGACTAGCGCTCCTTTGAGTGAATCCGCCGTGTTGGTTACCGCCAACGGCTCCACACCACGCATTCGCGCCTCGAGCATGCATCGCTTGTCATTCGCACCGCCTTTCTCGGCGTTCTCATCCTGAAAATGGACCTCGATACGAGTAATGTGACTGGCGAATCGGTCGAGGGACCGCCTCAACTCCTCCTCGACCTCATTCGCGAACTCCGGTCCCGCCGTAACATTCTTATCGGTGTTGAGTTGAATCAGCATAATTGCCCGGTTAAAGGTGAGTGATGGATTCCATACCCCGACAGCAGAGACCCCGTTCCGCGCGCCGGCCTCAGCGTGACCGACCCGGTGGCCGTACTATCTGCAGCTGCAACCTTCCCCGGATTTCCCCGTCCGCACTGCTCCCATCTCACCGTGCACGCCCATGATTGCTCGTTCGCTGACTGCGGCCCTGCTCGCCAGTGCCATCCCATATTTTCTCGGAGCACAGGCAGCCTCGGACGACGCCGCCATGGTGGCCAAGGCACGAGCCATTCACGCCCGGGTACTCGCCATTGATACCCACGTGGATATCGCGCCGGCCAATTTCACCACCACCGGCCCGAACTACGCGCAAAAACTACCGCGCACGCAGGTCGATCTGGTCAAGATGGAGGAAGGCGGACTCGGCGGCGCATTTCTCATCGTCTACGTAGGACAGTCACCACAACTCGACAACGCAAGCTTCGCCCGCGCCAACGCGCAGGCGCTCGAGAAATTCGATGCCATCCATCAGCTCACCGAGGTCATCGCGCCCACGCGCGCGGAAATTGCCTTTACGGCCGCCGACGCGCGGCGCATCTTCAAGAGTGGAAAGCGTATAATCTTTATCGGCGTAGAGAACGGCTTCCCGATCGGCGCGGACATCACGAACGTCAAGACGTTCTACGATCGGGGCGGGCGCTACATGTCGCTCGCACACAATGGACACAGCCAGCTCTCCGATTCGAACACCGGTGAACGCGATGGCGTATGGCTGCACAACGGCCTCAGCCCGCTCGGCAAGCAAGTCGTAGCCGAAATGAACCGTCTGGGGATGATGATCGATGTGTCGCATCCCTCGAAGCAGTCAATGTTGCAGACCATCGCGCTTTCCAAAGCCCCGATCATCGGCTCGCATTCCGGCGTACGCGCGATTTGCGGACACAGTCGTAACATGGACGACGAACAACTGGACGCCTTGAAGAAGAACGGCGGCGTGATTCAGCTGGTGGCGTTCAACAGCTACGTGAAGTGCAATACGACACGGGACGCCGAGCGCACTGCCGCCGTAGAAATGCTGCGTAAGGATTACGGTATCACGGCGACCGGGCGTGTCGAAGTGCAGCAAGCCATTCAAGCGCTGCCGGATGTAAAGCGGAACGAGTTTCTCGCAAAACAAGAGGACATCACGGCGCGCCGCTATCCGTCCGATCCGCCGGCCAACGTGAAAGACTTCGTGGACCACATCGACTATGTGGTCAAGCGTATCGGCATCGACCACGTGGGAATCAGCTCCGACTTCGACGGCGGTGGCGGCGTGGATGGCTGGCGCAGTGCGACTGAAACGCCCAACGTCACCGTGGAGCTGGTGCGCCGCGGCTATACGGAATCGCAGATCGCACAGATCTGGAGTGGCAATCTGCTGCGCGTCATGGAGGCGGTAGAAAAAGCGGCGCGGAAATAGCCCACGAAGTCAAACCGCCTCGGACAGACTCGTGAAGTTGAAATCCCGCACCTTCATCGACGGCATCACCACATCGCCACCTTGCTCAGTGCCAGCCAACCGCTCGGTGCGACCAAGCGCCTCGATGTTATTGAGGACGAACAGCGGCGACTCATTGAACCGGAAGTTTCGCAGCGACTTGGTAATTTTGCCGTTCTCCACCAGGAACGTGCCATCGCGCGTGAGCCCCGTGTAGAGAATCGTGCGTGGATCCACTTCCCGTAGGTACCAGAGGCGCGTTACGAGAACGCCACGCGTCGTCCCTTTGATCAGATCCTCCACCGATTGCGACCCACCGGCCATCTTGAAGCTGCTCGGCCCGCCGGTGGGTGTCTTGCTTTGCTTCTTCGCCCAGAAGCGCGAATAGATCAACTGTTTGAGCACGCCGTTTTCGATCCACACCTGCCGGCCAAGCGGCATTCCCTCAAAGTCCCACGGCCGGCCAAGCAACTGCGGGTCAAAGGGATCGGAGGAAATGGTGACACGCTCATCCACGATCTTCTCACCCACCTTGTTACCGCCGCCGGCTTTTACAAACGGACTACGTCCTTCGTCGGCGCTGCGTGCGTCGGCGTAACTCGAAACGAGCTGCATCAGATCGCCGACCGCTTGTGGTTCGAGAATCACCGTGTAGCGCCCGGGCTCGAGCGCCACGGGATTTTGCGAGAGACGCGCCTTCTGCACCGCAGTCTCCGCCACCCGCCGTACATCGAGCTGCGCCCAGTCGGCGTGATCTGCGGCGGCCCAGCCGGAGCCGGTACCATCGGTGGTTCGTGCCGTCAGCGTGTAGTTGGCGTTCGTGCTGAGATGATAGGCGAACATGCCCGTGCTGTTACCGATGGCGAGTGCCCCGGCTGTGGTCACGAGATATCCGGCCGCCTTCACATCACCGGCCTTGCGCGCCATCTCGAGCGCCACCAGCGCGGCCTGCGCGCGATCTTCGGCTGAAATGCGCGCCGTGGATTCGAAGTACGCATTCACCGGCGCGTACGTCTGCGCCCCAAGTTGCGGCATCGCCTCGGGGTCATCAGGTGCCAGCCTCGCCAACCGCTCGCTCTGTTCCACGGCCCGTCGGATCGCGTCGTCGGAGAGATCGTTGGTGGTGACCACGGCATGCTTTGGGCCGAACGCACTTTGAATGCCGAGCTGCGCATCGGTGGTGATGCCCGCAGTGGAGACCTGATTGTCCGCGAAACGGATGTTACCGGCCGTGTAGCTGTTCACCTGCACGTCGACGGCGTCGGCCTTCGACCATTTGACGGCCTTCTCGACGATTGCTTGCGCCTGCTCGCGCGTGAGCATTGCATTCTGGGCGGTGTCGTGTGCACGCATCAGCCTGTCCTCCCCGTATTGATCACGTTCACGTTGCGAAAACGCGCTGGTGGTGAGCCATGGCTCACCGCATTGACCTGCGGCGGCTGCCCTTTGCCATCAAAGAAGCTCCCGCCGAGCACATAGCTCGACTTACCGCCGATCATGTCCATGGAATTCCAGAAGTCCGGCGTGCGGATCTGGTACGCCACATCCTTGAGCACACCCACGATCTTGCCACCTTTGATCTCGTGGTACGTCTGACCGCCGAACTGCGCGTTGAAGCGCTGCTGATCGATGGAGAAGCTGCCGTCACCCTGAATGAGAATGCCGCGATCGGTGCCGGCCACCAGATCGTTCATGGAGAGATCCTCTGTGCCCGGCAACAGCGACACATTGGGCATCCGCTGGAACTGTACGTTGTCCCATCCCTGCGCGTACGAACAGCCATGGGACTGCACCGGTCGACCATTCTTGTCGTACCACCAACGCAACCAGGGGGCTTGTTCGCGCGTGGTTTGATAGTCATTAAAGACGCCGTCCTTCACGATCAGGAACTCATCCGGCTTGACGCCGTCATCATCCCAACCGATCGTAGACAAGCCTCCAACCTGGTTGCGGTCCCCCTGGACGTTCATGAAACCTGGCCCGTACTTGAGGCTCCCCAACATCTTCTCCGGCGGCGCGATGAAGCTGGTGCCGGCGTAGTTGGCTTCGTAGCCCATCGCGCGATCGAGCTCGGTGGGATGCCCGATACTTTCATGGATGGTGAGCCAGAGATTGGCCGGATCGAGTACCAGATCATAGCGGCCCACATCAACCGCCTTGGCGGTGAGCTTGGCCGCCGCATCCTCGCCCCACGCAGGCGCGTTCTTCA